>ERZ1685331.21-NODE-21-length-62882-cov-20.324860_pt1 | contig 62882 bp, 57 predicted proteins | sample MGYA00580194_ERZ1685331 | MGnify/ENA primary metagenome ERZ1685331 (study PRJEB41501, sample SAMN08275520) | hot springs metagenome | biome: alkaline hot spring; material: microbial mat | place: Russia: Ush-Beldyr | collected 2015-07 | depth 0.5 m m ...
GTTGTCAAACGGGCATTCGCCGCGAGCGCGAGCGGGTCTCAGACCCGCCCTTACGCCATCCAGGGCCGGTTGTCAAACGGGCATTCGCCGCGAGCGCGAGCGGGTCTCAGACCCGCCGGTATCCTCCTCTCCCGCCCCTCCATACGTCGAGGAACATCCGTCAAAAAAAGAGTCTTTCGGACATGAGATTGTCTTTATATTGACATTACAGACAATTTTCGATATTCTCTTTTTCAGGAAAGGTCAAGAACAGGAGGAGGGACTATCGTTATGGACGCTGTTATGGTCGGTAATCTGGCGCTCATCGGGTATCTTGCGCCGCTGTCGCTGGCAGTCGTGGCGCTTATAGCGTCTCTGGCGCGGTCAGTTGACCTGACGTTCCAGCTTGGACGCATTGTCGCCATCGGTTCGTTCCTGCTGTTGCTCGGGCTTGGGATTGTGGTCTTCACCTCCGGTCCGCTGGTCAGCCCGCTGATTGGCGTCGGCGAGGCGGGCATCGCGCTGCGCCTCGATGCGCTGAGCGTCATGATGTCGTGGCTGGTGACGTTGCTGGGAACTTTGCTGATCCAGTTCAGCCGCAACTATCTCGATGGCGACCCGCGCCAGAGGATCTTTTTCATCCGCCTCTACCTGACGATTGGCGCTGTTCTATTGATGGTGCTGGCTGGCAATCTCTGGCAATTGGTTCTGGCGTGGATCGGCATGAGCCTGGCGCTGCACGAACTGCTGGTCTTCTACCCTGAGCGCCCGCGCGCTATCCGGGCTGCTGGCAAGAAATTCATCACCGCCCGCATTGGCGATGTGTGCCTGATCGTCGCTGCAGTGTTGCTCGCGCAGACGTTCGGCACGACCGATCTGGGCGTGATCCGTGAGGCGACTGCGGCTGCGCTTGCGGATGGGAACATTCCCGCTACTGCTGCTATCGCGGCAATCCTGATTGTGATCGTTGCCGCGCTGAAGTCGGCGATGTTCCCCTTCCATGGCTGGCTGCTCGAAGTGATGGAGACGCCAACCCCCGTATCGGCGCTGCTGCACGCCGGTCTGCTCAATGCCGGCATCTTTCTGGTGGTGCGGTTTGGCGAACTGGTGTTCCTGTCGACTCCGGCGCTGATTCTGCTGATCGTGCTCGGCGGGTTCACTGCGATGTTCGCCTCGTCCTCGATGATTACACAGACCAGCGTCAAAGTCTCGCTGGCGTATTCGAGCGCGGCGCATATGGGGTTCATGCTGATGCTGTGCGGCTTTGGCGCGCACACTGTCGCAATAATGCACCTCATCGCGCATTCCTGCTATAAGGCGCACGCCTTCCTGTCATCGGGCAGCATTATCGAATATGTGCGGAATACCGGCGCTCAGAAACTCGACACCGCGCCGCACCTGCTCAGTCTCCTGGCGAATATGGCGGTTTCTGTAGCGGTCTTTCTGGCGGTTGCTACTGCGATCGGCATCGATATTACCAAGCGACCGGGTGAAACCGCGATGATCACGATCTTTATGCTTGCCGTCGCCTATTTGCTGGTGAAGGGCAATACCAGCAAAGCGCCCATCGCCGTGATCGGTCGCACGATGCTGATGGCCACCCTGGTGACGATTGCCTTCTTTATCCTGGAGGTGACGGCTGAGGCGCTGCTCGGTCGGGCAGTGGCTGTCTATCCGCCGCTCGATATGCCCGCAATGATCGCGGTTGTGCTGGCAGTGGTCGCCTTTGGACTGGTGATGGCGCTCAGCGCCTTCCTGCCCGCGCTGGTGAACCGCCCTGCCTGGCGGACGCTTTACGTCCACCTCAAGAATGGCTTTTACGCCAATACGTTGTTCGATCGGTTCATGGACACCTTACGACTGGCTCGCTGATCCGTGACTATGTACCATTCGGAGGAAGAAACGATGAATCCGCACCTGGCTGACACCCGGACCCGACCTGCACCGATGAAGGTCGCATCGATGTATGTGCCCACCGCCGATATGATCGCAGCAGCGGTGAAGCGCGCCGAACAACGCATCGCCCCCCTGTGGCCTCTGCGCAATTTTGTGGCGGTCAATCCGTACCTGGGGCTGATCGAACACTCCTTCGAGAACGCTGCCGAACTGCTGGCGCGCCGGGCTGGCGCCCGGATGACGGCGCCACGCGTCTTCTATGCGCAGGCGATCAAGAGTGGGCGCATTACCGATGCCGATCTGGCTGCGGCGCTGGCAGAGGGCATCCCGCACCCCGGCGCGCCTGCGACTGTCGAGGCGCTCAAGGCGTTCGCGCTGAGTGATGCGAACGAGCCAACGTTCACGCCTCCGCCTACTGTTGCGGATGTGGCGCGCACGGTGACCGGCATCAATTGGACTGATATCGTGACCGATTCGATCTCGACGTGGGCTGGCGCGTACTTCGATCTGGGGCAGTCCTACTGGCGGTCGCCGTGGGCTGATCTGCCAGCATATGCTGCGTGGCGGGCTGAGGCGGCGCACGACCGAACCCCGCAGACGCGCGGCGCGCGTGATTTTCGCCAGGCGCTGCGCGAGCTGCCGGAATCGGCGATGGAGACGATCGTCGCTGCAGTGGATCTGTTGAACATTCCTGCCGACGGGCTTGAGGCGTACCTGCACCGGCTCCTGCTGACCATCCACGGCTGGGCCGGTTATGCCCGCTATCTGCGCTGGGAAGCCGAACTCTACGGCGGCAAAGATGACACGCTGACCGATCTGCTGGCGATCCGACTGGTCTGGGAAGTGGCGCTGTGGCGCAGCTATGCGCATAAAGGGGTGGCTGAGGCGTGGCTCACACGCAAAGATGAATTGGTCAACGACCGGCTGGACGAAGCGACGCGGCGCGTCATCGCCGGCGATATCCTGCTCCAGCGCGCCCTCGAGACAGCCTATCAGCGTCAGTTGTTCGCCCGCCTCGGCGCGCAGACGCCCGTTGCAACCCCTGTGCGGAAGCGGGCGCAGGCAGCCTTCTGCATCGACGTGCGCTCCGAGATCTTCCGCCGCGCACTCGAGACGGTGACCGACGAGATTGAAACGATCGGCTTCGCGGGTTTCTTTGGCTTTCCAATCGAATATGTGCCGCTGGCGGAAACCCGCGGCGGCGCGCAGTGCCCGGTTCTGTTGACGCCGCAGTTCGTGATTGCTGAGTCGGTCCGTGGCGCATCTGAGACCGCAGTGGACACGGCTATCGAGAAACGCGCAATGAATCAGCGCGTCGCCAAAGCCTGGCGCATGTTCAAGTTCGGACCGATCTCCTGCTTCGGGTTCGTCGGTCCGGTGGGGCTGGCATACGTGCGGAAGCTGGCGCTCGATACGCTGGGGATCACCCGCCCTGTGCCGCATCCGGCGACCTTCGGGCTGGATGCGCACACCCGCGAGCGTGTCCGTCCCAGTCTCGAGCCGCGCACCATCGGCGGGCGGGCGACCGGTATGGCGCTGGAGCAGCGCGTGGCTGTCGCTGAGGGCGCGCTCAAGGCAATGTCGCTGACGAACAACTTCGCCCGCATCGTGCTGCTTGCCGGGCATGGCTCGACTACTGTCAACAACCCGCACGCGACCGGTCTCGACTGCGGTGCGTGCGGCGGCCATACCGGCGAGGCGAATGTGCGCGTGGCGGTGCAGATTCTGAACGACCCGGCAGTGCGCGCCGGACTGAGAACGCGCGGGATTGTCATCCCTGATGATACCGTGTTTGTGGCTGGTCTGCACGATACCACGACCGATGATGTGGCGATCTACGACAAAGCCGATATTCCGACGAGCCACGCCGCCGATCTCAAGCGGCTGGAAGCGGATCTGGCCGCTGCCGGACGGCTGGCGCGCGCCGAGCGGTCGCCCCTGTTGAAGATCAATTCGAAGGGGAACGTCGACGGCGCGGTGCGTCTGCGGAGCAGGGACTGGTCGCAGGTGCGCCCGGAGTGGGGGCTGGCCGGCTGCGCTGCATTTATCGTCACGCAGCGCGACCGCACCGCCGGGGTGGTGATGAACGGACGTTCGTTCCTGCACTCATACGACTGGCGGCAGGACGAAGGGTTCGGCGTGCTGGAACTGATTATGACGGCGCCGATGATCGTCGCAAGCTGGATCAATTTGCAGTACTACGGTTCGACGGTCGACAATCGGGTCTTCGGCTGCGGCAACAAAACGCTGCACAACGTCGTCGGCACGCTTGGCGTGCTGGAGGGCAACTCCGGCGATCTGCGCGTCGGGCTGCCGTGGCAGTCGGTTCACGACGGCGAAGCCTACGTCCACGAGCCGATGCGCCTGCACGTGATGATCGAAGCGCCGATCGAGGCGATGACCGACATTATCGCCCGGCACGAACAGGTGCGGCAGTTGCTCGACAACGGCTGGCTCTACCTGTTTGCGCTCGACGAGCGCGGCAAAGTGACGCACAAGTATGTTGGCGGCCTGCGCTGGGAGGCGTGTTGAGCCGCTCGCGGGCAGAGCGTGGACAATCCTCCCACAGGAAGACGTGAAACCGGCATACTACCAGCGTTGATCCCTGCGCTGCGGGCTGAAGCCCTCGCTCAGGACGTGGAAGCTTCGCAGGGGCTTGCGTGAACTCAGCAAGGGCTTTCGCCCGCACATAGCGGGTTTATAAGAATCATAAGCCGTAGGATGCCGGATGCGCAAAGCCCGCCTTCGCGCTTCGCGGGTGAGCGCGGACGGCGCCGGAACTAATTGCTCAAGACCATCAACCTGGCGAAAGATTGCTCTGTCGCTTGCACTCCTTGCAGTGACGGCGGCGCAGAGGTATTCATAGCTATGACGACCAAACCGCAATTAGTCATTATCATCACCCACGCCGGGCACGATCCCGGCGCCGCCACGCTGGGTTTTCTGACCGCCGGCGCGGCGCTTGCCGCCGGAAATCGCGCCGCAGTGCTGCTGCGCGGGGAAGGCGTTTTGTGCGCCACATCCGAAGGATGGGCCGCCGGTTTGCACGCAGCAGGATATCCGCCGTTGCGCGAGGCGCGTGATGCGTACTGCGCAGCCGGAGGAACGCTGTATCTGTCGCAGCCGCGTCTCCGGCGCTACTGGCTCAACGCTGATAACGGTCTTTTGCCGGATGTACGGGTGCTGAGCATCGAGGACATGGCGGCGCTCTGCGTTGGGGCGACCACAGTAACGTTCTGACGGGGCGTCAGCACAACCTTGCGTAAGGAGAACACCGATTGACACGGATGCAACAGACGCACACGGATCTGAGATAGGAAGCGACTGATCCGTGCGTCTCCGTCTCGATCCGCGAAAATCCGTATCCTCCCGCACGCCGCCTGCCCAGAGCGTCCAGCCTCTCCGCCGATGACGACGCTCTGCTGACGTCGATATGCCGACACGCCCGCGTGAAGTGTGGTATAGTTATTGTCAGCAATGTCGCTGAACGCAGGCAACGCTATGAACCCTTTCGGCAATCGCAAGCCGGTCATCGATCCCGAATTATTCATCGGGCGCCGCGACCTCATCGCCGATGTCTGCGAACTCCTGACAGCGGCGCCGCCACAGTGTTGCGCCGTGATCGGCGATGCGCGCAGCGGAAAGACCTCGTTGCTCTACTATCTGCGCAGCGCGTCGCTGGGGCGCCCGGTCTGCGGCGATGCGACGGCGCGGTTCGTCTTCCCCTACGTCAACGCCGGTCCGTATGCTGATCTCGGCGTTTCCCAGAGCCACGGCGCGCTCTTCTTCTGGCGCGATCTCGCGCGCGCCACGTCTCAGGCGCTCGCCCTGCAGGATGATCTTCCCGCTCTGCCAGATCAGGGCATTGCTGAAACGGCGATCGTCGATGCGGTCTACGCGCTCAAGTGCGTGGTCGAGGACATGATCCGGCAGCGCAGCGACCGCACGTTTGTGTTTCTGATCGACAATGTTGAAGGAATTGCGCGTCTGCCGCGCCACACCGCCAGTTTTCTGCGTTCGCTGACGCAGGACCCCGATATTGGTGCGCGCGTCGCTTACGTGGTCACTGCCAGTGCGCCGTTAAGCCGGCTGTACCCGTTGGACGAGCTGCGCGAGCCGTCGTCCTTCTGGGGGTTGTTCACCAGCGAGATCTTCATCGGCAGGCTTGACGATGCAGACATTGCCGCGCTGCTGACGCGCGCGCCAGCGCTGAACGACGCTGATCGCGCATGGGTTCGGCGGCTTGGCGGCGCGAACTTGATGTTGCTCCTGATCGCCGCTGCGCACGTCTATCACTGGCGGCTGCACCCCAATGGCAGCAGCCCGGACGATATCGAACGCGCCGCGATCGAGGAGGCGCGCCCGCTCTGCCGCTCCTGGTGGCGCGAGTGGACGGAAACGCACACCACGGCAACCGACGCACGCCAACTGCTCTTTGATCAGGATCGCGCGCCCACCTTCGACGAGGCTGCACTCTTCGAAGCGCTCCACCTGCGCGGCCTGGCGCGGCGCGACCGAAGCGGCTGGCGGATTATCTCTGCTATCTTCGCTCAGGCGCTGTCCGACCTGCCCGGCGCCCCCTCCGCCGAAGCCGTGCTCGCCCCTTCCCCTACCATGCCAGCAACGCCTCCCGCATTCACCCACCTCGAAGGGGAAGTCTATGCGTTTCTGCACGAACACGCCGGGCGCGTCTGCACCCGTGATGAAGTCAAGCGCGCCATCTGGCCCGTTTCCCCGCCGTCCGACAGCGCGTTGCAGAAGATTATCGAGCGCATCCGCGACAAAATCGAACCCGACCCCAAACATCCCCGTAAACTGATCGCAGTGCGCGGCCAGGGGTATATGCTGCGCCGCGACGTCGATTAACTTCCTCCCCGCCGTTCGTTGGAGCACGTTCCGTTAAAAGTATAGTCTTTTTGTGTCTTTTAAATATTTATATTGATAAAAATGTGGACATTTGTTACATTCCTGGCATCAGAAATATCTCTATATGTCTTTGAGGGGGATATGGACACGATTGAGATCATCCGCAGCAATCTGTTGTCACCGCTGGTGCTGGCATTCGTTTTAGGGATTGTGGCGACCCTGATCAGGAGCGAGGTCGAGATTCCCGAACCGGTCATCAAGGCGATTTCGGTCTATCTGCTCTTCTCGATCGGGCTGAATGGCGGCGTCGAACTGGCAGGCACGACGATCGGCGAATTCCTGCTGCCCGCGCTGGCAACGATTGCCCTGGCAATCGCCGTGCCAACCTGGTGCTACCTGATCCTGCGCGGTCCCGGCAGGTTCGATATTCCCAACGCCGCCGGCATTGCCGCGCACTACGGTTCAGTCTCGTCGGTGACCTTTGTTGCTGGCATCTCATTCGTCGAGCGTCTGCCGGAAGGACAGAACACTTTCGAGGCATTCATTCCGGCGCTGGCGGCGCTGATGGAATGGGGGATCGTGGTGGCGCTCTTCATCGGGCGCTGGCGCATGGGGGTGAGTCAGGCGCAGAACAGCGAACTCGGTCGGGTCATCCGTGATACCCTCACCGGGCGCAGCGTGGTGTTGCTGCTCGGCGGGCTGCTGATCGGCGTGATCATCGGCGAGCAGGGGTTTGCGCGCATCAAGCCGCTCTACAGCGACCTCTTCCGCGGGGTGCTGGTCTTCTTCCTGATCGAAATGGGCATGCTCGCCGGGCGACAGTTGCGCGATTTTGTCAAGGTCGGTCCGTTTATGGCAGTCTTTGGGACCGTGATGCCATTGATCCACGGCATTATCGGCGTGTCGCTCGGTCTGCTGGCGGGTCTTTCGCCCAACGGCGCATTCATCCTGGGGGTTATTACTGCCAGCTCCTCCTACATCGACGCTCCCGCTGCCGTGCGCGCCACCTTCCCGCAGGCGAATCCGAGCATCTATCTGACATCATCCCTCGGCATTACCCTGCCGGTGAATCTGATCATTGGCTTGCCGTTGTATTATGAATATGCACGCTGGCTGAGCACGGCGCTCGGGCGAATGTGACATGGCACGATGGAGTGCACTGAAAGGAGCGAGAGATGAAACGAACGACGGTACGGTTGGTGACGATCATTGCCGAACCGGTGCTGAAGGATCGACTGCTCCACGAGATCCACGCACTCGGGGCGCACGGCTATACTATCTCGGAGGTGCACGGCGAAGGGACGCGCGGCATTCACGCCAGCCAGTGGCAGGGCGGCAATGTCAAGATTGAAACGCTCGTCTCGCCCGAAGTTGCCGACCGCATTATGGACGCTATGGCGGACCATTACTTTCCCAATTATGCGGTCATTGCCTACGTCCACGACGTGCAGGTGATACGCGGCGAAAAATTCGCCTAGGTGACAGACTATTTGATCTCTGCGCGGTTCCGTGCTACCATCCCTGGTCTGAGCCTGTGTATCGGCGCAAGCGCTATGGCTGCTGACTGGATCGCGGTGCGCGGAGCGCGCGTCCACAATCTTAAGAATATTACGGTCACCATGCCGCGCAACGCGCTGGTGGTCATTACCGGGCTGTCCGGCTCCGGCAAGTCATCGCTGGCGTTCGATACGATTTTTGCCGAGGGTCAGCGTCGCTATGTCGAGTCGCTCTCCGTTTATGCGCGCCAGTTTCTTGGGCAGATCGATAAGCCGGATGTCGATGCGATCGAAGGACTGTCGCCTGCCATCGCCATCGATCAGAAAGGGCTGGCGCGCAATCCCCGCTCGACCGTCGGCACCGTTACCGAAATCTACGATTATCTGCGCCTGCTCTTTGCCCGGATTGGGCGACCGCATTGCATCCACTGCGGTCGTCTGCTGAACCGCCAGTCGGCACAGCAGATGATCGATACAATCCTGGGGCTGCCTCCCGGCAGCCGCATCCTGCTGCTGGCGCCGCTCGTCCGCGATCAGAAGGGCGACCATCAAACGCTTCTCGACCAGGTGCGCAAACAGGGGTTCGTGCGTGTGCGCGTCGATGGCGAGGTGCGCGATCTGGCGGACGATCTGCGCCTGGATCGCTACCGAACGCATACCATCGAGGTCGTGGTTGATCGTCTCGTTATTCCACAATCCGAAACGGCGCCGCATCAGTCGCAGTTGCGGGTGCGCGTCGCCGATTCGGTCGAGACGGCGCTGCGAGTCGGCGATGGGGTGCTCATCGTACAGATTGTCGGTGGCGATGAACTGACCCTCTCGCAACGGTATGCCTGCCCGGTGCATGGTCCTGCAACCATCGGTGCGCTCGAACCGCGCGATTTTTCGTTCAATAACCCGTCCGGCGCCTGTGCTTTATGTGATGGTCTCGGCAGCGTGCTGGAGTTTGACCCCGATCTGGTCATTCCTGACCGCGCCCTCTCGCTGGCGGAAGGCGCCGTCGCGCCCTGGGCGAACGTCAGCCGCGCACAGCGCCGCTATTTCGACGATCTGCTGGCATCGCTCGCCGATCACCTCGGCTTTTCACTGCACACGCCGCTGCGCGACCTGCGCCCAGAGGTGATTGCAACGCTTCTCTACGGCTCCGACGGCGATGTGATGCCGCTGCGCTACCGGTTGCGCGGCGAGGAGCGCGTGGTCGAAGCGTCGTTCGAGGGGGTGATCCCCAGTCTGCGCCGCCGATTGGCAGAGTGCAGCGACGAAACTGAACGCGCGCAGATCGAGCAGTTCATGACGCCGCGCACGTGCCCGGCGTGCAACGGCGCGCGCCTGCGCCCTGAACTGCTTGCTGTCACCGTTGCCGGATGCACGATTGCGCAGGTGTCGGCGCTCCCCGTTGCTGAGGCGTGGTCGTGGGCGAAAACGCTGGCTGCCGATGTCGATGCGGTTATTGCACGCTGGCGCGAGATGCGCGAAAGCGACCTGTGCTCGTCCGCCTATCCCCTGACCGCGCGTGAATGCCAGATCGCTGCGCCCATTCTGCACGACATCTGCGCGCGACTCCGGTTCCTGAACGAGGTGGGGCTGGAGTACCTCACGCTCGACCGCGCCGCCACGACCCTTTCCGGTGGCGAGGCGCAGCGTATTCGCCTGGCAACGCAGATCGGCGCCGGGTTGAGTGGCGCGCTCTACGTGCTGGACGAGCCGAGCATTGGGTTGCACCCGCGCGATACGACGCGCCTGCTCGACACCCTGCGTCGGTTGCGCGACCTGGGAAATAGCGTGCTGATCGTCGAGCACGACGAGGAGATCATCCGCGCCGCCGATTGGGTCGTCGATATTGGTCCTGGCGCGGGAGAACGGGGCGGCGAGGTGATCGTCAGCGGTCCGCTCGAGGCTGTGCTGGCGACGCCGCGTTCATTGACCGGGCAGTATCTCTCCGGCAGACGCGCAATTCCCGTGCCGCGCCGGCGGCGCTCCGGCAGCGGCAGGTTTCTGACGATCAAGGGGGCGCGTGAGCACAACCTGAAAAATATCGATGTCGCCATTCCGCTCGGATGCCTGGTTGCCGTCACCGGGGTCAGCGGCTCGGGCAAATCCACCCTGGTTAACGACACCCTCTACCCGCGTCTGGCGCAGGCGCTCCACGGGGCGCGCGCGCGCCCCGGCGCTCACGACGCAATCTATGGCATCGAGCAGATCGACAAGGTGATCGACATCGATCAGTCGCCGATCGGTCGCACGCCACGTTCTAACCCGGTCACCTATACCAAGGCTTTCGACCCGATCCGCAAGTTGTTTGCGCAGACGCCCGAAGCGCGCGCGCGCGGCTATGACGCCAGCCGTTTCTCGTTCAACATTCCCGGCGGGCGCTGCGAGCACTGCAACGGCGAGGGGTTGATGCAGATCGAAATGCAGTTCCTGCCCGATCTGTACGTGACCTGTGACGTGTGCCACGGCGCGCGCTACAACCGCGAGACGCTCGACATCCGCTATCGCGGCAGGAATATCGCGCAGGTGCTCGACATGACCGCCGAGGAAGCGGCGACATTCTTCGAGCGCGTGCCGGCCATCGCCGAAAAGTTGCAGACCCTGATCGATGTGGGATTGGGGTACATTCGCCTCGGTCAGCCGGCCACCACTCTGTCCGGCGGCGAAGCGCAGCGCATCAAACTGGCGACCGAACTGAGCCGTCGCGCTACCGGACGCACCCTCTACATTCTGGACGAGCCGACCACCGGCTTGCACGTCGCCGACGTCGATCGTCTATTGCGCGTGTTGCAGCGGCTGGTCGATGCAGGAAACACGGTGCTCGTCATTGAACATCATCTCGATGTCATCAAATGCGCCGACTGGGTCATCGACCTGGGTCCGGAGGGGGGCGAGGCGGGCGGACGGGTCGTCGCCGCCGGAACCCCCGAACAGGTTGCACACACGCCGGGATCGTACACTGGTCAATTCCTGGCGCGGGTCATCGTTGAATATTGAACGGTGCACATTGAATGTTATTTCACCCCCAGCCAGCGGCGCGCGAACGCGCGAACGGTTCGGGCGACAGCAATGGCATCGCGGGCGTCCTCCAGCGACGGTTCGGCGCCGGGATAGCGCGCATTGACCGCAGAGCCAGAGAGAAAATCGAGCGCCTGTTCGTCTACATTGACCGGTATGCCGTTGCTGATGCAGAGATTGCACAGAACAGACAGGTCGTGCGTCTTGGGAAATGTGATCGTTCTGGCGACCAGGAGCGCCTTGAGATGCTTTTCAGCGCATTGTTGTGCGTGAAAGACGGCGGCATCGGTATGCTGAGTCTTACCGCGCAGGGCGCGTCGCGCCATGTCGAGGTCGCCTTCAGCTTTGGCGACCCAATCCAGGGGATTGCTTTCTTTCATAGAGGCAGATTCCCTTCGTGTAAATCTCGCGCAGGAAGGGTGAGAAGGTGCGAAGCGCTTCTTCGATCTCTTCAGGGGTCCTGACAATCAGATCGAGCGGAAACAGGCGCGGTTGAAGCGCCCTTGCCACGCGCAGATACCGCTGGCGATACGGTTCGTCGCTCCGAATGACCACCAGTAGATCGACATCGCTGTCAGGCGTCGGGTTGCCATACGCATACGAGCCGAAGAGGATGATCTTCTCCGGGTTGACCTCGCGGATGAGCCTTTCGATGGCGGCGGGCAACGTCTCCGCCACCGGCGGCAGACCGCGCGGCGCAACATTGGCGGGGAGCGAGAATGACACACGCATCAACAGTCTCCCTGAGCGCGAGAGATGAGCGAAATTGTAACAGAAAAGAGTATATATTTCGTTCTTTTCAATGGTACACTCAGATCGAGAAGTCTGTAAATCGTGTGAACGTATGAGCGCAACCACGCCGTTGATCGGCGCAACCATCGGCAACTACGAAATCCAGGCGTTGATCGGCAGTGGCGGGATGGCCACCGTCTACCGCGGCTTCGATCACAACCTGGGGCGCGCCGTTGCGATCAAAATCCTGTCGGATGCGGCGCGCGCTCATCCCGGCTTTGTTGACCGTTTCCGCCAGGAGGCGCGCATCATCGCCAATCTGCGCCACCCCAACATTGTGCAGGTCTACGATTTTGGCGTCCACAACGGGATGCCCTACATGGTCCAGGAACTCCTGCCCGGACCGACGCTCGAACAGCGGATCGCGGATGCAGCGCGCAACGGTCGCCCACTGCCGCCCGACGAGATCGTTGCGATCACGCGCCAACTTGCTGCTGCGCTCGACGCTGCCCACGCTGCGGGGGTCATCCACCGCGATGTGAAGCCCGCCAATGCCATGTGGAATGCGCTTGGGTCGCTGGTGTTGACCGACTTCGGCATTGCGCGCAACACGCTGGCATCGGGCAACCAGACACAGGTCGGAATGGTGGTGGGGACGCCAGGATATCTTTCGCCAGAACAGGCGCAGGGGCTGCCGGTGACGCCTGCCAGCGACATCTATAGCCTGGGGGTGGTTGTGTTCGAGATGCTCGCCGGGCGTCTCCCGTTCAATGGCGATACGCCTATGAGCATCGCCATCCAGCATATTCAGACGCCGCCGCCGCCGTTGCGCACTCTGCACCCCGATGTTCCGCCAGCCGTCGAGGCGGTGGTGCTGCGGGCGCTTGCCAAAGAGCCGGCGGCGCGGTTCGAGCGCGCGGAGCAGTTCGCCGCTGCGCTGGAGCGCGCGTATCTGACCAGTACGCCAGGCGTCGCCGCAACTGCCATTCATCAGCAGGCGACGGCGATCTGGCAGGCGGGAGGAGCAGCAGTGAAACCGGCGTCTCCAGCGCCTTCCGATGCTGCACCTTCGACGGCAGCCACCGGGACTTCTGGCAAGGCGAAGGGTGAACGCCGTATATCGCTGCTGCCGCTGCTCGGCGGCGCTTTTGCGCTCCTCATCGTCGTCGGCGTGGCACTGGCAATGCGTAACAGCGCTTCAACAGCAACTCAGACGGGCGCTGCGGCGCCGACTGCGCCTGCCGCGACAGCGGCGCCGACCGCTGAAAGCGCCGCCACGCCTGCGCCGGAAGTCGCCATTCCGCCCCCCGATACGCCTGCCGCGCCGCCGCCGACTCCTGCCCCGCCGGCTCCAACAGAAGCGCCCTCCGCCTCACCGGCTGCTATCGGAAATGCGCTCGCCGACCTGCGCGCACTGCTGACATCGGTAGCGTCTGAGGGACGCTCGAATAGAGATGCAGACAAGTGGCTCCAAACCCTGCGCGAGTTCGAGCGCGAGATCGGCAAGGGCAATACCAGGAAAGCAGGCGACAAACTGCGCGAACTCCAGCGCGAGTTGACGCAGGCGCAAAGGGCTGGCAAACTATCGGCGGAGGCTGCCGCTCAGGCACAGCACACATTGAGGCAATTGCAAATTCCTATGGCATCGAGCTGGGACGATAGATAATCACAATGGCAACAATTGCCCGTTTGCGCGCGCGTCTCAGTGGTCGCACGCTCGAACTCGAACTGCTGATCACCGCATTTCTTTTCATTGCGATCTGCCTGGCGGCATTGATCGCCAGCGCCAGCGGGCGCGTGCGCTGGGTCGATCTGACAATCATCGGGGCCTTTGCCAGTCTGTTCCTCACGATCAGTCTGGCGCTTGCGCTGCGTGATTGGGGCGAAGACCAGATGGTGCTGCCGATCGCTGCGTTGCTGGCAGGCATCGGCATGATTATGGCACGCCGCCTCGAGCCGGACCTCGTGCAACGCTATGGCGGGGTGTACAGCGGCATCGCGCTCAAACAGGTGATCTGGATCTTTGGCGGCGCCGTCCTCCTCGCGCTGGTGAGCTTCGTTCCCTGGCGCCTGCAATGGCTCAAACACTACCGCTACACCTGGCTGCTCCTGGGGCTTGCGCTGGTCGGCGCCACGGCACTGTTCGGCGTCGAGCGCAACGGTGCGCGTCTCTGGCTCAACCTGGGGTTCTTTCAACTTCAGCCGGTGGAAATGCTAAAGGTGTTGCTGGTGATCTACCTGGCTACCTACCTCGATGACCATCGTGAATTGATCGGGCGCGGCGTCTACTGGCTCGGTCCGCTGAAACTGCCGCCGCTGCCGTATCTGGCGCCGATCGCAATCATGTGGGGGGCGACGATCGGGTTGATCATCGTGCAGAAAGACCTTGGCGCTGCGCTGCTCTTCTTTGTCATCTTTCTGGCGATGCTGTACGTTGTCAGCGGTCGGGCGCGCTATGCCGCCGTCGGATTGTTCGCATTCGCGTTGGGCGCAGCGGCGCTCTACCCGCTCTTCAGCCATGTGCGGGTGCGCCTGAATGCCTGGCTCGATCCATGGTCTGATCCATTCGGCATCGGATTCCAGATGGTGCAGGCATTGCACGCGCTGGCGGCTGGCGGATGGGCGGGCGCAGGCATCGGCGCCGGTGATCCCACGACTGTACCCGAAAGCCATACCGATTTCGTCTTCGTGGCAATTGGCGAGGAATTGGGGCTGGCCGGTTCGCTGGCGCTGACCATATGCTATACGCTTTTGGCGCTCAAAGGGTATCTGATTGCCATACGCGCGCGCGACGGGTTCCAGCAATTGCTCGCCGCCGGTCTGACGACCGCGATTGTGGCACAGGCGTTTATCATCATGGCAGGGACGACCCACCTCATTCCGCTTACTGGAATCACCCTGCCATTTATCAGTTATGGCGGCTCATCGACGTTGATCAACTTTGCGATGGTCGGGCTGCTGCTGCGGATTTCGGCGGCGCGGAAACCGCCGCAGACGCTGTAACAGGCGTTGCACGCTGCACGTTGCACGCGGGGAGGTTGCAGGCAGGGGTGCGCCGGTGGCGTGCCCACGCGCGCGGGAGGACATGGCAGGCAGGGGCGCACCGGTGGCGCGCCCACGCGCGCGGGCCGTGCGCCCGGGATGACATGGCGGGTGTTGCGCGTTGCACGTTGCCCGTGGGGAGGTAAACCACGCACCCAAACCCTTGAGGTATCCGCAGTATTGCACGAATGACCGCATATTGGTATCGGTTCTCGGTTCTCAGTTCTCAGTTCTCAGTTCTCAGTTCTCAGTTCTCGGTTCTCAGTTCTCGGTTCTCGGTTCTCATAACCCTGAGTCGCGCCCAGATTGCGTCGTTGACAGGATACGCACATGTCTGATCGGACTCGAGCCTGGATCGCCTGGTGTGCCGGCGCGCTCGGAGTCCTCATCCTGGGCAGCGGGTTGATGATTGCCAGCGTCACGCAGTGGCGATGGCACCTGCTCGCCGGTCTCTGGTTGCTCTCACTTCCGGCGCGTCGTCTGATCGGTCGGCGTGGAGCGACGGCAGATCGAAGCATGCGCGGCTTGATGCTGATGGCAGTGCTGGGGTTTTCCGCCATTGGTCTGCAACTGGCGCGCAACCAGGTGACGCAATCGGAAGCAACGCTCCGCGCCGTGGCGTCGCTGGCGCAACCGGTTGCTGCTGAACAGCCGGCGCCCGTCTTCCCCGAAGCCGACCCTGCTGAACGCACATCGCTGGGAAGCGGACGCACTCTTCCTGTCGCTATCAACGCTGGTGTGCGCGGGCGAATCGTCGACCGCAATGGCGTCGTGCTGGCTGAAACGGTCGATGGCCGGCGCACCTATCTCAACCCTGCGCTCGGGCATCTGATCGGATTCCAGAGCCGCCTCTACGGAACCACCGGGCTGGAAGCACGCTTCGACGCCCAACTCTCTGGCGTGGCGACCCTGTCGCCGACCGCCATTCTCGAAGCGCGTCTGCTGGGATCGCCGGTCGAACAGGTTCCTGCCGACCTGACCCTCACCCTGGATAGTCGCTTGCAGGCAGCGGCGCAACAGGCGCTCGGCGAGCGGGCAGGAGCAGTGGTGCTCCTCGATGTGCCGACCGGCGCGATCCTGGCGATGGTGACGTACCCGCGCTTCGATCCCAATCAACTGGTGCTGCCGGAACCGGCGACGCAGACGGACGTGGACCGCGTGCAGGCGGCATGGGCGGAACTGAACGCGCGTTCCGATGCGCCGCTGCTCAACCGTGCCACGCAGGGGCGCTACCCGCCTGGATCGGTGATCAAGACGCTGACCGCAGCCGCCGCGCTCGACAGTGGCGTGCTGGCAGACCCTTTGGCGACCGTCACCTGCCCAAACCTGCTGCCGACTGAAGCCGGCGCGCCGCCGGTGCGCAACGCGGTCGATAACCTGTTCCGTCGCACCGGCGACCCCTCCGACCTGGTGCGCGTCTATGCCTTCTCGTGTAATACTGCATTTGCGCAGGTGGGATTGTCGCTCGGCGCAGACCGCTTCCTCGAGTATGCTCGCCGTTTCGGGTTACAGACGGCCGACACCCGCTCAGGACCCGCCGATCTGCGCGACATTCCGGCAGAAGTCGGCACGATTGCGAATGAAGCGTCATTTCTGCAACGTCCCGCAGCGCTGGCGGACACGGCATTCGGGCAGGGTCAGGCGCTGGTCACGCCGCTCGACATGGCGCAGATGACGGCATCAGTGGCCAACGAAGGTCGCCTGATGCGTCCGTATCTGGTTGCCGAAGCGCGCAGCGGCGAACGGGTGATCTATCAGGCGCAACCAGAGATGTTGCGTCAGGTCGTGTCGCCGGAGACGTCGCGGCGCATGCTCGACATCATGCGCATCTCGGTCGAGATCGGGTATGCGCTGCCAATTGCGTTGCCGGGGGTCAGCGTCGGCGCGAAGACCGGCACCGCCGAGACGCCGCGCGGCGTGCCGCACTCCTGGATTGTTGCGGTCGCACCGGTGGAACAACCACGTTACGCAATCGCCGTGATTGTGGAATACGGCGGCGAAGGGAGCCGTTCAGCATTGCCGGTTGCGCGCGAAGTGCTGGCAGCAGCGCTGGGAGTGACGCCATGAAACGCAGCGTGATCTGGCAACAATGGCGCAGACTGGCGCTGATAGCGCCACTCATCATCCTGGCGGCGTGTTCCGAGCCGTTGATTGAGCCGCGCGCGCCGCGCACGCCAACTGCGGTGATCGACCGTTACAATGCGGTTGTGGCGACCGCCGAGGCGGGCGATGATCTGCTGGCGCGCGCCAGAGCCTACTACGATCGCGGGAATATCTGGTTCGACCAGCAGAACTACACCGAAGCCATCGCCGATTACGGCCGCGCGATCGCGCTCGACCCGTCGATGTCGCGCGCCTTTCACAACCGGGGTCTGGCTCATGCGCTGCTGAAAGAAAATGATGCCGCGCTGCGCGACTATACGCAGGCGATCCGTCTCGACCCCGCCTACCGTCGCGCCTACGAGAATCGGGTGCGGTTGCTGGAGGAACTCACTGCCAGTACGCCGGTCGAAACATTACTCCAGCAACTCGCCGACGACTATGGCAACCTTGCGCAACTGATCCCGGAAGCGGAAGCGCCCTACCGGTATCGTCAGGGGCTGATCCTGGTGCGGCTGAACGACCGAACCGCGGCGCGCGAGGCGTTCGACGCCGCAATTCGCGCTCGACCGCAGCATGTCGATGCGCTCTATGAGCGCGCGCTGCTGCACTATGCGGGCGGCGATCTGGACGCAGCCCTTGCCGACCTCGACGCCGCGCTACGCCTGAGCCCGCGCGCTGCCAATGCCTACTATGTGCGCGGGTTGATCCGCCATGCGCAGGGTGACACCCGCAGCGCCATCGCCGATTTCGGGCAGGCGCTGCTGCTCCAGCCGGCATATCCCGAGGCGCTGATCGCCCGAGCAGCGGCATATGGAGAACAGGGAAATACGACCGCTGCCCGGGCAGACCTTCAGCGCCTTGATGATCTGCAACTCGACCCGGCGCTCCAGCAGGCGCGCGAGGCGCTGCGCGTGCGCATAGGCGCCCCTTAGTCCCTACCGCTGATCGACCGGCACATAATCGCGCCGTGGATGCCCAAGATAAATCTGGCGCGGGCGCGTAATCTTCTGCTCCGGGTCGTCGAGCATTTCGAGCCACTGCGCCAGCCATCCCGAAGCGCGCGGAATGGCGAACAGGAACGGGAAGTACTCGATCGGGAAACGCAGCGCCTGATAGATCAGCCCGCTGTAGAAATCCACATTCGGATACAATTTGCGCGAGATGAAGTACTCGTCCTCGAGTGCAATCCGTTCGAGTTCCATGGCGACATCGAGGAACGGGTTCGCCGCCGTTGCCGCAAACACCTCGTGTGCAATCTGGCGAATAATCTTGGCGCGCGGGTCGTAGTTCTTGTACACCCGGTGTCCGAACCCCATCAGGCGCATCTCGCCTTTCTTCACTCGTTCGATGAATGCCGGCACATTCTTTGGATGCCCGATCTGCTGCAGCATGCGCAACACCGCCTCGTTCGCGCCGCCGTGCAGCGGACCGTACAGCGCCGCCGCCGCCGCCGACAGCGCGCAGTAGGGATCAGAATGGCTTGAACCAACGCTGCGCATCACCGAGGTCGAACAGTTCTGCTCGTGGTCGGCGTGGAGAATGAAGAGGATATCCAGCGCCTTCGCCAGCACCGGATTGACTTCATAATCGCGCTGATTCATATAGTCCATCATATACAGCAGGTTGGCCGTGTAGCTGAGCGAGCTGTCGGGCTGATTGAACGGGCGCCCGATGCGGTGTCGGTACGCGAATGCGGCGATCGTCGGGATCATGCCCAGAATGCGCCAGATTTGCTTTTCGCGAACAGCGGGATCGTGGATGTTCTTCGCTTCGGGGTAGAGGGTGGACATAGCAGCGACCGAACTGATCAGGATACCCATCGGATGGGCGTCGTAGCGAAATGCCTGAATCAGTTCGACGAGGCTGTTGTGAATGAAGCGATGGCGGCTGATGCGATACTCCCACCACTCCAGGCGCTCTTTCGACGGCAACTCGCCGTACAACAACAGGTACGCGACTTCCAGGTAGGAACCCTGCTCAGCAAGCTGTTCGATGGGGTACCCACGGTACTCGAGGATGCCCTTGTCGCCGTCGATATACGTGATCCGGCTGATGCATGCCGCAGTGTTCATAAACGCCGGGTCATAGGACATCAGGCCGAAGTCGTCCGGGCTGGTCTTAATCTGACGCAGATCGGTGGCGCGGATGGTGTTGTTTTCGATGGGAATCTCATAGGTCTTCCCCGTCCGGTTGTCGGTGATGGTGAGAGTGTTCTTTGTCATGGCAGTGCTCTTTCCTCATTGATTTCGACCGGCGCGCTCATCGATCGAGCCGGAGCCGGTCGTGAGCCAGATGGCGAGGCGTGATCACTCGCCGGCAACTCCCAAACGCCTCGCCGCTGAGGCGGAGTTGCGCGCTATCTGATCGGCTGTATTGTACTAAAAGTTGTTACATCTGGCACAGATTTTCGATCCCTCCTCTTTAATCAAACCTTAGCAAAACCTTGATATTCAGATAGCACAATCCTAATATAACTACGATACCGTTAGCCTGTGTTCGGATACACGTAACCTGCTCTATGCAACCCTGTCTGCAACTTTTGCGAACCGGGCGACACGTTCCGCGAGTTGTTGCGGCAAGTTGCGCCGTTCACTCGCCTGTAGGATCACAGATTATTCTGAACTTTCCGATGCTTATTTGCGCGGAGCACTACCTGTCATCCACAGCACGGAACAGCGTGTATCTGAACAGGGAGATCGAGTAGCCATAAGGAGATCAAAGTATGCGGCAACAGGTCATTCGAGCAGTTTCAGTGCTGGTGGCGCTGGTGATTGTTGCATCAGCGCTGGCGGTTGCTGCACCGACACAGGCGCAGACACAGCCAACCGCCACCCCACCTCCGCAGGTTACGCCAACACAGCGTCCGCGCGCCACGCCGACGCCGCGCCCGCGCGCCACGCCGACGCCGCGCCCGCAGGCTGCAACGCCGACACCAGCACCGGCTGCCCCAAGCGCGTGGGCGCCACGCCAGCTCAGCGGCATTTCGTTGCGAGGGTCAGGAGCAACCTTCCCGAACCCGCTCTACCAAGCGTGGATCAGTGTATACAAGAATGTCGTCCCTGGCGTGACGATTAGTTACCAGGCCGTCGGCTCCGGTCAGGGTCAGACAGACTTCGTTCGCTATCTGACCGACTTTGGCGGGACGGACTCGGTGGTGCCCTCTGAGCGTATCCGCACTGAAGCGCCGGACACGCTGCACGTGCCGATGGTCATCGGCGCTGTTGTGCCGACCTACAACCTGCCGGGCCTGCCGGCCGGAACGGTGCTGCGCTTCTCAGCCGATACGCTGAGCGGCATTTACCTCGGTGAAATCAGGAAGTGGAATGACCCGCGCATCGTCGCCGACAATCCTGGACTCGCGCTGCCGGATCTGGATATTACGGTCGTCTATCGTTCGGATAGCTCCGGTACGACGTCGATCTGGACCGACTATCTGTCGAAGGTGAATGAGCGCTGGCGCACGACGGTTGGCACCGGTACGACTGTCCGCTGGCCCATCGGAATCGGCGCGCCGGGCAACGCTGGCGTTGCAGGAGCAGTGGTTCGCACTGAAGGCGCGATTGGTTACGTCGAGCAGGCGTTCGCTATCGGCAACCGGTTGCCGGTTCCGGCGGTGAGGAATCGGGCAGGCAACTATGTGCTGCCCACGCCTGAGGGCGTGTCGGCTGCCGCAGCCGGCGTCCCGATCCCGGACGATCTGCGCTACTCGATTACCAATCCGGAGGGTCCAAACTCCTATCCGATCGCCGGTCTCACCTGGATTCTGATCCGCGAGCAGACCTACACCGACGTGCCGAAGGCGCAGGCGCTCACCGATTTCCTCTATTGGGCGCTGACTGAGGGTCAGGGCGCTGCTGTTCGCCTGGGATACGTTCAGTTGCCGACGGAATTGCGCATCAGGGCAATGAGGCAGTTGAATAAAGTCCGTGTAAGCGGCCAGCAGGTCTTCACCGAGCCGCCGCGTTAACGCTGACAATCCCTTCTTCTCCCCTCGCCTTACTGAGGAAAGGGGAGAAGAAGGGATTGTAATTGGGTATACCGTAAGAAGGAGTGATAACGTCTTATGGCGAATGTCCAGGCGCAAACGACAACCAGTTTTCGAGAACGACTCGCGCAGCGCACACAGCACGGCGACGGTATTTTCTGGGCAGTCACGCTCTTTTTTGCTCTGGTGGTGATTGCGCTCGTGGTGGCAATCGGATGGGTGACATGGAGTGACTCAGCGCTGGCGCGAGAGAGATTCGGGCTTGGATTTTTTACCTCAACAGAATGGAATCCCGTTGAAACTGAAGTTTCACCTGAGAGCTTCGGCGCCATGCCGGCGATTGTCGGGACGCTGGTATCGTCGATCATTGCGCTGTTGCTTGCCGGTCCGATCGCCATTGGCATCGGCATCTTTCTGGCGGAACTCTGCCCGCCGTCACTGCGTATGCCGCTATCGTTCATGGTCGAATTGCTGGCGGCCATCCCAAGCGTCATCTATGGGGTGTGGGGGGTGATGGTTTTCGCGCCGTTTTTCACACAGTATATTGGTGTGCCGCTCTCAAGCAGTATGCGGGATGTCATTCCCTGGCTTACGAGCGCTCAGGTTGCGTCTGGTCGCGGCTTGCTCGTTGCTGGCATCATCCTGGCGATTATGATCCTGCCAACGATTGCGGCAATTACGCGCGACGTGCTGACCCTGGTGCCGAATACGCAGCGCGAGGTGATGCTGGCGCTCGGCGCTACGAAATGGGAAGTGATCTGGCTGTCGGTCGTGCCCTATGCGCGGGCTGGCATTGTCGGCGGCGTCATGCTGGGGTTGGGACGCGCGCTGGGTGAAACGATGGCAGCCACCATGCTGGTCGGCAACCGGTCGCAGGTCCCCGGGTCGCTGCTGGAGCCGGCGACAACGGCAGCGTCGCTCGTGGCCAGCGAACTGACCAATGCGCAGAGTTTGCTTCACGAAAGCGCGCTGGTGTTGATCGCACTGGCGCTCTTCGCAATTACGCTGTTATTGAATCTGATTGCTCGTATGCTTATCTGGTTTGTCAATCGTGGTCCAGTAGGGAGTGCGCGCGCATGAGTCTGAAATCGAGCCGAATACCAAACTACCAGCGCCGCAAAGCGACGGATGCGATCATGCGCGGCCTTGTGCTGCTTGCCACTGCGTGCGCCATCGTGCCGCTGGTTTTGATTATCGGGTATGTGGTCGTCATCGGCGGCGGCGCGTTGAGTTGGGAGTTTTTCACGGATGTCTATCAGCCGCCAATGACAGCCACAACGATGGACATGATCGGCGCTGCGCCAGGAGGCGACGTTCCGTTTGATCCTAACGATCCCTTCGCCCACCTCAATCCGGGAGCTCTGACCGGCGCTGATCCTGTTGATGAGAAAGGCGCCGATATCCTGGAAGCGCCAGCGCGCGGCGGCGTCTTTCACGCCATCGTCGGCACGCTGCTGGTTACATCACTGGCAGTCCTTATCGCCATGCCTATCGGCATTCTGGCTGGCGTGTTTCTTTCGGAGTTCCCTGGCAACTCTGTTGCAACCGTTGTCCGATTCGCCTGTGATGTGCTCTCCGGTGCGCCGTCAATCGTTGTCGGCGTGGTGGCGTATATCCTGATCGTGAATGCCAGGAATCCCGACACCGGTCAACCGTATGGTTTCAGCGGCATTGCCGGCGCTATTGCGCTAACCTTCCTGATGGTGCCGACGATCACGCGCACAACGGAGGAAGTGCTGAAACTGGTGCCGGAGGCGACCCGTGAAGCGGCGCTGGCAATGGGCGCGACAACCTGGTACTCGACATTCACCGTTGTTATTCCGACAGCGCTCTCCGGCATCGTGACCGGTATTATGCTCGCCTTTGCCCGTGGCGCTGGCGAGACAGCGCCTTTGATTATGACGGTGCTGGGCAGCAATGTTCTGGTGACCAGTCTGCTGCAGCCAATCGCCGCATTGCCGCTTGTCACCTATCGGTATACCGAGTCGCCGTTTCCGAGCGAAAATACACTCGCGTGGGGCAGTGCGTTCGTGCTGATGATGCTGGTGCTGGCAGTCAACATCCTGGTGCGTATTGCTACTCGTAACCGGTTGCGGTTGCAGTGAGCGTGAGACGACAGATGTATCGTATCCTGGGGTTTCTATGACAATTGCTCCGATACCGACACAGGCGACTATCGAGATTCGCAATCTCAAGCCGTATTACGGTAAGCGGCTGGCTGTCCGACCTGTCAACATGACGATCGAGCCGAACAAAATCACGGCAATCATTGGTCCGTCCGGGTGCGGCAAGAGCACCGTGCTGCGCTGTCTCAATCGTATGCACGAAACGATCCTCGGCGCGCGCGCCGAAGGTCAGGTGTTGCTCAATGACGAAAACATCTATGCTCCGGACGTCGACCCGATGCTCGTCCGGCGAAAAATTGGCATGGTGTTCCAGCAGCCAATCGCGCTGCGCACCCGTTCGATTTTCGAGAATATCGCCATCGGTCTGCGTCTGGCAGGCATCAACAATAAACATGTGCTGGCGGAGCGCGTCGAAGCCAGTCTGCGTGCAGCAGTCTTGTGGGACGAAGTGAAGGATAAGTTGAACCAGGCAGGCACCGCGCTCTCCGGCGGGCAGCAGCAGCGTTTGAGCATTGCGCGCACGATTGCGGTGGCGCCCGAAGTTATTCTTTTCGATGAGCCGTGTTCGGCGCTCGACCCTATTTCAACGTTGAAGATCGAAGAACTGCTCCTCGAACTGCGCAAACAGTATACGATTGTGATTGTGACGCATAACATGCAGCAGGCAGCGCGTATTTCCGATAATACCGCCGTCTTTATGGTCGACACAGATGATGGCGTGCCGACTGGCGTGCTGGTGGAGTATAATCAAACGGCAAAGATCTTCACTCAGCCCGATGACCCGCGCACGGAGGACTATGTCAGCGGGCGAGTGGGATGATCATGTCTGACCATGTAGAGGAGTGCATGGAAGAAGCAACCCAGGGATCATCACGATTGTTGAGCGGATTTGCTGAAACAGTCGCGCAGGCAAAAGAACGAGCAGCGCATACGACTGCCGAAACAAAGATTGAGGCGGTCGGTTTCAACTTCTACTATGGGACGTTTCAGGCGCTCAGGGATATCAATATTCGCATCCCGCAAAATCGCGTCACCGCGATCATTGGTCCGTCGGGATGTGGAAAATCGACGTTTCTGCGGGCGATCAACCGCATGCACGATCGCACCCCCGGCGCTCGCGGCGATGGACAGTTGTTGCTCAGCGGCGCCAATATCTACGGCGAGATCGATCCGGTCAAACTGCGCCGTCGCGTCGGCATGGTGTTTCAGCGCCCCAACCCGTTCGTCAAGTCGATCTACGAGAATGTCGCCTATGGCTTGCGCATCCAGGGGGTGGGCAACCGGCGTGTGCTCGATGCGAAGGTCGAACTGGCGCTTAGACGCGCAGCGCTGTGGGACGAGGTGAAGGATCGCCTGCACAAGGCATCGGGTACGGCGCTCTCCGGCGGTCAGCAGCAGCGCCTGTGCATTGCGCGTGCGATTGCGGTCGAACCGGAAGTGGTGCTGATGGATGAGCCGTGTTCGGCGCTCGACCCGATTGCGACGATGAAGATCGAAGACCTCATTCACGAGTTGCGCGCCAACTTTACGATTGTCATCGTGACGCACAACATGCAGCAGGCGATGCGCGTTTCGGATATGACCGCCTTCATGCTCATGGACCGTGCGACGCGCGCCGGTGAACTGATCGAGTTCAGCCCGACTGATGAACTCTTCACCAACCCCAAAGATAAGCGCACTGAGGATTATGTGACAGGGCGGTTCGGGTAACGGTTAACGCTGGCGCAGAGACGTTCGATCGATGGAAGAGAGGCTCGCAACGTCTCTTCCGCACATGACAAACGCCGCACCTTCTGGTGCGGCGTTTCCCGACACTATCCCGCTGTGATCAGGCGACCAGTTCCTCTTCCTGTGCGTATTCGCGGATAGCCGGCGCCTGCCGCGCGCGCCGGCGCGCCGTATATTCGACAACCGCCAGCAGTTCGTCCGGCGTGACGGACGCTTCCGCAGCGGCAATATCCAGTGGCATGGCGTTCGATGCGCTGATGTGATACGACCGCAGAACGTGGCGCGCCTCGGGCACCCGCTCGGCAACTTCTTTGACCGTCTGCTCGTCGTAGTTCTTGTGCTGCATGGTATCCTCCTTGTTTGCTTCATTCCGCTACTGGGAGGGCGTCATCTGCGTCGCCGCTCCTGAAGGGTTTCCGCATCGCTGCGTTTCCGTTGCTATCAGTATAGCACGTGATATGGTCATTTTCAACAAGAAAACAGTCATCCATGTTGTGCATTTTGTACAAGTCTAAACGGGTGCGCGCGATGTGGTATGATGAAGACACGACGTGGTACGTCACACAAAGGAGGCACGGGCATGGATTTCGCGCTCAGTGAGCAGCATGAAATGTTGCGCCAGACGGTGCGTGCATTCGCCGAGCAGGAGGCGCGCCCCACAGCCGCAGCGCGCGACGAGGCGATGGAGTTTCCGGTTGATCTGGTCAGAAAAATGGGGCGGCTTGGCTTGATGGGCGTGGCGGTGAGCGAACAGTATGGCGGCGCCGGGCTTGATTACATATCGTATGCGGTTGTGATCGAAGAACTGTCACGGGTGGACGCCTCGCTCGGCGTGATTGCATCGGTCAACAACTCCCTCGTTTGCTATGGCATTGAAACCTTTGGCACCGAGGAACAGAAACGCGAATTGCTGACGCCGCTCGCCGAGGGGCGTATGCTCGGCGCATTTTCGCTCTCGGAACCAGGCGCCGGTTCGGATGCTGCCGCGCAGAAAACGACGGCAGTGCGCGATGGTGACTACTACGTGATTAACGGCGTCAAAAACTGGGTCACCAACGGCGATTACGCCGACACCATCATTCTGATGGCGATGACCGATCCGGCAAAGGGATATCGCGGCATCACCGCATTCCTGGTCGATCCACGCGATCCGGGGTGTAGCATCGTCAAAGTCGAGCACAAGTTGGGCATCCGCAGCGCTCACTCGTGTCAGATGGCGTATGACAATTATCGCCTTCCGGTGTGGCGGCGGCTCGGCGAAGAAGGTCAGGGGTTCAAGATTGCCATGACGATCCTGAATGCCGGGCGGATCGGGATTGCGGCGCAGGCGGTTGGCATTGCGCAGGGAGCATATGAAGCGGCGCTCGAATATGCCAAAATCCGCGAACAGTTTGGTAAGCCGATTATCGAAAACCAGGCGATCGGATTTACCCTGGCGGATATGGCGACGCGCATCAAGGCGGCGCGCCTGCTGACGTATGAAGCCGCCTGGCGCAAGGACCAGCACCTCGATTTTGTCAGCGCGGCGTCGATGGCGAAACTGTATGCCTCCGAAACTGCGATGTGGACGGCCACCAAAGCGGTGCAGGTGTTCGGCTCCAACGGCTACTCGAAGGAGTATCCGGTCGAGCGCTACTTCCGCGATGCCAAAATCACCGAGATTTACGAAGGCACCAGCGAGATCCAGCGCCTGGTCATTGCACGCGAGATTGCACGGTAGCGCGGCATATGCGTTCTTTCGCCCGTCTTACCCGAATAGGCATGCTGCTGTGCGTCGTCCTGGCGTGCGTGTTGAGCCTCCAGTTGATGGGGCTGGCAGCAGTCGATCCGCCGCGTGGCTCGCAGTGGGTGGAGGCGCGTGCACATTGGAATGCGAAGGCGCTCGACTCCTACGCGATTGCGGTGCGGATCGAGGCGCTGGGAAACGTGTGCGTGCAGCGCCTCGAAGTGCGCGGTGCATGGGTGCGCCGCGTGATCGAAAATACCTGCGATGTGCTCTGGGTCGATCCGCTGACGGTTGATGAATTATTTGCGCTTGCCAGTGATATCGAGAACATTCCGGCATCGCGCTGCACGCCATCGCCGCACGATTGCCCGTGCCACCGCGTCTTTACGCTGCGCCGCATCGAATATGATGCAGAGTATGGGTTTCCTGCCACCATTCTTGCGCGCTCTGAGGTGCGGTTCCATCCTGCAGCGCGCGATTTCTGGGAGCACCTCTGGAATGAACGGCGGTTGCCAGCGTGTCAACCGGCACGGCGCCGCTTTACGGTGCAGGTGTTGTCGCTTACGCCGCTGGCGCCCGACTATCCGGCGCAGACTTCCTCAATTGACAGGGTGCGGTAGATCGCCTGCCCGACAACAATGCTCTCGCGCTTATGGCGAGGAGTGCAGTGAGGAAGGGACAGGGGAGACGCAGAGGTGTGGTTTTTTGGCAAGCCCTCGCGTCGATACGACGCGAGGGCTTCAGAATGTCTCACATCCCCCTCTCTGGCGACGTTGGAGAAAGGGAAAGGGTAAGAGAGGAGGAAAAAGACACAGGGATGCGGCACACCCCCCTGGACCTTGGAAAGTCGATCATACCACGCTACTCGTTGAGCGTCTCGTGCATTGCGGTGGCAAGGTAGATGGTGCGCTCGGCGATATTCGTCGCCCGGTCTGCGACACGTTCGAGGATGTGGGTGATTTCGATGGAGGCAAGGACGGCATCGAATAGCGCGCTGTCGTTGAGCGCTGCCTGACGGATCGCCGCAATCATAGCGCGCCGACGCTCGTCGACCTGATCGTCAAGCGCGGCGATCGCTCGCGCTGCTGCAACGTCCTCGGCGAGAAATGCAGCAATACTGGCAGAGAGGATGTGTTCAGTCGATGCGCCAAACTCCAGCAGATCCGCCGTCATCATCAGTGGATGCTGTTCTTCTCTGGCGCGGCGCACGTGTACCGCCACCTGTTTGGCATAGTCGCCGATGCGCTCGAGTTCGCTGGCGACCGCGAGGATCGCCAGGACGCGCCGCAGATCGCGCAGGAGCGGCTGCCACTGCGTGATGAAGCGGGCGATCAGGTCTTCAATATCCTGCTGCAGCGCATTGATGTCGGGATCGTCGTGAATAATCTGATAGGCGCCGATGACGTCGAAGCGCCGCAGCGCCTGGAGACTATCGTGTAGCGCGCTTTTCACCCGTTGCGCCATGGCATCGAGCGTGTGGCGCAGGTATTCGTAGTCGTGCGCCATGCTGTGAAGTGCGCCCATTGCTTAACCAAAGCGACCGCTGATGTAATCTTCCGTCCGTTTATCTTTTGGCGATGTGAATATTTCTTCGGTCGGGCCGTATTCGATAAGTTGCCCGGCGCGATCCGAGTCCATCAGAAAGAAGGCGGTATAGTCCGACACGCGGCTTGCCTGCTGCATATTGTGGGTCACGATAATAATCGTGTAGTTGCGCCGCAATTCGAACATCAACTCTTCGATCTTGAGGGTCGAAATCGGGTCGAGCGCCGAACACGGTTCGTCCACGAGGATCACTTCCGGTTGCACTGCCAGCGCACGTGCAATGCACAGACGCTGCTGTTGCCCGCCGGAGAGCGCCGTGCCAGGCTGATGCAGTTTGTCTTTAACCTCGTCCCAGATCGCGGCGCCGCGCAGCGCGCGCTCCACCAGTTCGTCCGCCTGCGCTTTGGTGCCGCGCCAGCCATTGATGCGTGGACCAAACATGATGTTGTCGTAGATGCTTTTGGGAAACGGGTTCGGTTTCTGGAACACCATGCCGATCCGCCGTCGAACCTCTACGGGATCGACATCTGGATCGTAGATATTCTTGCCGTGGAACAGCACCTGACCATCGAGGCGTGCGCCAGGGATCAGGTCGTTCATCCGGTTGATGGCGCGCAGCACGGTGCTTTTACCGCATCCCGATGGGCCGATGAATGCGGTGATCTTCTGGCGCTCAATCGGCAGGCTGACATCTTTGACGGCATGAAACGAGCCATAGAAAATATGCGTGTTTTGCAGTTCGACAGCATATATGCCATTTGCCTGTGCCATATTGACACGCAAGCGTTCTGCGACTGTCATCAGTACCTCCTCTTGAAACGATTGCGCAGCAAGATCGCGGTTGCGTTGAGCAGAAGCAATGTGACGAGCAGGACGATAATTGCAGCAGCGGCGATGCTGCGGAACTGCGATCCCGGCTGCGATGTCCAGTTATAAATCTGAATCGGAATGACCGTAAACTTATCGAAGACGCTATCCGGGTAGGAGACAATGAACGTCGAAGCGCCGATCACGATCAACGGCGCTGTTTCGCCAAAGGCGCGTGATAGGCTCAGAATAGTGCCGGTCAGGATGCCGGGCAACGCATTGGGCAAAACATGGTGCCAGACTGTCTGCCACCTGGTTGCTCCGAGACCATACGACGCCTGGCGGATCGACTGCGGCACAGCGCGGATGGCCTCGCGCGCATTGATGATCATGAGCGGCAGCACCAGCAGTGCCATTGTCAGACCGGCGGAAAGGATCGTTCGTCCATTCGAGTCGGTCACGCCAAATGCGGCGCCGCTGGTAATCGGTTCAAGCGCGCGCACAAAAATGGCGAGACCAAGGATGCCGTAGATGATCGAGGGCACACCCGCCAGGTTATTGATGTTTGTCTCGATCAGGCGATAGTACCATGTGTCGCTGGCGTACTCTTCCAGGTAGACGCCACCCAGAATGCCGATCGGAACAACGAGGAGCATTGTGATGGCGATGACCCACAATGAACCGAGGATGGCATTTCCCACACCAGCCAGAAAGGGAACACTGCTCATTGGTCGGGTGAGAAACTCACGATTGATCCACGAGTGGAACTCCAATTCCGCACGCGGGAAACGTTCTCGAACTGTTGCCTCGATCCGTTCGCGTTCAAGGAGCGACTCGGTCAGCTTAAAGGCGGCGGCGACTTCCCGCCCGATCACACGTTCTTCGACCAGTTGCAACACGCTCTCCTTTGAGCGTTCGCTGAACGGCTCGTCGCGATCGAAACGGCGGAACAGACCTGCAGAAATGTTGGCGCGCAGGATTTCGATCAATTCTTCTTTCGACAACTCTTCAAGCGGACGATCCGACAATTCTTCCGGATCGATCTTGGTTTGCACCGCAATGTATCCGAACGAGTCGTCAATGATCGTGTAGAGCAACGTGGCAAGCGCCAGCGATCCTATCACCAGCGATGAGAAAAAGAGGGTCTGCCAGATCTTGCCGCGCAGACGCCGTGTGGCAATGTTCCGATTGATATCGGCGCCCTCCGGCAGATAGCCGGTTGAACGCCCATCAAAGTTGGTTGTCGTGCTCATTCGTAGACCTCCCGGAAGCGCCGCACGACCCAACCGCTCAACAGGTTGAGCAGCAGCGTCACGAATAAGAGCACCAGCGCAATGGCGAAAATACTGGTGTACTGGATGCTGGCGTAACTGATGTCGCCGCCGCTGATGCGCGCAATGTGACCGGTCATCGTTTCAGCCGCCTGCAGTGGATTGAACGTAAAGCGCGGTCCGGCGCCGGCTGCCAGCGCCACAATCATCGTTTCACCAACGGCGCGCGACATCGCCACAATCACGGCTGCCAGGATGCCCGACAATGCCGCCGGAACCACCGCACGCACCGATGTTTCGAGGCGCGTCGCGCCAAGACCGTATGATCCTTCACGAAGCGAACGGGGCACGGCGCTCAGTGCGTCTTCACTCATCGAGGCGACCAGCGGCAAAATCATGATCCCCATGGTCAGCCCGGCTGAGAGCATGTTGTAAATTTCGACCGTTTCCCTGCCAAGCAATCCCTGCAGAATGACCGGCGTCACGAAGGTCAGCGCAAAGTAGCCGTAGACAACAGTTGGCACGCCAGCCAGCACCTCGAGGATCGGCTTGAGGTAACCACGGACGGTCGGCGACGCATATTCGCTCAGATAGATCGCCGCGCCCAAACCCAGCGGAACTGCCACCAGCAGCGCGATAATGCTCGTCATCAGCGTCGATGTCATCAGGGACCAGATGCCAAATCGTCCGGTCTCCGGCTGCCACGTCGTGGTGCCGAAGAACTCTGTCAGGTCCACTTCAGGTGAGCCAAAGAATAACCATGCTTCTTGAAAGAGCACAATAACAATTGCGGTGGTGGTAAAGATCGAAATCGCGCCACAAATAAAGACGATAGCCTCTACGATGCGTTCGCCAAACCGGCGCCTGCCACGAAGGTTGATCACACCGGGGGGTATGGCTGCGGAGCGTTCTATGCCTACACGCGCTTCCTGTTCCATTTAATTCATATCTCCTGGATCATGGTCCTGCAAAAGCCTTTTTGCGTGACTGGAATGCAGTATAGCACGGTTTGGATCGGTTGGAGTGCGCCCCGGTCGCGTGAATTGAAAGGGGATGCGGGGCGTCTGCATACTGGAAAAGAACGCCAGGACCTCTCATTCGTCGAGGTCCTGGTGTGCCCTCTTTCTACCACGCCTCTACCATATGTGGAACCCATATCTGTGCCGACAATTGTGGGGCAGGAGCGTGTCCTGCCCCCATTCCTGCGCTGAAGCGGTTACGGCTTCGTTGCCCCCAGCCAATTCAGTTTGGCAACGTTGATCGCCTGTGCTGATGCGGGGAAGTAGCCGACGTCCAGGATCTCTTCATTGACGAAGGTCAGATAGAAGTTGATGAACGCGGCGACCTGCGGCTTCTCCTTCATGATCTTGGGGTCGGAGTAGATGAACAGTGGACGCGCCAGCGGGTAGGCGCCGCTCTCGGCGGTCTGCTCGGTCGGTTCGACCCCTTCGATCTTTACTGCCCGCAACCGTTCCTTGTCCGCCGCGAAGTAGGCATAGCCGAAGTAGCCAATCGCCCCTGGGTCGCCTTCCACTCCTTGCACCAGCACGTTGTCGTTCTCGCTCAACTGGATGCCCGGCGCGTTCAGGATCGCCTCTTTGCCCTTCTTCTCGAATGCCGGGTCCATCACCGCCTCGACGAAGAAGTCGAAGGTGCCGGAGTCCGAGCCGGGGCTGAAGAGTTTGATCGGTGTGGCGGGCCAGGCCGGGTTGACGTCCTTCCAGGTCTTGGCTTTGCCGGAGAAGATGTCCGCCAGTTGCGCCTTGGTGAGGCTCTCGACGAAGGTGTTGGCCGGGTTGACCGCCACTGCGAGGGCGTCGGTGCCGACGCGGAACTCGACCGGCTCGCGCCCAATAGCGCGACAGTTGTCGATTTCCGCCGGACGGATCGGACGGCTGGCATTGGCGATGTCGGTTTCGCCCGCTTTGCAGAAGCGCTCGAAGCCCGCGCCGGAGCCGATCGAGTCAATCGTGATGCTTCCTTTGAACCCTTCGTCCTTGAAGCGCTCAGCCATGCGCTGCGTCAGCGGGAAGACCGTCGAGGAGCCGGCCGTCACGATGTTGCCCGTCACCGCACCCGGATCGACGTCGGGAAGACCATCGTAGTCGATCTCTGCTGTGGGAGCAGTGGTCGGCGCAGTCGGCGCGGCAGTCGGTGCACCCGGCGCTGGCGTTCCTTCAGTCGGCGCGGCAGTCGTGCACCCGGCGCTGGCGTTCCTTCAGTCGGTGCGGTGGTTTGAGCGGGAGTTGGCTGAAGCGCCTGCCCGCCGCCACACGCGGTGATGATCGACGCGATCAGCGTCAGCATCAGCGCCACAGTAGAGAAGCGCGCTTTGAAGCGTTGCATATGCTTTTCCTCCTTAACTATCTGCACTGTACTTTCTTTTTGGAAATGCAGATGCCCTGGTGCGCGGGGGAACGCTCGACGCAGTCGGGCATCTGCATTTCCAAATTCAACATTCAGGAGTATACCCGAGTGAGGTTAAGGATAATGGGTAGTATTATCAAGAATCCGTAAAATCATTGCGGTTCTGTCGCCATCCCGATCAAGAATTGACATCTTCACCGACCCGGAGTACACTCAAAGGTATAGTATCAATCCATATGCAGTCGTGCTGCGCAAGCGCGGACTCCTGATAATGCATCGTTGCATGACCTTGAATTGTGTATGACACTCTTATCGAACTCTTCAGCGCGCAGTCTCTCATTCACTCTCGCACTGGCGTTGATCAGTCTCAGCGTCGTTGCGCTACTGGTCAGCAATTCGTTGCAGATGGCGTCGAACTGGCAGGTGCATCAGCGTGCCCTGGCGAATCAACAGCAATCACTGGCGCACAGCGCTACCGTCGAAGTGCGCGCGTTTCTCGATGCCCGCTGGAATATGCTGACGACCGTCATCAAAATATCAGATCTGGCGACGGCGCCCGCCGAACAGCGCACCAGGGCGCTGGAGCGATTGCTGGTTCTTGACCCGTTGCTGGAGCAGGTGACGATCCTCGACGACGAGCGATTCGTGGTTGCGACTGCGAGCCAGCATCGCGGGAAGGCGGTCAATTTCCTCGACCCGGCGCTCGTGGACGACATCATGCGCGAGACAACGCTGCGCAATCGCTATGTCAGTTCATTGCGCATCGATGCGGCCACCGGTGAACCCGGCATTATCCTGGCGCTGCCGCTCGTCGATGCGTTCGAGAACGACCACGGCGCGCTGGTTGCGACCGTCAACGCCCGGTTGCTCTGGGAAACGATCAGGCGGCAGGTGCCTGATCCTGCAAGCCTGGCGTATATTGTCGACCGCCAGGGGAATCTGCTGGCGTGCTCGGATACGGCGCGCGTGTTGCGCGGCGATAGTGCGGCTGGCGTCGCCATCGTCCAGCGGTTTTCCCGCGAGCGCTCTTCCTCAATTCAGACAATGCACTATGCCGGTCTGTCTGGCGTTGCGGTGATCGGCAGTTATGAGGCGCTCAGCGAGCCAGCCTGGGCAGTGGTGATTGAAACGCCGCGCGCCGTCGCCTATGGTCCAATTCTCTATGATCTCGGCGTCTCCGGTCTGGTTCTCCTGGGAGCGATGATCATATCTGGCGGCATTGGCGTTTACCTGGCGCGCTGGTTGACAGCGCCGCTGGTCAATCTCACCCGCGTGGCGGATCGGATCGCGTCGGGTGAGCGTGATGTGCAGGTTGCTGTGCGCGGTCCGCGTGAAATAGAGGTGCTGGCGCGCGCCTTTACCACCATGACGGCGCAACTCGAAGCGCACCTGGAAACGCTGGAGCAGCGCGTCGCTCAGCGCACCGCCGATCTTCAGGAAGCGCTGGCTGAAGTGGAAACCAGGGCGCGCGAGCAGGCGCGGCTGATCGAGGAAATCGCACAGCAACGCCAGGTTATTCGCGAATTGAGCGTTCCGGTGCTGCCGGTCACCAACACCACGCTGGTGATGCCGCTGATCGGCGCTATCGACACCGAACGTCTGGCGGACATTCAAGATCGCGCGTTGCACGCGCTGCAACGTTCGCGCGCGCGCTATCTGCTCGTCGATATCACTGGCGTGCCGGTGGTTGACAGTCAGGTGGCGCAGGGGTTGATCGCTATCGCCAACATGTGCCGGCTGCTCGGCGCTGACATGGTGCTGATCGGCATTCGCCCGGAGGTGGCGCAAACCATTGTGGGGTTGGGGTTGGACCTGTCCTCGTTGCGCACCGCAGCGGATCTGCAGACCGTTCTGCGCGACCTTGCTGTGCACCACGATCATCGCGTCGCGCTTAATGGCAATGGCGGGGTCCGAACATGAATGGTCAGGCGGCAGCCTGTCATGATCAGCCCGACGCTAAACCGTCCGGCTGACAAAGGGCGCTGCTGCGCCCTCGCCCCGGCGCATACGGATGTCCCGAACCAGCCCCGCGTCAGCGGGGCTGCGTGCGTTCAGCGCAGGCATTCATGTCGGCGCGCTGAGCGATGGTCGGTGAGCACGGGTGGCGACTCAAGTCGCGTCGAGCGGTGTTCTGCCAGGCGTTTACCTGTGGGGTGAATCGACACAAGAGCAGTTCTCGACTATACTTGAGAGGCTGATCACAGAAGGAGTATGCCTGCCCATTAGAGTTATCGCTGTCAGTCACCGTTAGAGGGTGGATGCTGGCTGCAAGAGCGCGTGATGGCACGCTGTGGCTGCGGCAGGTGACCGATAGGGCGCTGCTGGGCACGCTGAGGGGTCATACCGGGCTTATCACGAGTGTGGCGTTCTCCCCCGACGGTCGGGCGCTTGTCTCAACATCGTGGGAAGACGCGATGTTCCTGTGGAGTGTGGTTCCATAGGACACAGGGCAGTGGCGTTTCACATCGATACATCTTGGGGTGGCGACCATGCCAGAGAAACGTTCACGCCAATCTTCTGCACCGCGCGGCGCCATCGGGCGACTGCGCGGCTCGGCGGACGCGGCAGAGCAGGCGTTGCGCGGCCGCACCGAGCGAATGAAACGCCTGACACCTCCGCCGCCTCCGCTCGCCGCCACCCTCGAACGCGCCCTGACCATCGGCGGGTTGCCGTTTCTCCTGGTACGCCTCTTCTGGTACAATCTGCATCAGGTGCGTTTCTGGTGGCCCATAGTATTGCCGCTGCTGGTCTGGACGGCGTGGCGCACCTACCATCGTGAGCGCGCCAAAAGCCAGCGCCACGACAAAGCTACGCAGACTCGCGCTTGACAACCCCTCTCCGCAATGTAAGAATAGTGTGATATAGGCACAGTCGCGTCAAATGCGCGTCTGCGTTCATCTGGCTCACTCCGGCGTGCGGTTTATTCGGTGCATTGGAGACCAGCAATCGTTATGAGCGCTTCCGTGCAGTCGGACATCCAGATCGGATTGAAAACGAATATTCAAGCGATCGCGCATCATCTTTGCCTGGCGACTGCTGCGAAGGCGTGCTATCTGACGATGCGTGAACGTCCAGCAGCGTCGCCTCGCTTCATCGGCGCCGCTGGTGTGCAGGGCGATCCCCCCGACTGGAATGAGATCGACGGCGCTCACATGGTGCGTCGAATAGGTCACAAACGTGCACTGATTATCGCGGAACGGTCGCTGCACGCGATGTTGCTGGCGCTCCCCGCGAGCGGTCGCGACATTGGTGTGGCCATCCTTCTCTTCGACGCGGAGCCGCCGCCAGTTTCGGATGCCGTGGTTGCAGTGGCGCAACTGGCTGGTCTGGCGCTGGAGTCGGTCTGGCAGCTTGCCGCATTGCACGATCAGGCAGAACAGATTGCTGAACGCACCCGCCTGCGTGAGATTCAATTGAGCCGCAACCTTATTCGTGGTGTGATCGATAGTGTGCCCATGGGACTGGTGCTGATCGACTCCGCAGGGTACGTACTGGCGGCAAACCGCGCACTCGCGGGACGCTTCGGTCTCGAACCGGCAATGCTGGTGGGACGGTTCTACGGCGATGTGCTTGGGGAGTGGAGCGAGTCGGCAGCGGCGCGCACCTTTACCACCCGCCAGCAGCAACGCTTGCGGCGCGTCCTCCAGCGTTCCGGCGGGAGCGAAGCGCTGATTGAGATCGCCAGTTTTCCGCTATTCGACGCATCCGGCGTTGCGCATCAGGCCGTCGAGGTGTGGGAAGACATTACCGATCGGGTCGCATTACAAACACAACTCGTGCGTGCCGAAAAACTTGCGGCTATCGGGCACCTGGCAGCCAGCATTGCTCACGAAGTCGGCAATCCGCTCCAGGCAATCCAGGGATTTCTGGCGTTGTTCCTGGAACAGTGCTCCCCTGAAACGCCCAATCAACACTTTCTGCAACTCGCGGAGGAGGAGATCGAACGGATTGTGCGCGTACTGGAGCGGTTGCGCGATCTCTACCGCCCGCGCACCGATGTCTTTACGAGTGTGGACGTCAACGAATTGATCGAAAGCGTGCTGTTGCTGACCGGCAAACAACTCGAACGTTCACGTATTCGTGTTCTGTGGGAACTGGACCCTCATCTTCCGGCTATCCAGGGAGTCGCCGATCAACTGAAACAGGTGCTGCTCAATCTGGTGTTGAATGCGGCTGAGGCGATGCCGAATGGCGGTACGCTGCAGGTGCAAACGTATCGCTCCCGTCTCGTGGAAGGGCATGATACCATTGCAATTGCAATTACCGATACCGGCATCGGCATTCCGCCCGATCAATTGACGCGAATCTTCAACGGATTGCACACCACAAAAGAGCGTGGCATGGGGTTGGGGTTGTACACCAGCAAGGCAATTGTTGAGCGGCACCTGGGACGCATCAGCGCCCAAAGCATTCCAGGCGAAGGCACCACCTTCGAGATCGTGTTACCGGTCAGGCACGAGGAGATTCGTCATGAGACAACCGGCGAAAATCCTGGTCATTGATGATGAACGCGCGGTGCGGATCATGCTCGAAACGGCGCTGCGCGCGCATGGATATCGGGTCGAAACAGCAGCCAGCGGCGCCGATGCTCGAATGCGCATCGAGAGTGAGGAGTTCGATCTTCTGCTGCTCGATCTGCAATTGGGTGATGTCGATGGCATCGATATTTTGCGCGAAGTCAAGGAACGATCGCCAGCCACCGAGGTCATGCTGCTCACTGCCCATGGTTCCATCAATAGCGCCATTGCTGCGTTGCGCTATGGTGCATTCGATTATCTGCTCAAGCCGGCGCAGGTGACGGAGATCCGCGAGCGGGTCGAGCGCGCCTTGAACAACCGCCGGATCAATCTCCAGCGCACCGAATTGCTGCAACGCATCAGCGAAAGCGCTCGTGCGTTAGGCATGATCGAGAGTGGCAGCAACCCCATCGCGTCGCCGTCCGCATCGAGCGATCATGTGACCGTTGGCCCGCTCGTGCTCGATCTGCGGCGTCATGCCGCCTATCTTGGCGAGCACGTGCTGACGTTGACGCGCACAGAGTTTGCGCTGCTGACGGCGTTGGCGCAGAACCCCGATACCGCGCTCAGTTATACGACCCTCTCCGAGGCGGTGTACGGCCGGGCGCAACCGGAAGACGAGGCGCGCTCGCTGCTTCGCCCGCATATTGCGCGGTTGCGCCAGAAACTCGATGCCACCAAAACGCCAGGCATTGCGCTGATCAGTATTCGTAGCATGGGGTACATGCTGCAAACCGACAGTGCGCCCGTCCCTTGATCGGCGTTTTGCACGGGGAAAGAGCGAGCATTGACGACGCCCGGAACACGAGGAGATGACGATGATTGCCGATCCCCGATTGCCTGGTGCTGTATCTATTCGCGAAGTCGGTCCGCGCGATGGATTGCAGAATGAAGAGGTCATCCTCAGCACCGCCCAGAAAGTGCAGTTGATCGATCACCTTGCTGATGCCGGTCTGACCCACATCGAAGTTGGCGCTTTTGTTCGTTCCGAGAATGTTCCGCAAATGGCGAATACAGCGGAGGTGTTCGCTGCCCTTCCCCGTCGTCCCGGTGTCGTCTATAGCGCGATTGTCCCGAATGTCATCGGTGCGCGGCGCGCCATCGCCGCGGGCGCGGATGCGCTCCAGGTGTTTCTCAGCGCCAGCGAGAGCCACAACCGCAGTAATGTCAACATGGCGATCGAGCAGTCGCTGGCGCAGGCCGCCGCCATAGCAGCGGTCGCTCGTGAGGCGGGCGCGCACTTCGATGCAGTTGTGTCGGTTGCCTTCGGTTGCCCGTTCGAGGGGGATGTGCCGCTCGAACGGGTGATGGACCTGACTGCCCGGCTGTTCGATCTGGGCGCCGAACAGGTGACGTTTGGCGACACGACCGGGATGGGGCATCCGGGTCTGGTGCGCGCTCTGCTGCAGGCGTTCTATGCGCGCTTTCCGCGGGTGCGTCCGCGTTTGCACCTTCATAGTGCGCGCGGTGCAGGACTGGCCAATGTGCTGATGGCGCTCCAACTCGGCGTGGATTGTTTCGATGCCAGTGTTGGCGGGATCGGCGGGTGTCCCTTCGCGCCTGGCGCCCCTGGCAATATCTGTACCGAAGACCTGGTGCATATGCTCCACGAAATGGGCATATCGACCGGCATTCATCTCCCGGCGCTGCTCGATGTTACGCGCATGCTCGAAGGCATGCTGGGGCGCACCGTGCCAGGACAGACGATTAAGGCTGGCATCTGTAAGCATTTGCCTCCTGACGGCAGTCCACGCCAGTGAACGTGTTCCGTTTGTGGAGACATGTTCACGAGAATGGGTGCAACCGTTTCTCTGCTTCCTTCATGCACTCATATACTTGAACCGGCAGTCAGAAATCGGGCATCGCATCTCCTTCCAACCTCGCTTTGGCAGGGAGAGATGTCTCATACGCCGGACCAGAATGCCATCATCAGAGTGCCGCAAACGAGGATTGTGTCATGCTGCCGGCGTAGTGCGAGGAACCATGTCTCAACGCAAGACCTGGGTCGAAACCTTGCCCTATCCCCAAGGGTTGCTCAAGTGGCTGTTCAAACTGCCGATCCTGCTCTATCGCCTGGGATTGGGATTCGTCGTCGGACGGCTGTTCATCGTGTTGACAACCGTCGGGCGGAAGAGCGGTTTGCCACGCCGCACTGCTATTGAGTTCCACGAGTTCGAGGGACGGTGCACCGTGATGAGCGGCTGGGGAACAAAGACTGACTGGTACCGCAATATCGAAGCCAATCCGTATGTCACGATCCAGACGTGGCGGGGCGCGCAGAGCGCCCGTGCCCGTCGCATGACATCAGACGAAGAACTCGCTCGTGTTTTCGAGTTTGCCCGTACGAACCCTACGATGCGCGCAATGCTGAAGGTTGCCGGCTTTGATCTGACCCTCGACCAGTTTCTGTTGCAGAAAGATCGGTTTACCTTTGTGATCTTCGAGCCGACCGATCAGCCAACGCCTGAGCCGCTTCACGCCGATCTGGTCTGGTTGTGGGGAGTGCTGATCCCTGTATTCCTGCTTGCCCTTGCATTTTTTGCTCAAATGGTTCGCTCGCGGGATGCTGCGCCTGGCGGTGGAGGGGTCTCGCGCTCACATGCTTCAGGTGCGCATCGCCGACGCTCTCTTGCCGTGCGATCACGCTTCTGGCGGATGCCACGCCCGAGATGCGGTCATGAATTGTCAGGAAGTTGAGCGCATCACTCCTGCGCTTTGCTGCGCCGCTGATCCTGGCAGGCTGCACGCGCAGACATGAATGCCCGCCCTGAACGCACGAAGCCCCGCTGACACAGGGTTGGCTCAGGCGGATGTGTCCGCGCCAAAGCGAGAACGCGGAGCGCCCTTCGTGCATTCAGCCCGACGCTGAACCCTCGGGCTGCCGTCTGACACTTCACGCTCGCACCCCCATACCCGTGTTTCCGGCAGCAATATGAAGAGTGATGGACGGCGCTCATCACTCGTTACTCGTCACCGATAGACGGGACGCCCGCGCTCCTGGTGAGAACAGTTGTCTCGCATGCTGGAATTGAGATCAAACAGTAACGATCTCCAGGTCGCATGAGAGGTTAACATGCGCTCGAGATAGTTGCACAAGGAGGACTGCATGTTGTTCCGCAGGACCGCAATGTTTCGCACGCGCCGAGTCGTCGGTTTGACGACCTTTCTGATTGGAACAGTCATGATTACTCTGGTTGCTGCCGTTGCATTGCGTCCATCGGCAGGGTACGCTGAACAGGAAGGCATCAGCGCAGAAAACGCCATTTATCTTCCACTGGTGACCAAAGCGAGTTGTTCGGCAGACACGCCGCGCATCAATGCTCCGAAGTTTACCGGCGCCATTCCTTTCGAGCGAACCGCGATCGCCTGGTTTGGCAAGGTGTCTCAAACGCAGAATTACACCGACATCCGGGTCGGGTACAATGCGAACGAACTGTATGTATACCTCGCTATTTTCGACCGCCATCTGTGGTATGATGAAAACCCTACGCCGCAAACGCTGACCCAGTGGGACGCTGTTACGCTGCTGCTGGACACCTCCGGCGGCACGGCCCTGTCACCGTCGTCGTGGAAGTTTGTCGCGCAGTTGTACGGCGACCCGAGTCCACAGCGCCGCGTGGTATATCGTGGAAGCGCGACCGGCTGGCAGCAGACCAGTGTGCCGTTTGCCGCGCTCCCGGGCTGGCGCGGCAATGCGCTGAACGACAACAGCGACACTGATCGCGGGTGGGCAATGGGCTTCACCATCCCCTTCAGCAGTCTGGGTCTTTCGTCCGCTCCATCTGACAGAACCTCCTGGCGTATGGCGGTCATGGTGCACGACCGCGATACGCGCGCCGGTCCGCCGATCGGCGATCAGGCGTGGCCGCCACAGACGCCGCTGGAGTCACCGGGATGCTGGGGCTTCCTGAACTTTGGTTTGCCTGCTTACCAGACCAGCACAACGCCAACCGGTTCGCTGATCGTCCGTCGCCCCACGGAGCGCAGCCCGCTCGTGCCGGATGCTGACGTTGGCGGCGCAATTGCCAATCAGTGCCCCGGTGACGAGAACCATATCTGGAACGAATGGGGAAATCGCAACTATGGGCGCGCCCCTGATTTCAACATCCAGAATCAGGCCGATGTGTCCGACTGGCCCTGTTTTGCGAAGTACTATGTCACCTTCCCGCTCGACGGCATTCCGCCGGGCAAGGTGATTGTTTCTGCGACGCTGACCCTGCACCAGTTCGGCGGTTCTGGCGGAATAGGCCTGGCAAAACCATCATGGGTCCAGGTGCTGGTCGCGGCTGATGACTGGAACGAACAGACCATTACCTGGAATAACGCCCCAATCGCATATGAGAATCTCGGTGGAAGTCTGGTGAGTCCCATCGCCAGTTTCGACTGGCCAGGCGTCCCACGCACCTGGGACGTGTCGTATGCCGTGGCGCGGGCGTATGCGCGCGGCGAACCGCTGCGTCTGATACTGTACAGCGCCGACTCGGATTATCATAGCGGAAAGTATTTCGTCTCCTCCGACACAGGCGACTGGAATATCGAAGGTCGTCCACGCCTTGATGTGCGCTGGGGCGAGGCGAGGTAAGGCGCCTGGTATGCGACCGGGCGCAGGGGGAGCCGGTCAAGCGCCGCTCCCTATCTGATGCACCTGTGCGACCGAGCGTAGGGGGAGCCGGTCTGAGACCGACCCCTACAACATGATTCCTGTTCAAGGGAGAGGGGTATATGAGCATCTACAAACATTCCCTCTGGGCAATTCTTCTGCTCCTTATTCTTGCTCTTCCGGTTCTCATCGCCACCCCCCTCCGCGGCGCTGATGATGTCTCCGCCATCGCACCACGGGTGACGCAACAGCCGCAGGCTACATCGCCATCCCTGCATCTGCCGCTGATCATGCGCCCCGCCGCGAATGTGAACGAGTGGAGCCAGCACGCGCACAATGCGCAGCGCACCGGCTATACGCCGCAGACCGTCCCCTCCCCCTGGCGCTGGCGCTGGTCCTGGAACGGTCCCAACTCCTCCGGCGGCATCGCCAAGGTCACCACCGGCGGCTCGCTGCCGCGCAATGTGCAGCCGGTCACCGGCGGCGGGCGGGTCTACCTCGCTGCCGGCGTCGACGGCGTCTTCGCCCTTAGCGAAGCCACCGGGCAGCAACTCTGGCAGCGCAGCGGCATCGGCGACGTCCGCTCGACCGTCGCCTACGACCGCGACACCGGCGCCGTGTTCGCCGTCTCCGCCAATGGCCGGCTCTACCAACTGCGCGCGCAGGACGGCGCCATCCGCGCCGAGTTCAACGCCGGGCAGACCAGTAATCTGCCCCTGCCCCCCGCCGTGCTCGACGACCGCGTGCTCTTCTCGATGGGCACTGCGGTCTACGCCGTCGACAAACGGACGCTGCAGCCGCTCTGGCGCTACGATGCGGGGGCGACCGTCGCCGTTCCGCCCGCCTACTCGCCCTCGCGCAATGTGGTCATCGTGGCGACCGAACCGGACCTGTTCGTCCACGCGATCCACAACAGCACCGGCGCGCAGCGCTGGCGGGTGCGCCCGGTGCACGCCAGCCGCAATTTCAGCGACCCGACCGAGTTCCGCTACGGCTGGCCCGTGATCGCCGACGGCGCCGGCTACGTGCTGGTCAAGGCGCGCCTCGACTGAGGGACTCTGTGGCGCGACTGGCCGCAGACCAACAGCGGCATGCGCCAGTTGCTCACCCAGCGCCCCGGCGACCAGGCGCTGTTCGTGCTCGACCTCGACGACGGGAGTAAGCCGTTCATCGCCAATGTCGGGCACGGCGGCTACGGCGACAACGACTACATGCCGATGGGACCGCAGCCGGTGGTCAAACGCTTGCCGGACGGCAAGGAGTGGTCTACACGGTCATTCGCGCCCGGCACGCCCACGATGCGCGCTGGGACTCGCACTTCGGCGAGATGCTGCTCGACAGCACGACGGTGAGCGGGCTGCAGGGGGGCGAGGTGCGCTTCATCGCCTACGACTATCCGCCGGGGAGTTCGGCGCCCTACCTGTTGACCGACGAGCAGCCGAACGTGACGGTGGCGGGAGACTATCTGTTTGGCGGACACTGGGAAGCCGGGTTTGCGGCGCGCATTCTGGACCGTTCGGCGGCGCGCGGCAGTTTCAGCGCCAAGATTACGACGCAGCGCCTGGCGACGATTGTCACCTCGCAGGATAACGCGGGGGCGTGCGGCTTCAGCGCCGCGCACTACTGCGCGGGCGGGCTGGAGAACACGCGCTTCTACGACTTCGGGTTCTACCTCTACTATCGGCAGGGGGCGGTGTACGACCGCTACTGGAGCGAGTACGCGGTGTGGGTGGTGAGCAACGAGAACATGTACTTCCGCAGCGTCGATGGGGCAATCGTGGCGCTGACGAGCGGCAATCCGCAGGCGAGCGCAGGGGCGGCGGCGGTTGAACCGGCGGCGGCGGCGCCGCCGCCGGACGCGCAGCCGGTGGCAATCATTCCGCACACCGCAGCGCGCGTGGGAGGGGCGGCATGTCACCGTGACCGGGACGCTGGCGTATGTGTTCAACAACGGGAAACAGGTGCTGCTGGGGTTCAGCAGCCCGCACCAGGGGAGTTTCAAGGCGTTGATTCGGAAGGAGGCGTGGGAGCGCTTCGGCGGGCGTCCGGAGGAGCGCTATCGGGTCGGGCAGGCGGTGCGGGTGAGCGGGGCGATCGCGTGGTATCAGGGCGACCCGGCAATCTATGTGACGACGCCAGCGCAGATCGAGGCGCTGGACGATCGGCTGGTGCAGGTCGCCCCGCCCGGCGCCGAATGACGGTTGCGGGGCAGGTGGCGCATGATGAACATTCACCCCATACTCCGGCAGGCGGGCTGCGCCCGGCGCCGAACGTCGCGGGGGCGGGAACGCGCAGCGCGCCTGCGCGGGCGTGAGCGGGCGCGCGCGGGATGAATGGCGCACCGCTCATCCATCGCGGGCGGCGACTGCGCATCGGGCGGGGGCGCTGCGGGGAGGAGGTTCCCGGCGGCGGCTCCTGTCAGGCGTCGCGCAGCGCGGCGTGCGGGCGAGGACGCGCTCTCAGGCGCAGCGGAACGAGGGACGGGCAGGCGCTCGTCCCTTGTCCCTTGTCCCTGCTCACTCGTCACTGCCAGACGAGACGCCCGCGCTCTCAGGGAGCCTTTCTCGCGGCGATCAGGGAATTGCCCTGACCCGCAGGCGGGTAGGGAGCAGGGCGGCTGGTCACCTACTCGCGGCACCGGCGCCTTGTAGGTGGCGGTCATCTGCGCCCTGAAGCCCCGCACGGCGGGGCTGGCGCGGAGGATGCACCCGTACCGGCGTGAGGGCGCCTGCCTGCAATGACCGTCACCCTCGCCCGGCGCCCGTTCGTGATGGTCATCTGTGTCCAGCCTGGTCTGAGGTGTCAGGTTGGCCACTCGACCAGCGCTACCGTCAACGAGAGTGGAGGTATATCGAGACGGAACGGACTGCCAATCACCGGAGCGCCGGGCAGGGCGCGTACACCAACGACGTCAGGGCGCTCGAAGGAATTGGCGACTTTTGGATCATCACCGGCGACCTGATAGATCCCTGTGATACGGCGTGGCAAACGCCCCTGCCACGCCAGATCGACCGACAGTGGCGCGTTTTGTCCACGGTGAACCACAAAAATGGCGCCCTCGCCACGTTCAGCATCGTAGCTGGCTGCTGCGTCGATCAGGGGCTGATCGCCGAAGGCGCGGGTGGCATATGTCGGCGACTGGACGAGCAGATCGAGCGAGTCGCCTGTGGCATACCGGCTGAAGAGTGCGAACGGATAGAAGATCGACTGGCGGATCAGACCATCAGAATGAGTCAGAATCGGCGCAATGACATTGACCAGTTGCGCCAGACAGGCGATCTTCAGCACATCGCAGCGGCGCAGGAAGACATTCAGCCACTGTGCGACGACCAGCGCATCTTCCAGGTTGTACACCTCTTCGATCAGGTGCGGCGCTTCACGCCATCCCCCCTGCATCGTCTGGTCTTTGTACCACACATTCCACTCATCCCAACTCAGATAGACATTGTGCTTCGAGCGCAGTTTCGCTTTGACATAGCGCAGCGTCCCGGCGAGGGTGTCGAGATGTTCCTCGAACTGGCGCGCCAGCGCCAGATAACTGGCTGTATCGTCGTCACGGTTGCCCGCGTAGAAATGGAGCGACAGATAATCGACGTACTCCCAGCAAACTTCGAGTGCCATCCGATCCCATTCAGGGTATGTCGGCATGCCGCTGCTCGATGAGCCGCAGAGTGTCAACTGGATCGACGGATCGTGCCACTTCATCAGTTTTGCGGCTTCGCGGGCTTTGACAGCGTAGGCGTGCGCGTCCATATGACCAATCTGCCAGGGTCCGTCCATCTCGTTGCCGAGGCACCAGTAGCGTATACCAAACGGTTCCGGTGCGCCGTTGGCAACCCGCCGATCGGCTTCGGCTGTTCCGGATGGTGCATTGCAGTACTCGACATATGCGCCCGCTTCTTCGATTGTACCGGTCCCCAGGTTGACGCCGAGCATTGGTTCGGCGCCAAGTGTGCGACACAGCGCAATGAACTCGTGTGTGCCGAAGCGGTTCGTTTCAATTGACTGCCACGCCAGTTCGCGGCGACGAGGGCGCTGTGCGACCGGTCCCACGCCGTCACGCCAGTGATAGCCGGAAAGAAAATTGCCGCCAGGGTAGCGAATGATCCGCGGGTTCAATTCGTGCAAAGCCGCCAGCACATCGACGCGAAAACCCCGGTCGTCCGCTAGCGGCGATTCGGGGTCGAACACGCCCTGGTAGACGCAGCGCCCCATATGTTCGATGAACCCGCCGAACAGGAGCGGCGAGATGTGACCAATGACGCGCTCTTCATCGATGGCGATGCGTGCAGACAATGTGGCGCTCATACTGTTCTCCTTCGATGCAAGACGGAAAGCGCCGCTATTCTACACGATCCCGGAATGGTCTGGCTCACCGAAAAAGAGTGCGGGAGACCGCGCAAGTGTAGCATTGTGCGTGCGTTGCACCCTCCCACAGGCTTGCGAATCGACATTCGTCTGGTGTTTCGCGCATCCAGCCTGGGGGAGGGTTGCCCACCGTCATGATGGGTGCTCAGTCACCAGGATTTGGTCGACTACTTCTGCCATATCCGTGCCGATGATATCGGGGCGCGGTACAAGCGGATCGAGCACCATGCCAGGGCGTGCAACGAATGCAGCGGCGCAACCGGCACGCAATGCTCCGGCAAGGTCCCAGGTATGCGTGGCAACCATGCGGATGCGCTTGATCGGAACATTGAGGCGGGTTGCGGCGTATTCGTAGGGTTCTGGCGCCGGTTTCAGGCGCCGCACGATGTCGGCGGAAAAGATATTCTCAAAGAAGGGCGCGATGCCAGCGTGCGTCAATTGCGCTATCGCCACTTCCTCGGTGGAGTTCGTCAACGCCGCCAGCCGCAGACCGGCGGCGCGCAGACGATCGAGTGCTGTGGGAACATCGGCATGGGGCGGCAAGGCGCGCATGCTGTCGAGAACGGCGGCGCAATCATCTGCTGAAAGAGATGTTCCATAGCGCGCAGCGGTCATTTCCAGCGCCGTCGCCCAGATTTTCGTGAAGTTCACATACTCTCCGGTAATGGTCGTCACGAATGCCGACTGAAGCACCTGGTTGAACCACGCCTGGCGTGCGCTCGCAACCCCAAATATCCGCATAAAAAGCGGATCGAGGGCGCGCATGTCTAACAACGTCTCGTTCACATCAAAAACGATCACCCGCGGCATCATTCCCTCCTGTGATAGTTTCACACCAACGAGCCATCAAGCCTCAATATGCACCGATAAGCACAGACAACCACGAAGGGCGGCGATGTGGACGAAGTGCGTTCCCTGGCGCTACGAGTCAGACAAACGAACGGCGCAGAGCAGCAGTGCGAACTCAGTTCGCGGATAACTGGTCGGCAAGCGTCTCCAACCAGGTGACGAATCGCCGGCAATCGGCTTCGACCTGCCTCCAGACAATGGAATAGCGCGCAATCAGGCGTTCGATCCGCTCTTCGTCGAGTTCGAAACCGTAGAGATTCCGCACGACATGGCGAAATGCCAGGAATTCGCGCAGACCATCAATGCTGTTGCTGGACAGGGCGGCAGGACGGTCGCCCCAGGCTGCTCCCATGCGCTCGAGCAATCGCCGATGCCGGTCGAAGCCGCCGGGAGGCGCTCCGTTGAGTTCGGCAGCTACGGTCTGAAAAATGCGCTCACAACCGGTGTAGAAGTTGTGCAGCTTGAGCGCGAGGTTTTCGTAAAACAGTCTGGCATGTCCCGGATCACGCGCAATTTCCGCATGTACGAATGCAACATCTTCCGCCAGCTGTTGCAAACGACCGAGTTCTGCGGAAATATCCGCTGCCACGCCGCGTAAGCGTTCCGGTGACAGTGATTGCATCGTTACAGATCTTCCCCCATTGCCAGGACACGATCGCGAACGTGCGGAAACAGTTCGCCGAGCGGTTTCAGATCAACTGGAAAATCGGTCAGTTTGCCGGCTTCCGCCAGCGCAGGAAAGTAGTCGGCAGGCGCGAGTCCGTCCACCGCCAGATCGATGTCAGAGTCGGCGGAGAAGCGATCGGTCATCAGTGAACCAAAGAGAATGACGCGCGTCGCGCCAAATCGCTCGCGCAGCATTGCTGCAATGCGTTCAGCATCATGCCGTGCGTGGTGCGCCAGTCGGCGATTGCGCTCGCGTTCGAGCGCCTGGCGACGACGCCAGCGCTCGACATACTCTTCGATCGGGCGATCCATGCCCGGAATGTCGGTCTTTGAACTCATCAGACGCCTTGTAGAGTGGAGATGTGCCTATGGCGGCAAGGCAGCGATTGATTTCGATTGCGGACGTGCTGTGCATGCTCATATTACAACAACTCTAACCAAATCTCAATAGTTGGTCGAAGACGACGTGGATCACACGTCGCTCGCTGATGCATTCCCACAACTGCCAGCGACTGAAATCGCCCCTCGCGGGCCCGACCGTCCGCTTGCGCGGACGGGGGAGGAGGCGTCCACCTGTGTGGACGCCCGACGGGACGACCACCAGGCGCACCCTCCGTCCCTGCGCGCTGTGTATTACCCACATGTCAGATTGAATGATCGACTGACCTCTGACGAGCACGTGCCGCATCAGGACACCGTTCGTTGTGTGGGAGCAAAATACCCGCGCACAACGAACGCAGCCCCGCGCCAGCGTCCAAGCGTTCCAGGGTGCGTGCATTTTAGTGACCTTTGTATGATCTGTCCGACGGTTCACCTTCGGGCGTGAGAGAGGCAGAGCGGGCGTTTTTTGCAACAGGAAGCCATTCTCAGACTTGTGGGTAAGGAACAGCCCCCGCACGCGGGAATAGGGGAAGCGCGCGGCGTATCCCTGCGGCAGATCGCGCGGACAGCCCCCGCACGCGAGGATAGGGGGAGTCGCTAGCCCAGGCGCATCGCAGCGAGGACGCTGCCACTGACCATGCACGCTTGCACGTGCTCTTCCTATCCTGCTGGCAGGGCATCGACCCAAAACGCATCCATTTTCTCCCGCAGGAGTGTGTGTTCAGGTCGCTCGAGCTGCGGGTCGTCCGCCAGGATTTTCTGCGCTTCGCGATATGCCGTCTGGAGCAGGCGCACATCGGTCAACTGCGCCACTTTGAGGTCGGGCGTGCCGCTCTGCCGGGTGCCGAAGAACTCGCCGGGACCGCGCAGGTGCAGGTCGATCTCCGCCAGGCGGAAGCCGTCGCTGATCTCCTCCATCGCCTTCATGCGCTCGCGCGTCACGTCATTCTGCTCTTTGTCGCATACGAGAATGCAGTAACTCTGGTGCACCCCGCGCCCGACGCGCCCGCGGAACTGGTGCAACTGCGCCAGACCGAACCGTTCCGCCCCTTCGATCAGGATCGTTGTTGCATTCGGGACATCGATGCCAACCTCGATGACCGCCGTAGCGACCAGGATATCGTATTCGTGGTTGCGGAAGGCGATCATAACAGCGTCCTTCTCGCGCGGCAGCATTTTGCCGTGGATCAGCGCCACCCGCAGATCGGGAAAGACGTCGCGCGAAAGCGTGGCGTGCATCTCTTCGGCGGATGGCAGATCGACTTTCTCGCTCTCTTCGACCAGTGGACAGATGACGAACGCCTGCCGCCCTTTGGCGACTTCGCGCCGAATGTGGCGATAGGCTTTGTCGCGTTCAACCGTCGTGATCCAGCGCGTCTTGATCTCCTGGCGTCCTGGCGGCAACTCGTCGAGCACCGACACATCCAGATCGCCGTAGATGGTCAGCGTCAGCGTGCGAGGGATGGGAGTCGCCGTCATTACCAGCATATGCGGATTGTACCCTTTATCCTTCAGGCGCTGACGTTGTTCAACGCCGAAGCGATGCTGTTCATCGACGATCGCCAGTCCGAGCGCGGCGTACTGCACGCTCTCAGTGATCAGCGCGTGGGTGCCAACGATCAGGTCGATGTCGCCGCGCGCGATCCCTTCCAGCACGCGGCGTCGCTCTTTCGCGCCGAGGCTGCCGGTGAGCAGCGCCACCCGCACGCCGCGTCCGTCGAGGTCATCATCGCCGCTCATGCCGAGAATGCGTCGGATCTCTTCCAGGCGCTCGCGCTGCTCGGGGTCGAGATCGCTCTCTTCCTGAGCGTGGCGTTGATCGCGGGGAACCGGCACTTTGCCAAGGAGCGCGTGCAGACCGCGGTAGTGCTGCTCAGCCAGGATTTCAGTCGGCGCCATGAGCGCCGCCTGATAGCCAGCCGCGATGACCTGAAGCGCCGCCGCCGCTGCCACGACCGTTTTGCCGCTGCCGACATCACCCTGCAAGAGGCGCGCCATCGGTATGGGGCGCTCCAGGTCGGCAAAGATTTCCTCGATGGCGCGCACCTGGGCGCCGGTCAGTTCAAATGGCAGCCGCCTGAGAAACGCTTCGTGCACGTCGTCGCGGCGGGTGATGGCATAGCCGCGTTGCGCCTGCCAGATCATCTTACGCTGCAGCACACCGAGTTGAATGAACAAAAACTCGTCGAAGCCAAGGCGGCGGCGCGCCCGTTCGAGCATCTCGCGGGTGTCGGGAAAATGGATCTGTGCGATTGCCTGCGACAGCGGCATCAACCCTGTTCGATCGAGTACGGCGGGGGGCAGATGGTCTTCCAGCATTGGCGCGCACTGATCGACCACCTGCTTGATCAGCGTGCGTGCACTGCGCTCGACCAGTCCACGGGTCAACGGGTGAACCGGCACCAGGCGCCCGACGTGGATGAGGTCGTCATCAGTGAACGGTTGCCATTCGGGTGACGCCATCTGGCGCAACCCGTCGTAGACGCCGATCTTTCCGCTCAACACAACCTTCGTGCCGACCAGAAAGCGCTGCGCGAGCCAGGGTTGCCGGAAAAAGACCACCTTGAGCGTGCCGGTTTCGTCGCCGACCAGCACATCGAGCCGCGAACCGCCGCTTTTCATCGGCAACGTGCGCGCATCGAGCACATCGGCAATGATCGTCTCGATTGCACCCGGTTGCAATTCGGCGATGGTTCGACGCGAGGTGAAATCATCGTAGCGATGGGGGAAGTGATAGAGCAGATCGCGCACGGTACGAACGCCCAGGCGCCGAAACGACTGCACCATCTGGCGTGTGATGCCCGGCACCTCGTCAAGCGGCGCGTCAGGGGTCAGCGGGCGCGCCGCAGTCGCAGGACGAGAAGCACGGCGGGCTGGCGCGCGCGTCGGCATCGGTGACGACGTTGCCGGTACGGGTTGCGGGGCTGGCTGGGCACGAAACAGGGCTCGCAGACGTTCGAGCGCGATGCCGACGCGCGCGCGGCGGGTCGGCTGGTCGAGTACGGCGTATCCGGCGAGCAATTCGAGCGCCTGCTGCACCGGTTCATAGCGCAGCGCTGTTCCGGCCTCCATCCTCCAGGCGGTCAGAAAGCGCTCCAGACCGCCGTCAACGGCGCTATCGTCACAGCCGCGACGCTGTTCCTCCGCCAGCAACCTGCCCAGGCGAATGATCTGGTCTTTGCCGTCCATAGGGTCGTTTTATGAAGCCAGCAGACCGGTGACGCCGAGTGCTCCGGGCCCCATATGCGTGCCAAGCACCGCGCCGATCTGCACGGTGCGAATACGGTCGCGGACGAGTAATCCTTCATTGGCGCAGGCATCCGCCAGAGATTCAGCTTCGGCGCGGTCGGTCGTGTAGACGACGCTCAATTCCTGATACGCGCCGCGCGCCCGCGCGAGTTCCAGCAAGCGCACCGGGATGCGACGCCAGGTGCGCACCCGCTCGACCGGCAGCACCTGCGAGTCGCGCACTTCCAGAATCGGCTTGACGTCGAGCAGGGCGCCCAGCAACGCGCGTATGCGGCTGATACGCCCGCCGCGTTCCAGGTAGCGCAATGTCTGGAGTGCCACATACGCAACTGTCTGATTGCGCAGGTGTTCCACCAGTTCAACCGCTTCATCGAGGGTTGCGCCCTGCGACAGACGGCGCGCCGCAGCGAGCGCCAGGTAGGCGATCGGCATGGCGATCGAGTGGCTATCCACACAGACGATGCGGGCATCCTCAACCAGGCGGGCTGCCTGGACGGCAGCGCTGTAGGTGGCGCTCAAGCCAGCGGCGACGCTGAGCGACAGCACCGCGCTACCATCGCGGGTCAATTCCCGAAACACCTCCTCGAACATTCCAACCGACGGCGCTGACGTGGTTGGAAGGTCGTCGTGTTCAGCGATCCAGCGGTAGTATTCATCGCGGCTGATGTCGATGTCGTCGCGCAGCGTTTCTCCGCGGCGGTGCAACAGCACCGGAACGACGTGGATATGATACGCAGCGCGGACATCGGCAGGAATATCCGCAGTCGAGTCGACAACGATCTTGACTGATGGCATAGATCAATCGATCCCTTCGAACACAGCCACCCCCATGGCGCCGGGTCCGAGAAAGGCGCCGATGCTCGGACCAAACTGTGCGATCTGCACCCGATCACGGGGAAAGATCGGCTCAACCTTTTCCAGCAACTTCTCGACATCTTCCGGCGTCGTCGCGTACAGCGCCGTCACCTCACGAACGCGCGGAAAATCCTCGATGAAGGTATACAACCCTTCGATGGCTTTGGCGCGAGTGCGGGTGCGCTCATAGGGAACGATTTCGCCGTCGTCGATCAGGAGCAGCGGCTTGATGCGCTGCATCGAACCGAGCACCGTCGTCGCCAGGGCAAGCCGTCCGCTGTGTTCGAGATATTCGATGGTATCGACAAAGAAGACCAGATGGCAGTGCTGGATCAGCAGATTGATCAAGTGTGCGATTTCATCGGGGGTTGCACCATCGCGCACGGCACGCGCCGCGTGAACCACGACCATGCCGAGCGCCATCGAGATCAACTTGCTGTCGATAATTTCCACCCGGCTGGACGACGCCGGCAGGCGACTGCGCGCCTGTTGCGCCACACGATAATTCGGCACGACACGGTTGGAGAGATGGATCGAGAAAATGTACTCATATTCGAGCGTCAGGCGGCGGTAGAGTTGCTCGAAGGTCGTCATCGGCGGCGGCTGCGCCGCGATCTGCGCACGATTCTCCTGCATCGCCTGATAAAACTGCTCTGCAGTAATGTCGAGACCTGCGCGGTAACTCTGATTGCCAACAACAATCTGCAGCGGGACAATCTCGATCCCCAATTCGTGTGCCACACTCAAGGGAATGTCGCTGGAACTATCAGTAACAATTTTGATACTTGCCATACGTTTCTCGTTTCACTTCATCCATCGGCAGCGCCCGGCGGTCACTCGAGCGCAATCGCAATACCGCCGCCCGGCTGCCCGCTGGCATGTATCTCGACGTGCAGCATCGGGAACGCAACCTGGATCTCCTGCGCCAGTCGCTCCGCATCTGCGTGGTCAACAGCCTGTCCGTAGTAGAGCGTGGCGACCTCGGCAGCGTTCGCTCCACTCTGGCGCAATGCATGGCACACATTATACGCATCTTGCGTTGCTTCTGCAGGCGTTTCTGTCTCGTTGCATTGCTGCATATCGAGGGTGATGATCCGCACCTGTTCGGCAGCCGCTGTCATTGCCCGGACATTCTGATCGATATCTGCCTGGAAGTTCAACGCCAGCAGCGCGGCGATGCCCTGTGGCGGCGAGGTCGCCGGCAGGATGTGGATGCGCCTGGCGATCTGGTGTGCAGCCGACCGCGCGGTTTCCGTCGCCTGTGGATCATTGGGCAACACGATAATCTCCTGCTGCGGCAGACGCTCAAAGGTTGCGCGCCACTCGTCGATGGTTGGCGGCGTATTCGTCTCCCACACCAGATCGGCGCGCAGGTCGCGCAGGATGGCGGCGTATCCGGCGCCCGGCGCCAGTGCGATGATCCCGATAGCAGCGTGCATGCCGACGCTCGCTTCAGTCTGAGGACCCGGTCGATCATCGGGAAGCGCCGCACCCACATGGCGCGCCGCGCGCTGCAGGTCCATATTCGCCACTTCGATCTGATCGAGGGCGCCAAACTCCAACGCCCGATTGAGCGCGTCTCCCGGTCGCAGGGTGTGAAGATGTATTTTGACCAGGGCGCGATCGCCGGCAACCACCAGCGAGTCACCGAGCGCCGCAAAGACTCGTCGGAGCGTGTCCAGTGACGCGCTGGCGTGATGGATTACAAAACTGGTGCAGAAACCCGCGCTTCCGGCATGATCGTCGCCAGGCGCCACGGGCGCAATCGTCACTGCGTGCCACTCGGCCGTTTCGCCGCGGGCATAGCGCAGGAGCGCTTCGAGCAACACCAGTAAGCCCTGCCCGCCGGCATCGACCACGCCTGCGTCGCGCAGGGTCGCCAGCAACTGTGGTGTGCGCGCGACTGCGGCGCGCGCCTCACGCACGGCTGCATCGAGCACGGCGCTCAACGATGCTTCGCCCGCAGCGATGGCGCGTTGCGCCGCCTCACCAGCGCAACGAATGACCGTCAGCATCGTTCCCTCGACCGGACGCAACACGGCTTCGTAGGCGCGCGCGCTGCCATGCGCCAGAGCAATCGCCAGTTCGCGCCCGCTCATCAGGTGATGCCCGGCAAGCGCAACTGCGACGCCGCGCAGGATCTGCGACAGAATGATGCCCGAGTTGCCGCGCCCGCGCATGGTCGCCCAGTAGCCAACCCGCTCCGCCACCACGCTGCACGAGGGATGCGGCGTAATGTCGCGCAATGCGCTGCTCAGTGTCAGCGCCATGTTCGTCCCGGTATCACCGTCAGGAACAGGGAACACGTTCAGCGCATTGAGCGATGCCGCGTGATGCTCCAGATCGCGCGATGCTGCACGCAACGCCTCCAGGAGATGCTCGCCATTCCACACACCTGTCATCATCGACCTCCCACCCCCTGCACCCGAATGTTGACCGTCGGTCCGGGAAGGTCGAGCGCGAACGACAGCGCGGCGCGCACGGCGGATTGTGCGGCATGGGCCACATCGGCGATCGGTCTGCCTGCCTGGATAATCAGATACACGTCGACCACAATGCTGTTCTGATGCATATGAACTGCGACGCCGCGGCGCGCCTCGCCCGGCGGAAGAACGAGCGGCGGACCCTGCGGGTCGGTCAGACCAGCGACGCCATCGGTTTGCAGCACTGCGGCAACAGCAAGCGACGCGATGGCGCGCGGCGCGACAAGAACGCGACCTGCGGGCAATCGGCTGATTGTGGCTGAGTCTTTCACGATATTCATACGCTTTCCAGTTGCGCCCGGCAGCGGAATATGGTATATTCTCCGGCTAGTGTGTCAACGACGTTGCGATATTCCTGGCAAAGCCGGGGGAGCAGGCTGATATGGCAAAATGTATGGTATGCAACAAGAGCGTCAGTTTTGGGCGCAACATCCGGCACAAAGCGTCGGGTGGCTGGGCGCGGCGTGCGCCGAAGACCAATCGTACATTCAAGCCGAATGTGCAAAAGACGACAATGATGGTCGATGGCGAGAACGTGCAGATCAAGGTGTGCACCAAATGCCTGCGCACGATGTATCGGGCGCGCTAAATGTGATTGTGCTGATCGCTCAGGCTGGCGTCGCGTGGCGATGCCAGCCTTTCTCATTGAATGAAAACGTGCGACATTATAGCGGATAGAGTCAGGACGTGCAATTCAAGACGTAGCGCCGCAGCGCGTGGGCTACGCCAGCCTCGCTGACCGGCGGCAGCACGGCGTGCGCCCGTGCGTGCACTGCCGGCGCTGCATTCCCCATCGCCAGCCCAAGCCCTGCCCAGGTAATCATCGAGATGTCGTTCTCCTGATCGCCAATCGCCATGACTGCGTCACGCGGCGCTCCCAACGATTGCGCCAGGGCGGCCAGCGCATTGCCCTTGCTGACGTGCGGCGCAGTCAGTTCGCCAAAGATGGCGTGCGAACGAACGACTGCCAGCGCACCGCCGAATCGAGCGGTCAGGCGCGCCAGTTCGCGCTCAACCACCGGCGGCTCGGCGACGAACAGCAGTTTGGTTGGCGGCACGCGCTCAACCAGGCGATCCAGATCGGGAGTGACGACGATCTCCGCCCCTTCGGGATGGAAGGCGAGGTAGGGTTCGAGTTCCGCTCGACGCGCTGCAATATGATGAATATCATCGATATAGGCAATCACGAAGATGCCGGCATCGAGAAGTTCGCGCACCGCCGCTGCTGCCAGGCTAGCAGGCATCGCCGCGTGGTAGAACGTATCGCCGGTCTGCGGGTGACGCACCAGCGCCCCCTGGTAACAGATAATCGGCGCACGAATATCGAGTTCGCGTGCAAACGGCAGTGCGGCGCCAAACACGCGCCCCGTCGCCAGCGTCACGTGAATGCCGCGCGCCTGCACGGCGGCGATCGTTGTGCGCACCTCGGGATGAATGAGCAGGTCACGGTCGATAACGGTGCCGTCAAGATCAAGAGCGATCAGTTGGAAGGGCATACGGTTGTCTTTCATGGTTCATCTGCGCCATGCGTCCAGGTAGGGCTTCGGGATTGACGACATGCGGCGGATGCTCGCCGCGCAACAGACGAACGATTTGTTCCGCCGCACCATTGTGCATCACACGCACGCCGTCGCCGGTGAACGACGCGATGTGCGGTGTGAGGATAACGTTCGGTAGCCGCAGGAGCGGGTGATCATCGGGGAGAGGTTCCGGGTCGAAGACATCGAGACCGGCGCCCGCCAGCCGACCATTGGTCAGCGCATTGATCAACGCTTCCTGATCGATGACAGCGCCGCGACTGACGTTGATGAGAAATGCGCCTTCTGGTAACAGCGCCAGTTCACGCGCGCCGATCAGACCACGCGTCGCCGGTGTTAGCGCACAGTGCAACGTCAGAAACTGCGACTGCGGCAGAAGATCGGCGAGCGTTTCTACATGCACGACATCCAGCGCGGCAAACGCATGAGTCGGCGCGTGCGGGTCGTATGCGGCCACGCGCATCCCCAGTCCCTGACGGCAGATCTGCGCCACACGCCGCCCGATGCGCCCCAGACCAACAATTCCCAGCGTTTTGCCGCGCACCTCGACGCCACACAACCGCGCGGCGCTCCATCCTTCAGCGTGGAGACGACGATCAGCGGCAACGACCTGCTTCGCCAGCGCCAGCAGCAGCGCCACCGCATGCTCCGCCGTGCTCTCGGTTGGACCGTCGGGGATGTTGATCACCAGAATGCCGCGTTCGGTCGCCGCCGCAATGTCAATATTATCCACACCGATGCCAGGACGGGCGATCGCCAGCAGGGTCGAGCCTGCCCGATCCATCCATGCGCCGTCGGCATTGACCAGCGCGCTGATAATCGCTGCTGCACTGCCGGGTAAAGTCGCAGGATCGCCACCTGCCGCAACCTCAGCGTGCACCTCCAGCAACGCTATTGCTTCCGGCAACAGGCGAATATCGGTCCAGACACGTGGACGTTGGTGGGCAGGTGGAGAGTCACTGGTGTTCATCGATTGATCCCCTGTGCGCTATGCCGTTGCCCGCCGTTGCACCCGGCGGATGAACGGCTGCTGATTCTGGCGTCATGACCAGACCGGATGTGATAGTAGCAGACGACGACGACCTGCGCAATCGAGCGAAGTCGCTGCGGATCGAAGATTATATTTGACAAAAAATCAACCATGTGGTACCTGAGAGGTCGCAGAAAAGCAACCACTCAACGGGTACAGCGCGCAGATTGCGCGTGTTTCAGGTCGACCCGGTTCGTCGTCCTGGAAAAGGAAACGCCATGCCGCGTCTTATCACTCGCATCGTGGCGCTCGCTTTCGTTGTCGTTTCGCTTGCCGGCCTGCCTGTCCCACCCTCGGACGAGCGTTTTGTCGAGCCAGCCATCGCTCTCCCACAGATGTTTCGCGTCGAACGGGCGACGCTTCCGCCAGCAAAAGCGCCGCTTCAACAGATCCGGTTTCCGGTGGCGATACGCCGGACAACGATGCTCTCTGCAATAAGCGACGCACAAGCGCCTCCAGCAACCGAGGCTGTCGCTCCGCTGCCCTTCATTGCAGGCGATGGTCCGCCAATGCGGGGAACGCGCGTTGCTCAGACCGGCCGCCTGGATGTGTACGTTGGCTTGCGCACGTTCACGCCAGAGCAGGTCGCAGCGATTGCCCCGCGCCTGGAAGAACTCTTGCGCGGCAACGAGGAACGTTTCGGCTTTCAGATCCAGCAACGAGTCTCGATCGCATTCTATCGTCCTTCGCTGGCGCCGTCGAAGGACACACGCGGCATTGCGTACACCGAAGAAGGGCGTGCTGAAGTGTACTATCGACCCAATGAAGACATCGAACGCGCACTGGTTGTTGCGTCACACGAACTCGCGCATCACCTTCAGGCGCAGCGCTACGGCGACGATGCCCAAAAGCGCGCTGACATCATCCTGCTGGAAGGGCTGGCAACCTGGATCACTGGTCCGCCGTGGCTGGCGAAGTATAATGTCGAGAGTTGGAAGGAACGCGCACGCCAGATCAGCGACTCTGGCGTGCCGCTGCGCCTGTTGCAGGCGCAACGCTACGGCGACAACATCGCCTACGAGTTGTGGGCATCATTCGTTGATTTTCTGATCGAGCGCGACGGGATGGAGAAGATGCACGCGCTGTACGTGAGCGGGCGCGGACGCGAACCCGGCTCGGCGGACTACCAGGGTGTCTACGGCGCCTCGCTCAATGAACTTGCCAACGAGTGGCGGGAGTGGGTCAGGGGTTAGAGAAATCCTTAACCCCTGATCACAAGCAACTTCCGCTCAGTCATCTCTTCAATCGCATAGCGCAGCCCTTCGCGCCCGAAGCCGGATTGCTTGACGCCGCCATACGGCATGGGATCGAGGCGCCATGTCGGAACGTCGTTGATGATGACGCCGCCGACTTCCAGCGTCTCATACGCCTGAAAGATGCGCCCGACGTCGCGCGTGAACACGCCTGCCTGCAACCCAAAATCGCTGTTGTTGACCGCTTCCAGCGCTTCCTCGAATGTATCGTAAGGTTGCACCGTCACCACCGGCGCAAAGATTTCCTGGCAGTTTACCCGCAGCCCTGACGCAGCGCGCGCCACGATGGTCGGTGCAACCACGCCGCCCTGCACCACGCCGCCGGTCAGGAACTCTGCGCCAGCGCTACGCGCCTCGTCGAGCCAGGCAGCAACTCGTTCCGCCTCCGCCGGGTTGATCAGCGAACTCAGATCGCTCGTTTCATCGAGCGGATGCCCGACTTTCAATGCGCGCACCTGCGGCGTGAACAGGTTCATGAACGTATCATACACCGGAGTGTGGATAAAGATGCGTTGCACGCTGATGCAACTCTGCCCGGCATAGGAAAACCCGCCGACCACACACCGCTCCGCCGCGAACGCAAGATCGGCGTCGGAGTGGATGATGACGCCCGCGTTGCCGCCGAGTTCCAGAGTCACCCGCTTGCGCCCGGCGCGCCGCTTCATCTCCCAACCGACTGCCGGTGAGCCGGTAAAAGTTAGCAGTCCGAAGCGTTCGTCCTCGACCAGCGGCGCAGCGTCGCGGCTGGCGAGCGGGAGAACGCTGAGCGCTTCGGAGGGCCACCCGGATGACGCGATGATCTCCGCCAGTTTGAGCGCAACCACCGGCGTCTGCGAGGCTGGTTTGAGCACGACGGAACAACCGGCGGCAATAGCCGGGGCCACCTTGTGCGCTACCAGGTTGAGCGGGAAGTTGAACGGCGTAATGGCAGCGACCGGTCCCACCGGAAAGCGCCGCACGATCGCCTGTCGTCCCTCGCCGCCTGGAACGGCGTCAAGCCGCAGCGCTTCATCGTTCGAGCGCGTCGCCTCATCTGCGGCGGTCGAGAAGGTGACGATACTGCGCGCCACTTCGACCCGCGCCTGTTTGATCGGCTTTCCCGCTTCCAGCGCAATCGTGCGCGCCAGGTCTTCGGCGCGCGCCTCGATGCCTGCGGCGATGGCGCGCAGCGCGGCGGCGCGACGATGCAACGGGGTGTGGCGCGTCGTCTTGAATGCCGCGACCGCCGCCTGGATCGCCTGTTCCAGGTCGTCTGGCGCGGCGCGATGCACGATGGCGACCGGCGCGCCATCGTAGGGGCAGGCGACAGGATAGGGCGCGCCGGAGCGCCATTCGCCTGCCAGGTAGACGCGATACTCCGGTGTGTCGCTCTGAGCCATAGGCATGCATTCCTTGTGCTATATGGAGACTCCTATCGGACAGAACAGGCTACTCGCCGCCGCGCAGGCGGCGCAGTTCCTCTTCGAGTTCGCGCAACCGCGTTTCGGCTGCGGCGCGCGCTTCGGCTTCCGCCCGCGCTTTGGCTTCGGCTGCGGCGCGCGCTTCGGCTTCCGCCTGCGCTTTGGCTTCGGCTTCCATGCGCGCCTGCGCCTGCGCTTTGGCTTCAGCAAGCGCCTCGGCGATGCGCTCCTCCGACTCGATCACGATCGACGTTAGTGCGGCGTAGTCGCCGATCCGCCGTCCGTGCTCGTCGAAGCAGTAGACCTCGTGCTCCTGCACCCCGATCCAGGTCCGCAACGGCGCCAGCCAGAGCCAGCCCTGCTCATTCGGAACCATCGGGCGATATGAGGGTCCCACGCGCTCATAGCCGATCACCCGCACCAGCGTCTGCCCGCGGCGTTCAACGGCGTCCACGATCACGTACAGCGGCACGCCTGCCAGGTCGTAGTGCTCGACTTTCTCGTACAGGTCGAACCGGCGCGTCTCCGGCGAGGTCACCTCGACGATCAGCGTCGGGCGCACCCCTTCCTGTGCCACGTCGAAGGTGCTCCAGTTGCGGATCGTCTGGACGCCGAAGATGACCATAAGGTCTGGTCCGTGCGCGTTCAGTTCGGGCACATCCCAGGCGATGCGCACATCGCTGAGGACGACGGCATCAGGGCGACTCGCGGTGCGCGCGAAAAAGACATCGGCCAGGTAGCGCACGCGCCGCTGGTGATCGTAACTGCACAACACCTGGTCGCCCTCCTCAGGATGCAACAGGTCGATGAGCCGCAACGGGACGAGTTCCTCGTCGAAATAGCCGCCGCCGAGGTCACGACGCACAATGCGCCATCCGTAGCGGAACGGGTCCTCGGCGCGCGCGTCGGTGTGCGGCGGGGTGATGACGGTGTGGGTCATAAGGCGCCTCCTCAACAACGCTTGCCCGGATGGAGCGCAAGGCGTAGCTGGCGGGCAGGGTATTTCATTGTAGCACAGCGCGCCCGACGCGCTGGTGGCGCAACTGCCTGAGCGGTGCGTCGTGAGGTGACGGCGAGCGGCGCCTGTCTGACCGTTCTGCCCGCACCCGACTGACTGACGGAGGTAAGCAGTGGTTTGATACCGATCGTATAATACGCGGTGTGCGCCTGAATGTTAGCGACGGCGCTGGAGTTCCATCGCTGCCAGACTGATTGAGACCGTCTATGTTATCTTATTGCCCGGCTTGTCGGACCCTGTGCGCCCCCCAGGAGCCATTTTGCCCGCACTGCGGCTGTACGTTTCCCCCTCCTGCGCAGGTGGCGACCGGTCCGACGATTCATATGTCGTCAGAAAGCGGGAATACACCCACCACGACCTGGACGGTGCAGTCGACTCGGTCCGGAACGGCGCGTGCCGGGCGATTCCGGATCGGGCAGAAGCTGAGCGCGGGCGGCTTCGGAGCGACCCATCCTGCCACCGACACGCAGTTGAACCAGCGCCCCTGGGTGGACAGGCAACTGAAGATCGATTCCGCCTGGAATGACCACGAACGCGCGACGGCGAAAGCCAGCTTCACGCACGAAGCGGCGATGCTTATTTCCCTGAATGCGCCGGGGCGCCCCAACATTCCTGAGATGTACGCCTGCCTCGAGCACGACACCTGCCTGGTGAGCAAGCACATCGCAGACCAATCGCTCGAAGTCGTCATGAGTCAATGTTCTGACAGGCGCCTGGACGTTGCCGAAGCCGCAGATACGATTGGCTACACGCCGCCGAGCAGTGGCAGGGCAGGGTTGAGTCGCCCTCAAACGTCTATGCGCTGGCGGTGATGCTGCACACAATGGTGACAAAGAGGCGACAGCGTTGCATCTTCACAATGGAAAAGCATAACATACTGGACAGACGCCATGCTCCAACGCTCTACTACGATCACAATTATCCTGCTCGCCACACTCATCCCATGGTCGTCGTTGCCTGCCCGTGCGCCATTCTCGATGGCTGCCAACAGCGCCGTCTTCACTGAGACCGGCAACAAACCCGAGTGGAGAACGACTGCCCTGGGTGAACCGCCCCAACCCGACACGCTGCCTGCCGATGCCGTCACTGATATGGTTCCGCTTCCGGTTGCCGCGCCGACCGAAGCCACGCAGACATTGGTGACGCTGTTTCTGCCGCTCATTGCGCGCCCGCTGCCGCCGCTCCCCGACGACTGGTTGGGGCGGGTCAACGGGTACCGTGTACGCGCAGGTCTACCGCCAGTAACCGCCGATGCGCCCCTGAACGACAATTGCTTCCAGCATGCGCGCTACATGGCGGAGAATAATGACCTGACCCACGATCAGAACCCGTCGTTGCCGTATGCGTCGCCTGCCGGACAGATCTGCGCGCAGAAGGGGAATGCATGGATGGGATGGGGCAGCTCATGGCAGCCGCGCGACGCGATCGACGGATGGATGGGGTCGGTCGGGCATCGCCTCTGGCTGCTCTATCCGACGACGCCGACCTTCGGATTCGGGTTCTACAGCAACAATCAGCGCAGCGCTGCCGCCCTGGACGTGCTCTCGCGCGCTCACTTCGGCGACGATGCGGGGTATCCTGGCTGGCCCGTGCGCTACCCGGCGCCGAACCAGCAAGATGTTCCGGCGACGCGCTACCCTATCACACTGCAGTGGCCCTATTTCGAGCAGAAGCCGGTCGTGACCGGAACGAGTCTGCGCGTTCTGCCGGGAACAGCGCTGGAGCACACAACAACGACTGATCTGCCGCGATTGAGGTGACAGTCACCGGAAGTTACAAAGGGCAGCCGTTCTCGCTCATCTGGCAGTTCCGCACCGGCAGTTAGACGGATTGCGCGTCATTCCGCGCCGTGTAGACGGCGCAGTTCCTCTTCCAGCGCACGCAGGCGCGTTTCGATTTCTGCTCGCGCCCGCGCCTCGGCTTCCCGCGCCTCGGCTTCGCGTCGCGCCTGCTGCTCGGCGGCTTCCCGCGCCTCGGCTTCGCGTCGCGCCTGCTGC
>ERZ1685331.22-NODE-22-length-60776-cov-20.099093_pt1 | contig 60776 bp, 46 predicted proteins | sample MGYA00580194_ERZ1685331 | MGnify/ENA primary metagenome ERZ1685331 (study PRJEB41501, sample SAMN08275520) | hot springs metagenome | biome: alkaline hot spring; material: microbial mat | place: Russia: Ush-Beldyr | collected 2015-07 | depth 0.5 m m ...
TTGCCGCGACGATAGTGGATGATGCCAAGGGTATTGAGCAACTGGGCAGTTTCTAGTTGCGCATTGAGCTGGCGCGACAGTTCCAGCGCCTCGCGACAATGCGCTTCGGCTTCGGCGTAGTGACCGAGCACCGTCAGCGAGTAGGCGATATTTCCCAGCGCATAAGTGATGGCGTACTGCAAGCCAATCTTGCGCGCCAGCGTCTCAGCCACGCGATAGTGTTCAAGGGCGCGCTGGTGATTATTCTGCAACTGCCAGAGATACCCGATATTGTTGTGCGACGCGATCATGCCTGGCAGGTCGTCAATCGCCTCTCGCGCCTGCAAACTGCGCTCGAAGAATTCGCGGGCGCGGGCATATTCGCCGCGCAGGGTCAACACCGACCCGCTTTCGGCATGCAGACGCGCTTCGATCTGCTCATCCTCGGCGCTCTGGGGATCGGCACGCAGCGCGGCCAGTCCTTCTTCACACGCTGCCAGCGCCAGATCGTACTCGCCACGGCGTCGGCGGACCAGCGCCGTGTCTGCACCGATGCGCGCCACAGCCAGTGGCGAGACCTCTGCCGGATGCGCGCGCACGATGTGCATTGCCTGCTCTAGCGCCTCGAGCGCCGCCGCATACATCCCCTGCTTTTCGAGCACAGCGCCACGCCGATGGTATGCCTGTTGCGCTACCTCTGGCGAAATGCCGGGCGTTTCGAGAACGCGCGCAATATGGTCCAGCGCCTGGTTGTAGCGACCGAGAGTCGCTTCGACATCGGCGATAGCCAGATGCGTTTCCCAACTGCGAGGATCGTGCGCATCTCCCGCGAGCGCGTCGAGCGCCCAGGTGTAATACTGCGACGCTTCTTCGTTGGCGAAGACGGCGCGCGCCGCATGACCAGCCTTCAGCAAATAGTGAATCGCCTTGTCGCGTCGGTTGCTGAGGCGGTAATGATGCGCCAGCAAACCGTAGTAATCGTCGAGATCATCGCTGTAGCGTTGCTCCAGATACTCGCCAATTCGACCGTGCAACTCGCGCCGCCGCGAATAGAGCATGCTCTGGTACGCCACTTCCTGGAGCAGGGCATGGCGGAACATATGCACCCGTTCCGGCTCGAGCCGTTCGAGCATCGTGATTTCCTGCTCGTCCAGGTGGGTCAACTGGCGCAGCAGCGCGACACGGTCGATATTCTGGATCGCATGTAACACGCCAAACGGAATCCGCTGCCCGATGACCGATGCCACGCGCAGCACATTGCGCGTGTGTTCATCGAGACGGTCGATCCGTGTCAGGAGCAGGCCGTTCAAACTGTCGGGAAGGTTATCGATGCTGTGCAGAAGCGCCTGGTTCGATTGAGCCAGAACCGCGCGCAGCAGTTCCGCCAGGAACAGCGGATTGCCGGCAGCGCGCGCCGCGATCTGTCGGCGCAGCGTTTCGGGTAACTGTACATCGCCTGCCAGGATGGTCACCAGACGATCACTATCGTCTGATGGAAGTTCCTGCACTTCGAGCACCGCTGCAAGATCGTCATTCAGAAGCGTGCCCGTTGGTCGATGCGCTCCAACCAGGAGAATCGCATGGGCGTGGATGGTCTGTGTCATGCGACGCCAGAGTTCGAGTGAAACGGGATCTGCCCAGTGCAAATCTTCGAAGACGACCAGCAGTGGACTCTGTGTTGCGGCATGCAGCAGCAAGCGTTCGAGCAGGTCGAAGCGACGCTCCTGCCGCAACTGCGGATCAAGCCCGCGGGTCAGCCGATTGTCGGGAATATCAAGCCGCACCAGATCGCCCAGCAACGGCAACCACTCGTCCATTCCAGAACCAAGCGCCGCCAGATGCGCGGCGATTTTCGCTGCACGCGCTTCATTGCTCTCGCCTGCAACCATGCCGCAGAGGGACTTCAGCAATTCGCCCCAGGCAGCATACGGAATACTCGAAGTGTAGGAGAGGCATGTCGCCGACACCACGCGCATGCCGCGTGCGTACGCCATTTCGACCAGCGCCGCGAGCAACCGGCTTTTGCCGACGCCTGCCTCGCCGACCAGCCGTACTGCCCTGCCCGAACCGGCGAGCGCAGTCTCAAGATTCTCTTTCAGCCAGGCGATTTCGGATACGCGGTTGACGAGCGGCGGCAGCCCTTCCTGAAACAAAAGCGTTGTCTCACCGCCGTCGCGCTCGCCAATGACCCGAAAGATCTCCAGCGGTTCCGCCTTCCCTTTGAGCGGCATCACGTCCTGTGATTCGCACACAATCCGGGCAGTCGCACCAGCAAGCGCCTGGCTGCACCAGATAGATCCCCAGGGCGCCGCGCTCATGACCCGCGCGGACACATTGACCGCATCACCCATGACGGTATACTCTTTGCGGGTCGCGCTACCGACATTTCCGGCGAAGACGACGCCAGGGTTCAGCCCGATCCGATGGCGCAGCAGCGATACCGACGGCGATAGCGGGTGCGACCCGGCGTCTTCGGCGCCATACAGGTGCGCCGCGATCTCCGCATTCACATGCTGCAGGATGGACTGCATTGCCAGCGCAGCGCGCGCGCCCCGTTCGGGATGATCTTCATAAGCGGTCGGCGCTCCGAAGATCGCCAGCAGTTTCACACCTTCTTCTGCAACATCCAGTTTATTGATAAACCCCCCATAGCGTGCAATGACCGATTGCATTGCGGTCATATAGCGCTCGAAGATCTGTGCGGATTGCTCGGGCGGCAGCACTTCCGCCAGCGCCTCAAGCCCGGCAATCTGAACGAATAACGCGGTAACCGGTCGCAGATCGGCTTCGATCTGGGGTTTGTCTGGAATTGCAATAATGCGACTCAGCAGCGCAGGCGGAATATACGGGCTGATACGGTCGAGATCGTCCAGAAGATCAGCCAGCGTGCCATTGGATGCGGTTTCGTCCAGATGTTGCTGCCCGAAACCGGGGAGCGCCACAGGTCCGGCAAGAACGTGGAGACGGAAGAAGCCGCTATGAAGCGCCTCACCTGTTGCATCAGGCAGCAACTCATGGGCGCGCCGTCCAAGTACGATTTCTCCCGGACCTGCAAGCGCCTCGGCGCGCGCAACACCATTCACCACTGCGCCAAGCGCCGCATAATGCCACGTGTTGGCATGACCGGCGCTGACCAGCGCAACCTGACCACTCTCAACGCCAACGTGCAGGTGCATCGGAAAATCACCCACGCCGGCGACACTGCGCACATACCCGTTGAGCGCCTGCTGTAATCCAAGCGCTGCACACGCAGCCGTGCGGAAATGGTCGGCATCGTCGAACAAGACCAGCAGCGCATCGCCGCCAAACGAGATCAGATCGCCGCCATAGGCATGGATGACGTCGATCATGCGGGCAAAGATGCTATTGAGGAAATCGGTGACAAGTTCGGTTCCCTCCCGACCCAGCACGCTGAGACGCTCTGCCAGCGTGGTCGAGCCGGACAGATCGGCGAAGAGCAATGAGCCTTCCACCCACTCCAGCCAGGGTGGCGCGTGACGGTGATGCAGCGCCCATCGAACGACCCGGCGCGGCAGGTAGGTTGCAATGGCAGCGCGTACTGCCGCGAGATGATGACGAACGGCAGAGATATTGGCGGTACTGGAGGTGCGACTCAAGCGATCATACACATCGACCGGCAGATAGCGCGCCAGCCGTTCAGGCGCCACCATGCGGACATCTGCCGGATCGGGTGTGTTATCTGTTTTTTGATACAGCACCATACGCTTCGGCAAAAAAGGAACGCAGCCGGGTGACATCAGGAATTATACCGCATTGCCAGGATTGCCCTCTTTGTTTTCACCCAGGCGAAGTTCTCGTCAATAAACGCGGAAAACCGCCATCGAACACGACGACCAGCGTATTCGGGCGCAATTCGCGTTCGACATCGCCCATGCCCACAACCATCGGGTGGGGACTTGCGCCGCAACTCAGGCGAATGATCGCCTCGACGTGAGGCGCTGCAATTGGCGGCTCGACAATCAGCATACGATCAAAGCGCCCGGCAGCGCACTGCGCCGCCGCAAACAGGCGCAATTCTTCACCGGGGCGTGCGCCAGCGGCAAAACGAACTTCCCGCCCCCGGATCTCATTGACTGCCAGTAACCCGAGCGTCAGCACAACCGCCAGCGCAACGACGCCGACTGGCAGACGCACAATCCGCCGGTTCTCGTGCGGCTCGGCTGGCACGACCCAATCAACAAGCGTGGCTGACCATCGACCAGTTATCAATGCAATGACCATCACCGGCAGATAGAGATAGCGCGAATCTGGCGCTGAGGCGAAGGGTGCGGTTGGCGCAAGGGTGACGATCAATGCCAGCAAGCCAGCCAGCAGAGAAGCGGCGCCTCTCCCGTATCGCCACACGATCGCCAGCGCCGCAATCCCGGCCAGCGCCGTGCATGCGCCTGCCATCGGCAGCCATGCCTCTCTGCCATATTCCGCCCCCGGCAACGGCGCAGCAATCAATCCGAGACTCCGGAGCGGGTTAAGCACAAGCTGGGCGCCGAAACCATAACCGCTCTCGCGTAGCAGATAGTTGCGCGACGCAACATCGAGCGCAGCAGTGAGATACACTGCCGTCACCAGCAGCGGCAGAAGCAGAGGCATGAACGCCGTGCGGCGCTGCATCACACGCGCTGCTTCCCATTCGATCAGGACGATCAGCGGCAATCCAATCATTGCGCTCTCTTTGGTCAGCAGCGCGAGCGCCAGCAGTGTGGACGCAGCCACAGACCAGATCAGGCGAGGAGTCGACCATTCATCAGAAAGACCGGCGCTCCACCAGCAATGCAGGGTCAGCAAGAGAAAGAGTGCGGCCAGCAGTTCACTCTGCGCCGACACCCACACCACAGCCTCGAACGGCGCTGGGTGCAGCGCGGCAACCAGCATCGTTACGGTAAACCCAATAGCCGCTGCAAGAGAGGTTCGTGGGCGGGCCGTGCGGTATGTCAGCCAGCCCACGAGCGCTGCGTTAATGAGATGGAGCGCCAGCGACACGCGGTGAAAGGCGCTGGCATCGAAGCCGAACAGTTGCCATTCGAGCCACAACAGCAACCAGACGAGCGGGCGATAGAAGTGCGACTCGGCGCCGGCATCGAATGCACGCGCAATCATCATCTGCCACGATCGATCGCGCACATTCAGGAGCCACTGAAAATCATCGGCGGCAAACGCACGACCAGGCAGCGCCTCGTAGGCGACGAGGACCGTCAACAGCGCAACGATTGCCGTGGCGATAATCAGGAATGCGTATCGTCGGACGTGAGACATGGCAGCAGAAAGTGACAGCAGCGCTGGCAACCCTCGCTCAATCGCGCAACGCCCCAATCTGCAGGCACAGCCAGTCCAGTTGCGTCTGGTTGAGCATGTAACAGGTTGCCGGTCCTTCGGACTCAGCGAGGAGCACGCCAGAGGCACATAGAATTTTCAAATGTTGCGAAAGGGTCGACTGCGCGCGCGCCAGTTGTGCTGGCAGGTGCAACTGAATCTGGTTGCCGATGCAGCGCGGGTGATGTTGAACATAGCGCACAATCGCCAGGCGAACCGGATGCGCAAGCGCCCGGCACACGCTGATCAGCCGCTCATCATCTGATGGAGACGCTGCAACCATGGCAGACCCCTCTGCCGCACCACACACTCACAAAGGTGTCGAGAACGATTATACTGCACCTGGCATACAACCGACTAGGACGAAAAGACGATTTCCCGCTTCGCAAACGAGTAGACTGCGAATGCAAGCAACCCGATGATCAGAAACAACTGCGCCACAGGCACGGCTGCCGAGGCGCCGCTGTAATTGCGACTGACCGAGATGGCAAAACCGGTGAACGCAGGCAACAGCGGGGCGCTCAGCAGCGTGCGCGCTACATCCAGCGCAATTGCGACCGATTCTGGCAGTGATGACAGCGTCGAGCCGCCGATCAGGCTCCCGGAGAACGCCAGCGCCACCAACGCCAGCAGCGCCAGGCGCCACGGCGCTGGCAGCACGATCGGCGTCAGCAGCGTCAGAAACGCCGCCAGCAGCGCCAGGTTCAGCAAAAGTGGAATTGTTCCCAATATCCAACCCATAAAACTGAGACCACCTATCGGGTTGGTAAGCGCAACCAGCAGACAGATAGCGCCATACACGCTCCATGAGACCGCCAGCACTGCCAGGTACAGTCCCAGCAGGTACGGACCGCGGCCCAGACGCCGCGCCAGCGCCACGTATCCTGCTGATCGATCGCCAAGGGCAAGAATGGTTGAGCCGGTATACACCGTCAATCCCAGCATCAACAATCCAGCGGTCGAGAAGAAATATTCCGGCGTCATAGGCGTCGTCCAGCGGCGAAAGAACAGATAGTACGCCGCCGCCATCGCCAAAAACTCGACAACCACCCGCCCAGAGCGCAGATACTCGCTCAGCGTGAACATTGCAAACCAGTACGTGCGAACCAGCGCATTCATAGACGTTTGCGCTCCTCGCTCTCGTGGGTCCGCTGCTCCTCCTGGCGCAGCAGTTCACGCAGCAGCGTATCTCCCATCCCCGATGGACCGGGAGGAGGCGCATCGGATGAACTGTCGCGCCGCGTCTCGCCCCGCACCGCCTCGAGATAGAACTCCTCGATGGGATGGCAGCGCGGCGTCAGCGTGACGATCGAGACACCGTGATCGAGAAGCAAGCGCAACACCTGCGCCTGCAACTCCGGAGTATTCGGCGCCAGGGTGATCTCGCGCCGGGTGCACTGCACCGCAGACGACAGCGCAGTCAGGGCGGCCTCTGTTGCTGGCGGCAGGTCTGCCACTGTGATCACGATACTGCGCGATGGTCGGTGGAGCGTCTGCGTTTCCGCCTCAGCAACAATGCGCCCGCTGTGCAGAATGCCGATACGATCACACAACAGATCGGCTTCATCGAGAAAGTGCGTCGTCATCAGGATCGTGCATCCACGCTGGCGAACTGCAACCAGAAGATCGATGATGTCGCGTTGCCCCTCTGGATCGAGTCCTGTTGTCGGTTCATCGATGAGCAACACCTCTGGTTCGCTCAGCAGCGCCTGTGCAAGCCCGACGCGCTGCACCAGACCGCGTGAGAGGGCGCCTAACAGACGATCGGCGACGCTGATCAGACCGCAGGCGCTAAGCTCAGCGGCGACTCGCCGGCGGAGCGTCGTGCCGGAGAGACCGCTGAATCTTCCCAGGTAAAGCAGATACTCACGCACGGTGTATTGGGTATGATAACGCACTCGCTCCGGCACATATCCGACACGCCCATCAACCTGCTGGATCTGCTCGCTCCCCAGAACGCGAATCGATCCACGATTCGGTCGCAGAAAGCCTGCAATCAGGTGGATCAGCGTCGTTTTACCGGCGCCGTGCGAGCCCAGCACGCCGTACACAGCGCCCTGTGGCACGCGCAACGACACGCCGCGCAGCACGGGAACGCCGTCGTACGATTTGTGGACCTCGTCGAGTTCAATGACATCCATGAGCAAACCAGAATAAAGAAGGTTAAGGGTTAGCTCAATGTGTTCATTGATCTCATTGTCCTAACCCCTAACCCTTCGCCACCAGATCCAGATACACGCTTGCAATCAGCGCAACGGGGAGCGCGCGCCAGAGGCACCAGTGCACCGTCGCGTGCAACGTCAAACGCGGTAACGTCTGACGTGCCCGGCGCAGCCCGACGATCAGCACGGCAAAGAGTGCAATCGTAATGATCAATGCAATTCCCGGTTGAACCGCTTCCGCTCCGGGCACGACGCTGACTACGAACAACGCCAGCGCCAGACTTGCGCGCATCTGGCGCGCCGCGTGCGCCAGCCAGCGTTCCCGCTCATCAAGACCCTCCTCAGCGCCCGATGGCGAGAGGCTGGCGTCTGGCGCGAATGGTCCGAGACCAGCGGCGGCGGCAACCGTCGCAGCGCCTGCCACAAACAGAACGACTCGCCCCAACACTTCGAGCCCTGTCCATCCCGCATCGCCCCACAGCAGACTGCCGGCTGCCACCCAGAGCGCCAGGCGTCCTGCACTATTCACCTGCGCCTCCCGAACAACGGCGCGCGCTGCCAGCGGCGACGGCGCCAGCAAGCCGGCAAACACTGGCACAAGAAATGCGCCTTCGATCAGACCCCCTATCACGGCTGGATGACCTACCCAGGCGCGACCGTTCGCCGGATGAAAGGGCCAGGGAAGCGCCGCAAACGCCAGAACAACCAGCACCATGCATACAAGCGCCGCCCATCCATCGATACTCTGTGGAAAGCCCCGCATCGATGACACTGACCAGATACTGACACCGGTCATCGTTCGTGCAATCAGGATGCTCAGCCCAGATGCCATCACAAATGCCAGCCCAATTGCGATGAGAATATCCACAACCATTGCTCCACCATTCGCCTGCCACGCACATTCACCCATCGTTATCGTTATGTCGGGCAACGTCGCGAATTGCTTCGATAATCCGCGCCTGATCCGGCGGGCAACCATCGAGCGATGCGTGCATCGTCAATCCAGGAGCAGTGGCGAATCCCCCGCGCCCAAGCGGATGTCCGTCGATAGCGCACCGTCCAACCGCCAGGCGTGGCGCACGATCCGCTAACTCCTGCATCAGCGCAACCAGTGCCGCTTTTGCGCTATTTGTCAGTGGACCGGTGATCAACAGCACATCCGCCTCGTGTGGCGTTGTTGCCCAGGCAATGTCCGCAGCGTCGCCGACGGCTGCGATAATCTCGAGATCGCAACCGCCGCACGAGCCGGTGTTGAACCGATAAACCTGAATGATACGCTTTGCCATGTGAGAACCGAGAACTGAGAACTGAGAACTGAGAACCAAGAACCAAGAACTGAGAACTGAAAACCAGGGAATTAGGAGTTAGGGGTCAGGAACGCCTGCCACCGTCGCGCCTGCCACCGTCCTGCCTTCCGCCTTTGTGTCATTGAAACGTTCACTCCGCAACCTGTCCATTCCTTCCCTGGCGCGCCAACGGCGCGCCCCTACCTGTAACCGTCCTACGTTCAACGCGCAACCTTCAACGTGCAACACCCCACCTGCAACCTTCAACCTTCTCCCCTGACAAACGTCAACCCACGAATGACGTCGGCAATGGTTTCGAACAGCGGCTGCGGATACAGCCCGATTGCCAGGCTTCCTCCCAGGAAAGCCAGCACGACAAGCGCAGCAATGAACGGTTCAGGCGCAAGGTGACGTTGTGGCGGCAGGTCGAGTTCGGTTGTTCCCAGGACCAGCGGCGTTTCAGGCACAGGTTGATCTTCTGGCGCCCCGATCAGCCAGTCACGCGCCAGACGCGCAAGCGCCAGCAACGCCAGCGCCGTCGCGCCGATCAGCAGGAGCAACAACAATGCACTATCGCGCGCTGCGACTTCATACAGGAGCATCTTGCTCGCAAAACCACTCAACGGCGGCAATCCAATCAGTGCCGCACCACTCCCCAGCAGACCACTGCCTGCAACCGGCCATCGCCAGAGCATATCGCGTCGTATCGCCTTTGGCGGGCGTCCATCCGGTTGTTCCAGCAGCGCCAGCGAGACCATCAGGAGCGGAACCGCCAGTGTCTGATTGAATGCCTCGAACACAGCGCCCGCCAGACCGATGGACGTCGTGGTTGCCAGCCCAAACAGGATCATGCCGGCATTATAAACCACCAGATACCCAATAGTGCGTCGCGGGCAGTCCTGCAGCAGCGCCAGAAACGCTCCGATCAGCGCCGCCAGCGCACCTGACCATGTCAGCAACTGCAAGCCGCGTTCATTTTCCGCTACCAGCGCTGGAAAGAACTGGAAGACGCTGATCAGAAACAGAAGCCCGGTTGTATTCAGCACCACGATGATCAGCGCCGACACCATTGGCGAGGCGTCTTCCACGAGATCAGGCAGCCAGGAATGGAACGGTACAAGCGCGATGCGTATCCCAAACGCGACCACAATGAGCGCCAGTACCAGTCGCGGGGTCGTCTGATCCGGCGAAATGCCGGGGCGATAGACATTGATCAAAACAAATCCCATGTATGCCAGCGCCCCGGCAAATGCCATCAACACCAGATACTTGAGCGCCGACGCAATGACCCTTGGCTCGACCAGGGTTGGCGCACCGGTCGGAAGATCGACGATGGCAAGCACCGAGAGCAACCCGGCGCTCACCAGCAACAACGCCACAACGAATGGTTCCTGGAGCAGCACGACTATCGCCGATGCGACGCCGATGATAATGAGCGCAATCGACGCGAAATGCTCACCGTGCGGCAGGCGCCGGGTCGCCAGCGCCATCAGCGCCGTCACTGCCGGGAAACCAGCCAGGAATAGCCGTCCAAGCGGATCGAGATTGAGGGTAAGACCAAGCAACCGCACCGGCTGATCGACCGGCATCACCAGCACCAGCGCAAGCTGGACAATCAATGCAGCGACCGACAACCCGATAACCAGTTGCGTCTCCTTCCGGATCAGAAAACAACTCGCGCCAAGAGCCAGAGGGAAGGTTATGAGCAGCACGTAGGACATACATTATAGCGATCAGGCGATCTTACCGTTTGTACAATGCGCCAAGATCAAGTGTTTTGAGCCGACCATACATCAGACCGCTGAGATACGCCACTGAAAGTGACAGCACAATGGTCGTCAGGCTCAACAACGCCAGCGGAAAGACCTGAACGGTACTGGCAATCGCGGTATAGACCAGGTCGATGCTGCTGACGACCAGGAGCAGCCCCAGACCAATCTTCAGCGTATCACCGGCAATCACGATAGTGAACAGACCGGTCAGTCCCAGCCAGTACCAAGCCATATCGACCGTCTGATTGCCAATCGGATAGAGGCGCGGCAACGCGAGGCTGGCAATTGCCGTCAGCACCAGCGCCCAGAATGGCACCACATACTCCGACACACGAAATGGTTCACTGGCGCGCTGCCGTTGGGCGCGGCGCGCAGCGCGGCGCAATTCCGCCAGCGAAAATTCATCGAGATCTTCGAGGTTGTATTCGCGTGAAAAAGTAATCGCGGTGACCCCCAGGATCAGGCTGGCAGCCAGGCCAGTGATCGCTTTGACCACAATCGTTGTACTGAGGACGAGCCCGCCAATAGCGAGATCGGGCGTGATAAACTGTTGTTGCGCCAGAAACCACGCAACACTCAGATAGTTGACGAACAGCGCTGGCGCAGTGATCCGCCAGTCGCGCAGCAGAAGGATGGCCCCACTGGAGACGGCCAGACCGATGATCGCCCAATTGATCTGAAACACCAGCATCGTTTACCCCGCGGCAAACACAAGGATCACGACAATCAGCGCAACAAGGACAGCGGCCAGGTAATAGCGGCGCCCCAACACTGCCAGTCCCTGCCGGATTCGCAATGCAGCCCCCGCAAGTCGAGTCGGCGTTGTTTCTGGGAGTGCAGGCGCTGCAAACCACGCCAGCGTGGCGAATGCCGCACCAATTGTATCAGGAGTCAGTGCAGACGACAGCCGTTCATCCGGCGGCGCGCGGCGTTCGCGGGCGCGGCGCAGAGCGATCGGTGCGGCGATCAACAGCAATGCAGCAATGACTGACGCGATTGAACCCGTGAGTCCTGGAAGGCGCGGTGGAGTGCTTGCCGGCATAAACTGTACCAGACGCCAGACGGTGTCCGGGAAGGCGCCTGCGAGCGCCAGCAGCACACCGACACCCAGGGGAAGCATCTCACCAGGATGCGCCCTGCGCAGCGAAGTTGAAGGCGCATACGCGTGCCAAAAGCGCACGAGCGGCGCCACCAGCGCCAGCGCCAGCAGACTGCTGCCCGCAAGCAACGGCGCTATCGCCCAGGGAACGGACTCCTGCACTGCATCGAACAACCAGAGCCGTGTCCAGAATCCCCACGTCCCAGGAAGGGCCACTGCGGAAGACGTTGCCAGAACGATGCCAGCAGTGGTGATATGCAGCGCGCTTTCAGGATGCCGGGTCAGCGTTGTCACATCATCGTTGCCACTCCGTCGCTCGAGCGCTGCAACTCCCAACGCCAGCGCCAGTGTCGCAATCAACCCGTGAACCGTCAGTGCAGGAGCGACCGATACAAAAGCCGCATTGCCGCATCCGGCGCAGATAACGATCAACGCGGTTTGTGCGCTCAACTGCGCCGCCACAATCTGGCGCAGCGAGGTCGACCAGACCGCGCGCGCCGCAGCGAGAACGAATGCCAGCACGCCGGCTATCGTCACCCCAGAAAGCGCGGTCTGATCCAGCAACGCCAGATGATCGGGCAGCAACCGCAGGAGTGCTGCGATACCGATGAGCGGCAATCCAAGAGGCGCCATGGTTGCCAGCGTAGCAGGCGCCAGGTGGGCGGCAACAAGTGAGGTATGCGCCGGTGGAAGGCCGCATACGATCCAGGCGGATGCCAGTATGCCCGCAACAATCACGATCGGTGGCGCCCCTGCCAGATCAGCGCGCTCGATCAGGATCATCGCCAGAAGAGTCAGTGCCGCAAAACCACCGGTTAACAGCAGAACCAGCGGCGCCTCCGATCCCGGTAGTGCGCCACTCGATCGCAACGCAACAAACCACGCGATACCTGCGATGATCGGAGCGAATACCAACACCGGCAGCGTCGGGCTACACGCACCAATTGCTGCTATTCCCAGCGCAAGCAGCAACGCAGCGAACAATCCGCTGAAACCGCGCAGGTCTGATGGCAGCGCCAGTGCCGCACCCAGGAGACCAAGCGCGCCGCCGGCATAGACAATCATTGCCATCGACCATCCCAGCGGATCGACAACCAGTGCAATCCGCCACGACGCATCACTCCACGCCAACCAGACGGCATCGACAACAGTCAGGGGTATGTCGCGGGTAAAACGTCCGGCCGCCATCAGGATCACGCTGAGGAGCAGCGTAGCGGCGGCGACCAGACCAATCAGTCGCGCGGTGACAAAGCGACTCAACGCCAGACAGACGACCACGCCCATCAGCGGCAGAATGAAAGCCAGCAATATCATAATCTATTGTTCGGCGCAGGCGACACAGACGGCGATGGACGCAAGAATAGCCATCACATCGTCCAGTTGCGCGCGGCTCAACAGCGTGCGCGCCAGCAGCCGATCACACTGGCGCGGCGTATCGATCTGGACACGGGTTAACCGCAGTCCATCACTTTCAATCGTGTAGCGAATCGCACCCCTGGGACCCTCGACTGCCGCAGACGCCTGACCACGTGGCATTTCGTCCGGCAGCGCCACTATCGGGTCTTCCTCGGGAAGGCGTTGCAGCGCCATTTCAACGAGTTTCACACTTTCGTAGGCTTCCAGCAGAAACACCAGTAACCGGGCATACACGTCACCGCCTTCCTGCAGAATCGGCTTAAGATCGAGCATCGTGTATGCCGCATACGGCTGATCCACACGAATATCGCGGCGGATGCCGGATGCACGCGCCATCGGACCGCGCACACCAAACTGCTCCGCCGCTGTGCGCGGCAGCATACCGACCTCAATCGTGCGCGCCAGCAAGAGCCGCTGATCGATCAGGCGATCGATGAAGCGGTAGAGATCGGCGCTTATTCCCGGCAGCATTGCCAGCAGGTCGTTTCGGTTGCTCGATGACAGATCGCGCAGCAATCCACCCGGCGCACAGATCGGCGGCGGAATGCTCCCGCCGGTCACCTGCGCCAGCATCTCACGGAATTGCCGGGAGAGGGTATCGAGGTGCGCGCCGCGCTGATCCATGCCGATCGCATGCAGCACGGCGCCAGCAGCGCGCAGGTGCGAAGCAGATCGTTCCAGCTCCGCAGCCGAGACCCGGATCAGCGCGGCGCGCGTGCCGGCAGCGCGCACGTACAAACGCTCTAACGCCTGACAGAACGCCAGCGAGTGGGCAAAGGAACACTCACCGCAGATTCGCGCGACCAGGTGCAAAGCGTCGGGCAACGCCAGCCGCGACAAACGCCCGGCGCACTCTCGCTCGTTGAACCCGCCCTGATATTCGACATCGACCACACGATCGCTGGCGATGCGCAGAATGAACCGCTGTGGACCGAGCCACGCAGGGTGGAAGGGACCCAACGCTAGCGCGTACGACACGCCTGCTCTCTCTTTTTCATATACACCGAGCGCGCATTATACCATGCAACGTCACTGTTCATCCTTCTGCCGGAAATGGTGTTTTCCATCGGCGGGGCGATGTGAACTGGCTCTTGCGAAGTCCTTCCCGCCGCCGATGATGTATTTCGGGGTCCTCCCCCGAACCCCTCCTATGAACAGTTTCCACGCAACGCGACGGGGGCGCAGCATTGCTGCACCCCCATCACGTTGCACAGATGCACAGGAAAGAGTCGCCCTAAGGTCCTGGCGTTATTTCGAGAAAAACCGGGGTCATTCGCCGGATCTTCCAGAACGCAGCAAACATCCAGTACATGACGCCATACTTCTTTGCCAGCGCCCGATGCCCGGCTTCCTGCGCAGACGGGTCGAGGATCCGTGCATGCGCTTCGACCGTTTCGCCAAGCGGCTTCCCACGCGCGTCGCTCGGGGTCAATTGCACCTGCGGGTTTGCGCGGATGCGCTTTACTTTGCCCGATGTGGCAAATGTCACCACATAGATCCGGTTGCCTTCCTGTGCAAACCAGACCGGCGTCGGCACGGGTTGTCCATTCTTACGGAATGTGGTCAGATTCATATACTGATGACCGGCAAGCGAAGCGAAAGGGGTTATCATTACCTGTACTCCTCCTTACTGGCACGGCGCGCAACTCACAAGAATCCTACGTTGCAATCACAACACTGGTTTGCCAGCGATCGTGGCAATGTACCCATCGCCAGACCCATATGCCCACGTCCAGGGTCGTGGCGTGGAGTAGGGGCAGGTCTGCGCCCCGCCCCATGCCCCGTGCCGATGCCCGGGGGCGTGGCGTGGAGGGGCGGGTCTGCGACCCGCCCCGTGCCCCGCCCCGTGCCCCGTGCCGATGCCCGGGGGCGTTGAGCTCATGACAGCGCCCTATCCGACACGCCTGCGCGTCTATCCATCTTGGCGTCAACTTTTCTGAGGAACCCTCTAGAGATCGAGCCGTACTTTCGCGCCGAAGTTCTTCTTTTCCTTGCTCGGGAAATACGACAGACACGCCGCATCCAGCAGATCCGCCGTCAGAAGCGGCGTTTCCATATTGTAGCGCGCAATCGAGATGAGCTGGTCAAGAATGTCGCGCGGCTGACACATACGAAATGGACGCCCCTCAGCGCGAAACCACTTGGCCACCAGATAATCAATGCTGCGATCATCGTAAGGCACCTTGCGCACGTTGCACATGATCTTCCAGATCTCGCGCCATTGCTCTTCGGTCGGGTCGATAATCTCGATCTTGAACTTGATGCGGCGAAGCAGGGCGTCGTCGCCGAGGTCCTTGGGGTCAAGGTTGGTGCTGAACATGATTAATTGATCGAAGGGGATCTGAATCTTTTGCCCAGTGACCGTATTCAGGTAGTCGTAGCGCTTTTCGAGCGGCACAATCCAGCGGTTGAGCAAGTCGAACACTCGCACCTGCTGCCGACCAAAGTCGTCGATCAGGAAGATGCCGCAGTTCGCTTTCATCTGAAACGGCGCCTCATAGATTTTCGATGTCTCGTTGTAGATCAGGTTCAACTGCTCAAGGGTCAACTCACCGCCGACGATCACCACCGGACGGCTGATACGCACCCAGCGCTGGTCATACTCGATCTCTTCGTCCCACGGGCGACGCGGCGGTTCGTGGATGACGGCATCATAGAACTTGATGATCGCCCCATCTGCATACACCGTGCAGGGGATAAAAATGTCATCGCCCATCAGATGTGTAATGCGTTCAGCGATGGTTGTCTTGCCGTTGCCGGGGTAGCCGAAGAGCATCACCGATGAAGCGGAGTTGACCGCCGGACCGACCATATTGAGAATCGACTCGTCCATCACCAGGCCCTCGAAGGCGTCACGAATGTTGCGTCGGGTCACTTTCACGTGGCGTACCGTCTGCGCCTTGACCGATGCGATCCAGTCGTCCAGAACGACCGGGCAGGGACCGACGTACTGCGTTTTATCCATCGCTGCCCGCGCCGCTTCGTGCCCGCGAATCGTCAGAACATACTCGTAGTTGATGTCACCATACCCGCGCTGCCCGATGATGTCGATCTGCTCGACGTTGCGCAGGTCGGTGATGATCGGCTCGATGATCTGGTAGAGCACCCCCATCGTCGCCGCAATCTCGCGCCCGGTTGCGCGCCCTTTGTTGTACAGAATGCGGAGAAAGTGCTCGGTCAGAAACGTGCGGTTGAGACCAGTTTCCTCGATCGTTTGCGGCGCCTTTGGCAAGAATGAATTGTCGAGTTGTGGCCGCGCCTCCTCGTCGCTCGGCGGCGGATCGCCGAGTAACCGCAGCGCCTGGATATTCTCGCCGCGCGCCCGCGCCGCACTGATCAAGCGCTCCAGGTCCGAGATGTGCATCTGGAGGTGAAGCATAGCGTCGGTATCGTTCTTCGCCTGCGCTTCTTTCATGCACGCGTAGACGGCGCGCGCCACAGTATATTTGACACCATCGATGTACAGGTGATGACAGTACTCATTACCCCGCACATAGCAGTCACGTGGATGGTACTGCTGCTTCAGCATTTCGTCGTAGGAACGCTGGTCCAGGAGATAGCGCATATCTTCCTCTCACAAAACAGCGCCAGGAGCGCCACACCCCCGGCGCATCAACCTGCTCAACACCATCTCAAGAGTACACCATGTGTGTAACCATTTTCTAACCAGTGTCGTAATTCTTTGAAAGAACCGGGAGCTGAGTACCAGGAACCGGGTAACTGCACGCTCTGCGGCTTCTGCTATAATAGCGGGCGCTGCGCTTACAGACGGATTGGCAATGAGCGTCAAGCATCAGGGCGACCAGTGACAACGGCATTGGAGGATGAGCGCTGCGCCACCTCACATGTCACACGATACGCGAGTGATGAGTTCCGGCAGATTGTTCGATGCCTGGTATTACCAGACCGGATGCGGTTCGCCATACCAACGCAACGACCACTGGCTCGGCATCTTTGGCGATCTCGCCGAGCGGATCATTGCCGACATCGGACCACGCTCAGTCATGGACGCCGGATGCGCGCTGGGCATGCTCGTCGAACAGTTGCGCGCCAGAGGGGTCGAGGCGGAGGGGATCGACATTTCGGAATATGCCATCGCCCAGGCGGACGAGCCCGTGCGCCCGTATGTGCGGGTCGGTTCGATCACAGAACCGTTCAATCGCTCCTACGACCTGATTGTGTGCATTGAGGTGCTGGAACATATGCCGCGCGCCGATGCGGAGGCAGCCATTGCCAATATGTGCGCCTGGAGCGATGATATTCTCTTCTCCTCATCGCCATATGATCATAAAGAAGCAACTCACCTCAACGTCAATCCGCCGGAATACTGGGCGGAGCAGTTTGCACGCCAGGGCTTCTTCCGCGACGTTGATTTCGATGCGTCATTTATCACGCCTTGGGCGGTGCGCTTCCGGCGTCGCACTGAGCCGCTCCACCGGATTGCGCGCGATTATGAGCGTCGCTTCTGGGAACTGTGGAACGCAAACGTGCAACTTCGAGAACTTGCCATCGATCAGCGCACCCATCTGGCGCAGGCAGCCGCTGCGCGCGAGACAGCCGAACATCTCGCCGAAGAACGTCACGCCTACGTCTTGCATCTCGAAGCCGAGATCGCCAGAAAAAATGAGCATATCCTGTCGCTCGAACGACTCATTCGCCGTCTCGAACACGGTCGCGTCATGCGCCTCCTGCGCCTGCTGACCGGCAGGCGCTGAATGTGAAGGATTTGAATGACGTATGCGCCTGTTGATCATCAGCCATGATGTGGTCGGTCAGCGGATGGCAGGTCCGGGCATCCGCGCCTGGGAACTGGCGCGAGTGTTGGCGCTCCACGCCGAGGTGACGCTGCTGGCGCCGCAACCTATCGACCTGGCTGCGCCTGGAATACGCATCGGGCGTTTTGTTATGGGAGATAGCGCCTCGCTCGCAGAATTTGTGCGTCAGTCAGATGTCATCCTGGCAAACGGATTTCTGCTCGATTCGCACCCGGAACTGGCAGATGTGCGCCAACCCTTGATTCTGGATATGTACGACCCGACGTTGCTGGAGAACATAGAACTGTTCCGCAACGCATCTCTCCCCGAACGCCAGGATCGCACCCGCCGCGATATCGAGCTGCTCAACCGGCAACTTGCAGTTGGCGATTTCTTCCTCTGCGCCACCGAGCGCCAACGCGATCTCTACCTCGGCGCGCTGATGGCTGCCGGACGCATTACCCCTGAGCGCGTCGATGCCGATCCGCTCTTGCGTCATCTGGTCGCCATCGTGCCGTTCGGATTGCCCGCTGCCCCGCCGGTGCGCACCGGTCCTGGCATCCGGGGCGGCATCCCTGGCATCGGCGACGCCGATGCCATTATTCTCTGGAACAGTGGCTTGTGGGACTGGCTCGACCCGCTGACGCTCATCCGGGCGATGCCGCAGGTCATCGCCAGCGTCCCCCATGCGCGTCTGGTTTTCATGGCGGGCAAACATCCCGGCAGCACAGCGCCCATGCGCATGCCCGACGCGGCGCGCGCGATAGCGTCCGAACTGGATTTGCTCAACCGTCACGTTTTCTTTTACGAATCGTGGGTTCCATACGCCAACCGCGCCAATGTTCTCCTCGATGCGACTATTGCGGTGTCGCTCCACCGCCAGCACCTCGAAATGGCGTATGCCGCCATTCGCTCGCGGGTGCTCGATTACCTGTGGATTGGTCTGCCAGCCGTGCTCAGCGACGGCGACCCGGCGGCTGCGCTGGCGCGGGAGCACGGATTTGCGCTGATAACCCCGCCAGAAGACCGGGAAGCTGTTGCGCACGCGCTGATCACGCTGCTGACCGACGAAGCAAAGCGTCACGACCTTGCCGCCAGGGCGCGCGCGCTGGCGCCCCGGTATGCGTGGACCGCAGTTGCGCAACCAATCGTTGACTTCCTCGCTTCCGCGCCAGCAACGAAACTGCGCTCCTCTCGCCGACGCGAGAAGACCGAGGCGGCGCAACTGGCGGAAACACCGCAGACTGATCGGCGCCAGACGCTTCAGATGCAGCGCAACAGCGCATTGCAGGCGCTCGAGGCAACCTGGCGCCTCGAGCGGTTGACCCCTCCGGCGCAAGGGGCGCCTGGAAAAGCGCGCAATTTCGTCCTGGATCGCGTTGTCTGGCCCCTGCTCGCTCCATTGATCGCGCGCCAGCGTGACCACAATGCCGCTGTCATTCGCGCCGCCTATGCGATGGCGGAGTATCAGGATCATCTCTCGAACGACATCACCCGTCTGATTGCCGCAGTTCGCCTGCTTTCCCATCAGACGCGCGACATCACTGAGCACATAGCCGAACTGCACGAAGCGGGACAGAACCTGCGCGCTGCGCTCTATGGCGACTCACCGCCGCCGCCACGTTCCATTCCGCCAGCAGAGGTCATCGACACCCTTGACGGCAATGGAGCAGCGCCATGAGAAGCGCAGTGCTCGTGCTTACCTGGAACGGCGGTGCAGAAGCGATCGCCTGCTTGCAACAGGTACGCCAGCTTGACCCGGCGCCGGACATGGTGGTAGTGGTGGACAACGACTCGCATGATGGAACTCCGGATCAGATCGCCGCGCTTTTTCCGACATTCATGTTGATCCGCAATTCAGACAACCTGGGGTATTCTGGCGGAATGAACGTCGGGTTGCGCGCGTTGATGGCGCAGGAGTCGCCACCAGAGACGATCGTTTTGCTCAATCAAGACACTCTTGTGGATCGCGGATGGCTTGGCGCAATTACTGCGCCCTTCGCCGATCCTGACATTGGCGCCGTGGGATGTAAAATTCGCTACCCCGATGGAACGATCCAGCACGCCGGTCTTACGCTCGACTGGCCCCTGGCGCTCTCTCGCCATATCGGGAGATACGAACCGGATCGTGGGCAGTACGACGCACCGCGCGACGTTGAATTTGTCACCTTCGCCGCCGTCGCCTTGCGACGCCAGGCATTGGAACGAATCGGACTGTTCGATGAAGGGTATCGTCCGGCTTACTTCGAGGACGTCGATCTCTGTGTGCGTCTGCGGCGGGCTGGCTACCGCATTCGCTACGAACCACGTGCGACCCTGGTTCATCGAGAAGCGACATCGCAGCGGGATTACCTGGCGCACAGCGCCACCGTTCACCGTGGCCGTTTGCGTTTCGTGGTGAAAACGTATCCATTCAAGGCAATCACTGGCGTATTCGCCGATGCCGAACGAGTCTTCCTTATCCAGCACAGCCATCCGCCCGAATGTCGCGCCCTGCGCTGGGCATACGACCGAACGCTTACAGAACTGCCAGACATTCTCCACGCCCGACGTGATCTCGATCCCGACTTCCCTCCAGACGCACTGAGGACGTTACGCGCTTTGATTCTCGATCTCCAGCATGCCTTGAACCGGAGTGAACGCCAGCGCCTCACGATGCGTGCAGACGACATTGACCGCACAACGGATGCTCTGTCGTTCAAAGCCAGAGATCGTGCCGTGTGACGTCGCCAGTTTCGCTGTCATACACTGCGCAGGTGGCGGCGCCGTAGAGTTCGCCCATCACCTCGCCGGGGTTGACGAGCGTTACGGCGCCGCGCTGCACGACAGCGTACTGATGATTGTGCCCGCAGCACACGAGACCATAGCGCCCGCTCTCGAGCAGCGGTATGGCGATCTCCGGGTAGTGCGTCACCGCAACCCGCAACCCATCGAGGTCGAGATCGGCAAATGCGCCGTGCAGCGTAATGGCCGGAAATCGCGCTGCGGTAGCGGTCAGACGGAACAGATCGCCATCATTGTTGCCGAACACGATGTGGATCGGACCGGCAAACCCTTCGCCCAACTGCCGCATGATGAACGGTGAACAGAGATCGCCGCAGCATATCAGCGCATCAGCGCCGCGCACACGCTCCAGGGCCGTCGCCAGGCGTGAAATGTGGTCGTGAATATCCGACACGATAGCGATTCGCATATGTCCTCCTCTCGATCACACAGAACGCAAACGTATTATACAGGAGGGATCCGGGGGTCCAACATTGCAGCCTGTCGCGCCTCTGCTGCGAGCGAGGGTCCGCACGCTGAGAAAAATAATCCGGTATTGCCCGGTCGAGCCCGCGCAGGTGGGCTTCGCCGCTCAACGAGTTGCGCCCGCGCGCGATGAGTCCGGTCGAGCCTGCGCAGGCGGGCTTCGCTTTCCGTAGACCACGACGTCAGTCGCCAGACGAGCCGGCGCATAGCAGAATATGTATTCAAAGTCCATCAGTCGCCAGGCGGGTACTGCACAAAAAGGAGAATGCGGCAGCGCCCTTCGTGCGATCAGCCCGACGGTTCAGTGTCGGGTAGTGGGGCAGGCTGCCGTATGACCACGCATGACTGGACTTCTGCGAGCCAGGCTTCTATACTCCCAGTGCATGCCGTGGTACAATGGTGAGAACAGGTATTCGCGGTGTGCCGCCGCGTTCATTTTTTTAGGAGCCAATGTGTCATCACAGCGCACGATTCTGATCACGTCCGGGTTGATGCTCAGTCTGTTTCTGGCATCGATGGAGTCGACAGTCGTCAGCACCGGCATGCCGACGATTGTCAGCCAGCTAGGAGGTCTCGAAAGTTACAGTTGGGTCTTTACCGCTTTCATGCTCGCCTCCACCACGATGGTTCCCCTTTACGGGAAACTCTCCGATCTGTTTGGCCGCCGTCCCGTGTTCCTGACGGCGATGGCGATCTTTCTGGCCGGATCGGCGCTGTGCGGAATGGCAGTCACGATGCCGCAGTTGATCGCCTTTCGCGCCGTTCAGGGCGTGGGAGCGGGCGGGTTACTGCCGCTGGTGTTCATCATCATCGGCGACCTGTTTTCGCTGGAGCAACGCGCCCGGCTGCAAGGGCTATTTTCGGGTGTGTGGGGCGTGTCGTCGATCATCGGACCCCTGCTTGGCGGGTTTATCGTTGACCAGGCATCGTGGCAGTGGATTTTCTGGATCAATATCATCCCCGGGCTGATCGCCACTGCGATTGTCTGGTTCGCCTGGATCGATCGTGCGCGCGCCCACGACGCGCCCAGGCGTTCGATCGACTACGCCGGGTCGGTGCTGCTCACCGCCGGGGCGGTTGCGCTGCTCCTGAGCCTGACCGACCTGAGCGCGTCGTGGGCGCTGCCGACGCTGTTCGGCGCGCTGGCAATGTTCGGCGCGCTGGTGTGGGTCGAACGGCGCGCCAGCGATCCCGTCCTGCCCATCGGTCTGTTCGGCGACCGGATGTTCCTGGTCGCCTGTGGGCACGGCATCCTTGCCGGGTGCGCCGTCTTCGGCGGAACGACCTTCGTGCCGCTCTGCGTGCAGGGGGTGTTAGGGACGAGCGCCACCGAGGCGGGCGCGGCGCTCATGCCGATGCTGCTGGCATGGGTCTTCTCCAGCATCGTTGGGACGCGTATGCTGCTGCATACAGGATATCGCACCGTGGCGCTTGCAGGCATGGTTGCACTGGTCATTGGCTCATTTCCGCTCATGTTCGTCGATGCACAGACCAACCGCCTGCTGCTGATGGTCTACCTGGGGTTGATGGGGTTCGGCATGGGGTTCTCGATCCCTGCGTTCCTGATCGCCGTGCAGAGCAGTGTCGAGCACAGCAAACTGGGGACGGCCACTTCGACCCTGCAATTCAGCCGGAGCATTGGCGGCGCGTTTGGCATCGGCATTATGGGTGCGGTGCTGAGCGCGACGGTGACCACCCGGCTGGCAGCAGCAGGACTTGATGCGTCCGTGTCGCTCAACAGCCTGATCGATCCTTTGGGTGGCGATATTTCCACGAACGATGCGTTGCGCGTTGCACTCGGCGCCGGGATCAGCGGCGTGTTTGTCGTCGCATTCATCGCGGCAGCGCTGGGGCTGCTGGTGACGCTCCTGGCGCCGCGTGGGTTGATCGCGCAGGCTGAACGCAGGCGCGACGAGGGAGTGGCGCAGCCAGCAGTCGAGCGGAGGTAGCGCAACACGTAGGGGCGAGGCGCCGCCGCGCCCCCAGGGTTGCAGTCCGGCGCCGCCGCGCCCGGAGAAGCAATACGACACACAATGGGACACGTCTGCGACCTGCCCTGACGAATTTCCAGATCAATTCTCGCCTCAGTCGGCAAAAATCTCCCGAACTTCTATGCTGAAGCCGGGTAGCGCGTCGTCGCCTGGCAGGTGATCGTCGATGGGGAACTCGCGGACGTCGGTGAGCGAGCGATACGCAAAGACGCTCTGCGATGACGGATCGACCAGCCAGACCAGACGGACGCCAATTGCGAAAAACTCGCGCAGTTTCTGGATCGTTTCTGCCCAGGTGTTGCCGGGTGACAGAATCTCAACAATCAGATCGGGAGGAATTTCCAGAAACGCAGTTGCTCCTTTGCGGTCGTACCGTTCATTCGAGATAAAGAGCACATCAACGGCGCGGATGGTATCCGGGTTCCGGCGCGTGTAGACGCCGACCTCGCCTGAGCGCACTTTTCCGAGACCATGCGTTCGCACGAATGAGAGCAGAATATTGACTATGTTGGCTTCATACCCGCCGTGTTCATCGCTTGTGGGTGTCACAGGCGCAATGCTCCCGGCAACCAGCTCGCACGGTCCCAGGTCGCTCCACGCTGCCAGTTCCTCACCGGTGATCATCGGCTCTGTTTGTTGTACGATCCGGGTTGCCATAAATCTGCTCATTCCCCGGTTATCTCACGAATGCGCAAAGAAATTATGTCAAACGTGAGAGCATAGCCTCTCAACCCATTCAATTGTGTTCCTGTGTATTATAGTCGCATTCCGCTGGGAAGGTGACGTTCATCTGCGCTTGCCCTTGCCGACTTACGCGCGCGATGGCGTTCAGGCAGGCTGGTTGAGGCTCCCACTGCCCACTTCCCGCTCCCTCAGACCAATCGTTCATCATGTGCTATGATAGTTCGCGTTGCCGCTCCGTCGCTCCATTCACCAAAGAAGGCAGGTATGACCGACTCAAACGCGACGATGACCGCTCAGGCTGAGGCGGTTGTCAGGCGCCATGCTGCGCGCAATTTCTGGCTGAACGTCCTGGATGGCGGAACATTCTACCTGGGCTTGAGCACAGTGTCACGCTTCACCGTGCTGCCGCTTTTCGTTGAGCGTCTCTCACCCGAGCGCTGGCTCCAGGGACTGATCCCGACGATCAACTACACCGGATGGTTTCTGCCGGGTCTGTTCATTGTGCCGATTATAGCAGCGATGTCGCGGCGCAAACCGATTCTGCTGGCGGCGACGCTGTTCGAGCGCTTGCCCTTCCTGCTTTTGGGGCTTGCGCTGCTCCTCTGGCCCGATCTGCCCGGCGCCGGTCTGCTGGCGATTTTCTTTTGCTGTTACGCTATCCATGCGATCGCGGCCGGATTCGCATCCATCCCCTGGCAGGATTTCATTGCGCGGGTCATTCCTGGCAACCGCTGGGGCATCTTTTTCGGGTTGCAGAGCGGACTCGGCGGTTTACTCGGCATTGGCGGCGCGGCAGTCGCCGCCTGGGTGCTGACCGCATTCCCCTTCCCGCAGAGCGTTGGCATTCTGTCGCTCATCTGTTTTGGCTCGATGGTCATATCGTTCATTTTCCTGGCATCAACCATTGAACCGGCGCTGCCGCCGCAGCCAGCGCAGCCGCTGACGGCGTTCCTGCGCGGCGTGCGCCCGCTGCTCGAGCGCGATGCCCCGTTTCGCAACTATCTGATTGGACGGGTCAGCATTGCGCTGGCGCTCATCGGCCACAACTTCATCACCGCGCTGGGACTCGAACGCTTCAACCTGTCCGGCGCCGATGTCGGCGGTTTCACTGCGGCGCTGCTGGCAGCGCAGGCGGTGAGCGATCCGATCCTCGGCGGGATGGCGGACCGCTGGGGGCACAAGCAGGTGCTGGAACTCTCGACAGCGGTGGGGTTAGTCGCGATCCTGATGGCGCTGATCGCGCCGTCGCCGGTCTGGTTCTACATCATTTTCGTGCTGGTCGGCCTTTCGCAGGCGGGATATATTCTTTCCGGCTTCACGCTGGTGTTCAGTTTTGCGCCGACGGCGCAGCGCCCCGCCTACATCGGCGTCTCGAACATCGTGATGGCGCCGGTCGCAGCCGCGGGACCGCTCCTTTCCGGCTGGCTCGCCGAACTCGTCAGCTACGAGGCACTGTTCGTCGTGCTGCTGGCGGTGGGGATCGCCGGTCTGAGTTGGATGCGCCTGCGCGTGCCGCGTCCGGCAGCGATGGCGACGCTGGCGGAGGAGCGGGTTGGGTAGCAGCCAGGCGCTATTGATTCCTCTAATTGATGTACTGTAGCGTGCTTGAGCGTTCTGCGTAACACTCACTCAACCTCCCACCCGTCCTGTCCGTCCTCCAGTCGCAGCCGTTCGCCGGTGCGCGGGTCGTACACGCCGATGACCAGGCGGTACGTTGCCGGCGGCGCATCTGGCGGCGCAAGGACCGCCGCGTGACTACGGTAGGTTTCGCCGGGTTGCCAGGCGCCGGTTGGGATGCGCGCCAGCGGTCCATCGTGCTGTGCAATGATGTGATTATTTATGTCAATCAGGTGTGCAAAGAGGAAGAGATCACGTCCTGGTGGTGCGACGGCGCGCCAGTGCAATTCGATCCGCGTGGCGTCGCCGCCGGCGATGCGCGTCGATGAAACAGCGGCGCGCTCCAGCATGAGCGCATCGCCGAAACGCACATTGACATCGCGCAGCGGTGCGCCAGCATCGCCAAGTTCGTAGACCGCCAGTTCGACGCCGCCATACCAGCGGCTTTCGGCGCGGAAGGCGCGCTCGGCGAGCCAGGCGCTCACCACGCCGCCGGGGTCGGCTTCGTAGGGAACGTAAAAGACGCCATAGACCCGCCGGTGGCGCTGTTCGATCTGTTCGAGTTCGGCAACCGTCGCTGCCGGGTCGAGCGGACGGAAGCGCGGCAGCGGGTAGCGCGCCTGTGGACCTTTGAAGTAGTAGTCGAATACATCGATCTGCCCCGGACCGATCAGCAGGATAGCGTCATCGGACCGGGCCGTGGCGGCGACCGCCCGCGCCAGTCCGCGGTAGTCGTCGCGCCGAAAGGCGGGATCGAACCACTCGTTGCGCAGCGGCGTCGCCGCGGCTGCGATCAACCACGCAGCCGCCAGACCAGCGATGCCGCTGCCGGTGCGCATACCGAACCGCTGCGTGGCGCTGCGCACCAGCGTGGCGCCGCCGATGCCGAGGAGCAGGTGGAACGCAGGCAGGGCGGGCAGCAGAAAGCGCGGTTTGTAATAAGGCTGGTTGAGCGAAAGGAGAATGATCGCCAGCAGCGGCACGAGCAGCCACGCAAGCGTCATGCCGGTCGCTGTCGGCGCTGCGCGCCAGGACGCCAACGCAGCCACGAACAGCGCCGCAAAGCCGATGAGCCAGAACCAGGGCGAGGAGGGCGCCGCCGGACCGAGACTGAACACACGCAGCACATCGGCAAGGACAAAGAGCGGATCAGTCGGTTGTTTGGCGAACGTCCAGACTGCCAGGCGCTCGCGACTATTCCAGGCAAGCGCCAGGAAGAATCCGGCGAGCGCCAGATGCCCCGCAATCCACGCCAGCCGCGCGCGGCGGCGCAGAAGGATCATGCCGATGAATGCGGATGCTGCCACGAATGCGACCATGAAATAGTGCGTCGTGAGCGCCGCCAGCGCCGCCGCGCCGTAGAGCAGCATCCATCGCCAGGTTCGCTGTGCCGCACTCGACGGATCGACGGCGCGATCCCCTGGTCTCTCCCGGACGACCGCGTCGAGCGCCAGCCAGAGGCAGGTCGCCAGGAGCATCGCCAGGGCGTACATGCGGGTTTCCTGGCTGTAGTGAATGGCAAACGGCGCGATAACGGCGGCGATTCCGGCGAGCCACCCAGCAACAGCGCCAGACCAGCGCCAGCCAAGGATTGCCGTCACCACGACAGTGATGGCGCCACAGACGGCGCTGAACGCGCGCGCCGCCGCCTCACCGGTTCCCATCAGCAACAGCCAGCCATGGAGGAGCCAGTAATAGAGCGGCGGATGGACATCGGCAGCGGCGGCGCGCGCGATGTCGTCGAGCGGTCGAACTGCCAGCGCGACTGTCAATCCTTCATCGTACCAGAAACTCTGCGCGTCGATGCGATAGAGGCGTAGCGCTAGCGCCAGCGCGAAGAGCGTCGCCAGACTGAGGATGTGAAATGTCGGGTGTGAGGTGCGGTGCATTTCATCCGATGAAACAAACGGCGTGAGCAAGCGTTGAACGTTCAACCGGCAACCTTCTCGCGGGCGCGCTGCCAAACATCCCGACGCCGGGGCGCGCTGCCGGGCGCTCCTACCGCCGGGGCGCGCGGTCGGTCATTCACGTCTGCAACCTGCAACCTTCGCACCTGTAACCTGCAACCTTTTCGACCTCTCGCTTCACGCCTTTTGCCTCATGCCTCGCTACACACTCCACATATCCACCGCTTCGCCGTCGACCACAACCCGATTGCGTCCGGTTGTTTTCGCCAGGTACATCAACTGATCGGCGCGGTGCAGGATGGTTTCGCTGGTGTCGCCTGGCAGGTATTCGGTCACACCAAAGCTGGCTGTAACCATCGGCACATCGGGCAGAGCGATCGCGTGCAACTCCAGACGCACACGGTCAAGCGCCGTTCGCGCGTCGTCCAGACCGGTCTGCGGCAACAGGATGGCAAACTCTTCGCCGCCCCAGCGCCCGAAATGATCAACAGCGCGCAGATGTTGCGACACAATGTGCGCCACAGCGCAAAGCACCCGGTCGCCAACCATGTGTCCATGGTGATCGTTCAACTGCTTGAAGTGATCGAGATCAAACAGACAGACGCAGAATCCCTGACCATACCGCTCGGCAATTCTGATCAACTGGCGCAATCCTTCATACAGACGGCGGCGATTGGGCAGTCCGGTGAGCGCGTCAGTGTAAGCGATATTCGCCATCAGTTCGTACTCTGTCTGAAGGCGTTCCGCATGCGCCCGGTATGCCGACAGCACAATTAAGAACCCCAGCAGCGCCCCTGCCATCAGGTAGATGCTCACCACCCGCTCGCTGCTTGCGGCATCGACGCCAAGCATATTCCAGCGCACAATCTGGACTACAACAATACCAAATGATGCGAGAAACACGCTCACAGCGATCAATGCCCCGTGTCGCACATCATAGAGATGAACCGCCAGGATGCAGATGATCAGCAGAAACCAGATATCGTCGCCAATCGCGTCGAGCAGCATGGCGTCCGGGGTTGGGAGAAACACCGCCGGAACAATGCCGTTAAACCCAAGCGACTGAACAATGAACACAATCAGCGCCAATCGTTCAAGACGCATAACCGGGACGCGCGGACGCGCTAGCAACCAGATCAGCGCCACGCACACGCCGGCGAGCATGATGTGGTTGAGCGCATAGAGAGCGCGGTAGACATAGGACAAGCGCGTGTCGATGAAGTTGGCGTACTGGGCATAGAGCACAGCCAGCACGCCAAGAACCCCCGCCGTCCGATAAATGAACCGACGCTGTCGCTCGAAGCGAAGACGTTCTTGTTCGATGTGCTGCAACATAGGGTATAACAATCAGGTGCGATATGAACAGGTCTGGTGAAGAAAACCAGAGGATGCACACCGATTGCGGTGTGTAGCATAGGATGATACCACGTGCTACGCGACATTGTAAAGGATCGGAATATTGCACGTTCGCTATGCAGTCGCTTCAAATCTGAGTCAGTTCTGTCATATTCGCTGTGGTACCATATGAGCACATCTGGTTAATAACCGGTTGCAGGATGGAGGATTTTCATGTCGAACGAGGTTTTCACCGATCACTACTCAGTTGTTCTCAATCGCGCGCCATTTGAGTGGTCCATCGATAAAGGGCGGATGTGCTTCTTTGGCATACCATCAGCGCTTCTGTGGCTGAACCCATCGTTACTGAAGATTCTCCGTCCGCTGGCGGATGAAATCGGCATTCCCCTCTTTCGGCTGTTGGTGGCGCACAGCGGGAGTTTCGGCATGGCAGAGGACTATCACGATGTTGTGCTGGCGTTGGGTGCGACTTTTGAGGAAGGACTGCTCGCATGGGGCGAAGTCATCAGCACGATTGGATGGGGGCGCTTGGAGCTTCCCTTCTGCGACCTTGAGCAACGCAAGGCGATTGTGCGCATCCGCAACCCGTGGGAACTGGAGATGCAGCGCGGGCAACCGGTGAACTGGGGCTGCCCATTTCTCCAGGGAAAGATTATTGGTCTGTTCACCCACGCATTTGGCGTATCGTGCTGGGCTGACGAGAAGAATCTGGTAATTGACGGTGAAGAAACGTCGGTCGAGTTTCATGTGTACGAGTCGAATCGCACGATCGAGAGCGAGATTGCCATGCTGCGCGAGGCGCGTGAGCGCGAGCGTCAGCAGCGTCTGCTCGACGAAATCGCCGCGAAAACGCTCGAACTTCAAAAGGCGAACGAGGAGCGTCTGCGCTTGCAGGAACAGATGATCGAGATGCAGGCGCGCACCCTGGCGGAACTCTCGACGCCGCTCATCCCGCTCAATAAGCGCGTGCTGCTGATGCCGCTGATCGGCGCCTTCGACTCGCAACGCGCGCAACTGACAGTCGATCGGCTGCTCCACGGGGTTGCCGAATACCGCGCGTCGATCGTCATTCTCGACATCACCGGCGTGCCGATCGTCGATACCCACGTCGCCAGCGCGCTGATGCAGGCGGCGCAGGCGGTGCGCCTGCTTGGCGCCGAGGTGGTGCTCACCGGCATTCGCCCGGAAGTGGCGCAGACGCTTGTGGGGATGGGGGTGGGTCTCCAGGGCATTGTTACCCGTGGCACGCTTCAGAGCGGCATCGAGTATGCCAGCAGCATTCAATGACCGGTTTTCGGTTATACTGTGCGCATGCCTCAGCGCATCCTGATCTGCACGGCACAGGTGCCATTTGCGCGCGGCGGCGCTGAATTGCTGGTTGAAGGTCTGTGCGACGCGCTTCGTGAACGCGGGCACACGGTTGATATTGTGGCGCTGCCCTACGCCTGGCAACCCCACGACCGTCTGATGCCGTCGGCGCTGGCGTGGCGCCTCCTCGACCTGGAGCACGTCAACGGCGCGCCGGTTGACCAGATTATCTGCACCAAGTTCCCGTCCTACGCCGCGCGCCATGCCCGCAAGGTCGTCTGGCTGGTGCATCAGCACCGTCAGGCGTATGACTGGTACGGCACGCCGCTGTCGGATTTCGCCAACACTCCCGAGGATCGCGCGATCCGCGACCAACTGCTGCGGATGGATCGCGCCACGCTCGGTGAGGCGCAGCGGCTGTTCGCTATTTCTCGCAATGTCGCGGCGCGCCTCAAACGCTTCGTCGGCCTGGAAGCGCAGCCGCTCTATCCGCCAAGCCGCTATGCCGGGCGGCTGCGCGCCGGACCCTACGACGACTACCTCCTCTCCGATGCACGCCTGGATGCCGCCAAACGTCTCGATCTGCTGCTGCGCGCGCTTGCTCGCACCCGACAACCGGTACGCTGCATCTTTATCGGCACAGGGGATGACAGGGCGCGCCTGGAGCGCCTGGCAGCCGACCTGCGCCTTGGCGCGCGCGTTGTGTTTCGCGGCTTCGTGCCCGACGACGAACTGATCGATCTCTACGCCTCGGCGCGGGCTGTGTACTACGCACCGTTCGATGAGGATTACGGGTTCACGTCGGTGCAGGCGCTGGCTGCCGCGCGCCCGGTTATCACCACAACCGACTCCGGCGGTGTGCTGGAGTTTGTTGAACACAACGTCACTGGACTCGTCGCACCGCCGGAACCTGACGCGATTGCCGCTCACCTCGACACGTTGTTCGGCGATACTGCCCTCGCCGCGCGCCTCGGCGCCGCCGGACCGGCGCGGGTGGCGGGTATTACGTGGGATCGCGTCGTTCGATCATTGCTGCTGCAGTGACTACAGCGAAGGAGGAATCATTGCGTCTGATCACCAATGCGCTTCTGCTGCTCACCCTTCTTGGTTCCTGCGCTGCCCCGACTGTCGCGCCCAGACCGCTTTCATCAGCCTCCTCGATCCCGCTGGTTCAATGGTGATCTTGATATTCTCGGCAAGCCGTACAACTTTGAAACCCCACGTCTCCACATCTGGTTGAACGAAACCAACCACCCGACGAAACGCAACCTGTCGCGCTGGCGACGGCATGTGATCGATGCGGCGCGCCCCGACCGCGCGATCTTCGTGCTCCACGGCGATCTCGACGGCGACAACCTGCCGGATGTTGTCAGCGGCGCGTGGTGGTATCGCAATCCGGGGCGCGCCGATGGCGACTGGGTGCGCACACCGATCGGCGCACCGCTGCGGAATGCGGCGATCCTGGCGGATTTCGACAATGACGGCGATCTGGATATCTTTGGCACGCAGGGGCGCGGCTCGGAGCACAATGGTCGCTTCGCATGGGCGCGTAACGATGGCGGCGCGTTCACTGTGCTGACCAATCTGGCTGCCAGCAGCGGCGACTTTCTCCAGGGAGCGGTTGGCGCGCGTTTTACGCCTGATGGCCCGCTCGAAATCGCCCTCTCGTGGCACGAAGCCGGGCGCGGCATTCAGAAATTGCGCATCCCGGACGATCCCGCTGCTGCGACGTGGAACCTGCGCAGTATCTCATCGCTCGCGCAAGACGAAGAAATCAGTGCCGGCGATATCGACCGGGACGGCGATCTCGACCTGCTCAAGGGCACCCGCTGGTTGCGCAATGATAACGGCGCCTGGGCATCGCAAACAATTTCTGACAATCCAGGCGCGCCAGACCGTAATCGTCTGGCAGACATCAACCGCGACGGTCGGCTGGATGCTGTCGTCGGGTTCGAAGCCATTGGCGTGCCGGGCAAACTGGCATGGTATGAACAGGGTGACGACCCGGCGGCGCAGTGGATCGAGCATATCATTGCCGTCGATGTTATCGGACCGATGAGCCTGGACGTTGGCGACCTCGACGGCGACGGCGACCTCGACAGTGTCGTTGGCGAGCACGATCCCGCGCGTCCGGAGCGCGCGCGCCTGCTGATTTTCGAGAACGACGACGGATATGGAGTGCGCTGGCGCCGCTGGGTGGTCTTTACCGGCGATGAGCACCACGACGGCGCGCAACTCGTCGATATCGACAACGACGGCGACCTCGACATCATCTCGATTGGCTGGTCGCACAATCGGGTGCTGGTGTATGAAAACCTGGCGGCGCCACCTCCAGAAACACCCGCGCCGTCCGAACAACGTCGTGTGTATCTCCCGACGATCACGACGAGTCCATAGCGGGGGCGCAGGGTGAGCATACGAAGCGCAATCGGTGACCGCTGCGGGTCAGGCGTTTCCAAAATCGACCAGGCGACCGAAGACCTCTGCCAATGGGGTCTACAGGGTAGAGATTGCCGAACACCGGCGCCGGGCGCGCGTTTGCTGCGCTGCAATCGATTGTATCCCTCCCCCGTGCCGCTGTCAACGCTGATGACTTGACAGCCCTTCTCCGATGCGCTAGTATCACCCTATCGGAAAATCTTCAAAATAGAAGACAATGAACGTCTACCTCGGCATCGATCTGGGCGGCACCAAGATTGCCGCCGCCGCCGTTAATGTACGCACCGGCGAGCGCCTCCTCCAAATGGTAGTCCCCACCGAAGCGCACGAAGGTCCGGCGGCGGTCATCGAGCGCATGGCTGCACTTGCCGGGCAGGTTTGCGCACAGATCACCATGCCGCTTGACGAGGTTCCGGCGATTGGCATCGGCGTTCCCGGGCTGATCGATGTTGCGCAGGGGGTGACGATCCTGCTGCCGAATCTGCCCTCTGGCTGGCGCAATGTGCCGCTCGCCGCCAACATGATGAACCTGACCGGTCGCCCGACGGCGATCATCAACGATGCGCGCGCCTTCACGCTGGCGGAGGCGACCTTCGGCGCCGGGCGCGCTGCGCGCAGCGTGATCGGCATGACCCTCGGCACCGGCATCGGCGGCGGCATCGCGCTCGATGGGCGATTGTACCTGGGCATTGACGGAACTGCCGGTGAAGTCGGGCATATGACGATTGACCCGTATGGACCGCGCTGCGGCTGCGGCAACCGCGGGTGCCTGGAAACGTTTGCCAGCGGTCCGTCGATCACGGCGATGGCGCTGCGGGTGGTGGCGCAGGGGATGACGACGCAGATCGGCGCGCTGGTGGATTATGACCTGAACAAGATTACGCCGGGGGTTATTGCGCGCGCCGCTGAACAGGGCGACGCCATCGCCCGTGAGATGTTACAGCGCGCCGGAAGTTATCTCGGCATCGGCATCGCCAACCTGATCACAATCTTCAGCCCGGAGCGTGTTGTCATCGGCGGAGGTATGTCGCGCCTCGGCGACTGGATTCTCGGACCGGCGCGCGCCGAGGTGACGGCGCGCTGCCATCTGACGCCGCTCGACCGGGTGCAGATCACCCTGGCGCATCTGGGCGGTGAAGCCGGGGTCATCGGCGCCGCGCTGTGGGCGTCGCAACGGTTCGACGTGGAACATTCAACAGCAAAGGAGCGCCTATGAAGTCGCACTCGATTACGTTGCTCGGCGCCGGATTGATCGGCATGTTCTACACCATGACGCTCCACGGGCATCGGGGGCGCGACCGGATTACGACGGTCTACTCACGCACCCGCGAGCGCGCCGAAGCGTTCGCGGCGCACTGGGGGATCGCCAGAGCCGCCGACGACCTCAAAGCAGCGATTGAGGACCCGGAAACTGATACGGTGATTATCGGGCTGCCGAATGATCAGCACGTGCAGGCGGTTGAAATGGCGGCAGCGGCGGGCAAAGCGGTGCTCTGCACCAAGCCGCTCGGGCGCACGGCCGCCGAGGCGCGGCAGATGCTCGAAGCGGTCGAGAAGGCTGGCGTGTTTGCCGGTTACCTCGAGGACCTGGTGTACACCCCGAAGACGCTCAAGGCGCTGGAGTCGGTCAAAGCCGGAGCGCTCGGCGATGTGCTGTGGGTGCGCTCGCGCGAGACGCATCCCGGACCCCACAGCGCCTGGTTCTGGGATGCCCATGTGGCCGGCGGCGGCGCGATTATCGACCTGGGGTGCCACTGCGCCGAGATTATCCGCAATTTCGCCGGTAAGAACAATCGTCCGACGGAAGTGATGTGCTGGGCGGATACGCTCGTGCATCCGATTGCTGCCGAGGATAATGCGATTGCGCTGCTCCGCTTCGAGAACGGCGCCATCGGGCAGTTCGAGGTGAGCTGGACGTTCCGCGGCGGGATGGACCTGCGCGATGAGGTTGCCGGAACGAACGGCACGATCTGGCTCAACCACTTCCTGCGCACCGGCTTCGAGATGTTCACCGCTGCCGGCGGCGGGTACGTCGCCGAAAAAGCCGAAACCGAAACTGGCTGGCTCTTCCCGGTGGGCGATGAGGTCCACGAACTGGGGTACAACCACATGTTCACCGACATGTTCGACGCGATGGACAACAACCGCGCACCGATGGAGACGTTCTACGACGGGTATGTGGTCAACGCCATCCTCGACGCCGCCTACCGCTCGGCGCAATCGCGCCAGTGGGAGCCGGTCGAGGTCGAATGGCGCGCCGCCGAACCGATGAAGCCGTTGCGTCGCGTCGCACAGGAGATCGATGGGTATGCGCTGGTGAAAGAAGAGCGCATGCACGGCAACAAACTGAAACAGATCCTCTCCGATAAGACGACGGGACGGATCATCGAGCGGGTGATTGATATTTAGAACCTATGACCCTCAACTCTGCACCTGCGCTGGACTATCTGGAACGCGCCGAGATGATCGTGCGTCGGGTGCGCGAGACGCAGATGCCTGCCATCGTTGAAGCGGCGCGCGTCTGCGCTGATACTATTGCCGCTGGCGGGCTGGTGCATCTCTTCGGCACCGGTCACTCGCGCATCCCGATTGAGGAAATCTTCCCGCGCCACGGCAGCTTTCCCGGTTTTCACCCGATTGTCGAACTGTCGCTCACGTACCACAATCCGGTCGTTGGACCCAATGGGCAACGCCAGGCGATGTTCCTCGAGAAGGTCGAGGGGTTTGGTCAGGTCATCCTGCGTAACTTCGTTTTTGGTCCGCACGATAGTTTCATCATCTTCTCGAACAGCGGCGTCAATCAGGTGGTCATCGATGTCGCGCTCGAAGCAAAAGCGCGCGGCATGCCGGTAATTGCGGTGGCGTCGGTCGAGCACTGTATGGCGTCCGCGCCGCGCCACAGCAGTGGCAAACGCCTGATCGACTGCGCCGATGTCACGATCGACAACTGCGCACCCGCTGGCGATGCGCTGGTGACTGTCGAAGGTCTGCCGTACCCCGTCGGTCCTGGCTCGACGATCGGGTATGCGGCGGTGGTCAATGCGCTGAAGTGTCTGGTCGCCGCCGAACTGACGAAACGGGGACAGCCGCCGCTGGTGCTGACCAGCAGCGTGTTGATCGGCAGCGCCGCTTCGGAGGAACTCTTCGAGCGCACGTATGATGACTACCGGGCACGGGTGGCGCAGGTATACGGGGGAAGACGTTCACTATCGTCAACGTCTGGCTGAACCGCTGCAAGCAGCGTTGCAGCGGTTGACGCAAAGGCGCAAAGGATTGATGCGTCTGACGGGAAAAGCGGCGATCGTCACCGGCGCGGCGAGCGGGATTGGGCGCGCCGTGGCGCTGCGCTTCCTGGCAGAAGGAGCGCGCGTCGCCGGTTTCGACCGCGACGGCGCCGGGCTGAACGAAACGCGCGCGCTTAGTGGCGCAACAGATGCGTTTATTCCCAGCCGGTGCGACCTGACCGATCCATCGCAGGTTGAACAGGCAGTGTTCGATGCGGTCAGCCATCTGCACCGCCTCGACATTGTGTTCAATGGCGCGGGCGCAAGCGGTCGGCGCTGGGGAGATGGACCGGTCGATTCCTGCACGATCGAAGGATGGCGGCGCACGCTCGATGTGAACCTGACCGGTATCTTTCTTATGTGCCGCGCGACTGTGCCGCACCTGCTGGCAGCAGGTGGCGGGTCGATCATCAATCTCGGTTCGGTGTTGGGCATGGTTGGCGGCGACGCCGATTTCGCCACCCACGCCTATGCCGCTGCAAAAGCGGGGATCATCGGGTTGTCACGCGCGATGGCGGTATACTACGCGCCGCGCAGGGTACGTGTCAATGTCATCGCTCCCGGTCTGATCGCCACGCCGATGAGCCGCCGCGCTCAGGAGAGTGAACGCATTCAGCAGCGGCTGGCGCACCTTCAGCCGCTGACCGGCGCCATGGGCGCGCCGGAGGATGTCGCCGCCGCCGCTGCGTACCTGGCATCCGACGACGCCGCCTTCGTGACCGGCGTGGTGTTGCCTGTCGATGGCGGATGGACTGCGTGGTAGTGATAGCATATGAGGTGAACGTATGGATCTTCCGCTTCTCCCAACCAGCGTCATCGGTTCCTACGCCTGGCCCGCCTGGTTGCACGTGGCGCTCTGGGCGGCGCAACGCGGCGAACTCGGACTGGAAGACATGCGCGAAACACAGGATGACGCGGTCGATATGGCGCTGCGCGATCAGGAGGATGCGGGCGTGGATATGGTAAGCGATGGGGAGATGCGGCGCGCCGGTTTCTTCACTGCGGCGTTCTATGGTTTTCTCACCGGGCTGCGCGAACTGCCGCCGCAGCGCCGGATCGGAGTCGCCGGTCACGATCAACGTGAGAGTTACGAAGCGATTGAACCGATCACTGCCCCGAATGGTCTTGGGCTGCTGGCAGAATATAATTATGTCAAGCAACGCACGACGCGCCCGATCAAGATGCCGTGCCCTGGTCCATTCACGCTTGCCGGACGGATCAAGCCCGGCATGGTGTACAAAACGCGCTGGGAGGTGGCAGAGGCGCTCGTGCCGATCATCAATGCCGAGCTGAAGGGGCTGGTTGCGGCCGGGTGCGCGTTCATTCAGATTGACGAGCCATCGATTGCCGTGCGACCTGATGCGCCACGCGCGTTCGTCGAACTGTTCAACGCCACGGTTGCCGGTGTCGATGCCAGAATCGGGCTGCACCTCTGCTTTGGCAACTATGTCGGGCGTCCCACGGCGAAGCGCACCTATCGTCCGCTGTTTCCGCACATTCTCGACGCGCGTGCCGATCAGTACGCGCTGGAATTCGCCAACCGCGAACTGGCGGAGATCGATCTGTGGCGCGAATTTCCGAATGAAAAGGAACTGGCTGCCGGGCTGATCGATGTGAAGAACTACTACATCGAGACGCCGGAGGATGTCGCCGAGCGGATCCGGGTGGCGTTGCGGTATGTGGCGCCGGAAAAATTGACGATCGTGCCCGACTGTGGGTTCAGCCAGACGGCGCGCTGGGCGGCGCGCGCCAAACTGAAGGCGATGGTCGAAGGAACGCGCATGGTTCGCCGCGAACTGGCAGGGTAATTCTTCCCTTCGTAGCACTGGACAGATGGAAAGAGCCGCCCGATTGGGCGGCTCCATGACCTCCGAAACGGTTGGTGGCGCTCATGCGCCAACGGTTTCCAGCAACCGATCTTCGGCATATTCCGTCTCAGCAGCCTCCACACCCAGCAGCTCTGCAGTGATGAATGCGGCCAGCGCTGGCGAGATCCGACCGTTTTCGACGCCCTCTTCAATGAGAGCCAGCAGATCTTCGTTCGTCATCGTACCCTCCCTTTCTTTCCGTTAACTAAACAGACGCGCCCTCGCGTCAACCTGCGCGGATTATACCCGAAATGATCAAAAAAAGATAGAGGGAATCTGAACAGATTATACACGAAATCCGCGAAAAAGAACAGGGGAACTTTTCACATCCGGTATAATCGCCGGCGCGGCGCATCTGCGCTGTCGGCACTGTGAGCAGAGAACATGGACAAGGCGCTGATCATTCTCAACCCCTGGGCTGGCCGCGGTCACGCGGGCGAACGGCGGCACGATCTGGACCTGGCGCTCGAACGCGCCGGCGTTGACTATGACATGGTCATGACCCATACGCGCGGCGGCGCAATCGAGATGGCGCGGCAGGCGGTCGAACGCGGCTATGGCGCGATTGTGGCAGTCGGCGGGGATGGAACTGTCAATGAAGCGGTCAATGGCATCAAGCTGGCGGAAGCAGGGAGTGGGCGTCGTGTGCCGCTGGGAATCATTCCGCTTGGCACCGGCTGCGATTTCATTAAGGTGCTCGATGGTTTTATGGCAAATGACATTTATGGCAGCGTGCAGCACATTGCCCGCTGGCAGACGCGCACGGTCGATCTGGGACTGGTGCGCGTCGATAATGAACTGGAACGCTGGTTTATCAACGCGCTTGGATCGGGTTTCGATGCGCAGGCGGCGGCTGAGGCGCTCAAGATCACCCGGCTGAAGGGCTTCGCGGTGTATTTGCTGGCGATTATCCGCGCAATGGCAAACTACAAAGCGCATCCGATGACGATCGAGTTCGACGGACGCCGCATCCAGCGTCGGCTGCTCTTCGCCAGCATCGCCAATGGTCGCTATCAGGCGGGCGGTTTCCTGCTCACGCCCGACGCGCGCATCGACGATGGGTACTTCGATGCCTGCCTGGTCGATAATCTGCGTATCGATGAGATCATCCGCCACATCCCGAAGGTGCTCGAAGGCACGCACACCAGATTGCGCCAGGTGACGATGGCGCGGGTGCGGCACGTCGCCATCAGCAGTTCGGCGCCGATTCCGGTTGCGACCGATGGTGAAGTCCTTTCCACCAGAGCGCGCACGGTGACGGCTGAACTGATCCCCGGCGCAATCGAGATTCTGGCGTAGACGATGCGCTGCAGCATCATGGAATGCCTGAGGCGAAGGCGCAAGACGAGCCATGACCAACGGAGTTCCGCGCGGAGTCTTTGCGCCTTTGTGTGCGCTTAAGGGGATTGTCGCTCGTCATTGGTGCGTTCTCCCTGCGCCGCGACTGCAATGCCGATCAGGAGCAGCACGAACCCTGCCAGTTGCAACGGCGCAAACCATTCGCCAAAAAAGATCAGCGCCAGCAACGCTGAACCGATTGGCTCCCCCAGCAGCGCAACGGTGACAAAGGTGGCAGAGAGGTAGCGTAACGACCAGTTGAAGGCGGTGTGACCCAGTAGTTGCGGTCCGACAGCGAGACCAAGGAGCAGCAGATACGCCAGCGGCGGGTATCCGCCAAAGAGTTCCAGCGGATTGGCAGTTCCGGCGAATGCCAGCGCCGTGATCAGCAACGCGACCGCCGCGCTGGTGTAGACCAGCCAGATGTATGCCAGCACCGAGACGTGGCGACGCAGGCTGCGCCCGACCAGAAAGTAGATCGATCCTCCAAATGCGCCCAGAAGCGCGAGCAGATTGCCCAGCAGCGCATTGCCGCTGTCGGGTCCGCTGCTGTCACTGATGCCGATCAGAATGCTGCCCGCAATCGTCAGCGCTACCCCTGCCATGGTCGGCGCAGAGGGTCGCTCGCGCAGCAATACCGCCGACAGGAGCGCCACCCACAGCGGGTTGGTCGAGACCAGCGCAACCGAGGAGGCGACCGACGTATACGCCAGCGACGAGATCCAGGCAGCAAAGTGAACTGCCAGAAACACGCCAGACACGACTCCGAGCAGGATATCGCGCCGTGACAGACGGCGCAGCTCATCCCCGGCGCGCGACCAGGCGATGGGCAACAGGATGAGCGCTGCCAACCCCAACCGACCGGCGGCGATTGTGGTGGAGGGCACCTCCATGCCCTGGGCATAACGAATCAGGATCGAGGCGGCAGCAGCGACCAGTACGCCGCCAAGCAGCACCAGGTACGGTAGCGCGCGGGTCCGCCGGGTGACCGGGCGATCAATGGTCTGTTCGAGTGTGTCTGTCATGAATTCGACCTCTTGAGAACTGAGAACCAAGAACCGAGAACTGAGAACTGAGAACTGAGAACTGAGAACTGAGAACTGAGAACCGAGAACTGAGAACTGAGAACCGAGAACTGAGAACCGGATCAGGGGTTAGGGATCAGGGGGTAGCCGTCCTGACCTTCAACCTGCAACGCGAAAATAACCGAACGAACCATAGTCGTCACCGGGTTAAGGGTTAGCCGTCCTGACCTTCAGCCTGCCACCTTCCCACGTTCAACGCTCAACACTCATCTGCCCGCCTGCGACGTGCAACGGGCAACGCCCCACCTGCAACCTGTCACCGTCCCCTCCAGGCGTCCACCAGGGGCGCCCCGACCACGTCACCTGCAACGGGCAACGGGCAACGTGTAACGTTCAACCGTCTCCTGCCTCATAGTATAATGTACATCATGCCGAGTCTGACACTCTCTACCAGCCCGGGTCCACTGATCTTCGAAGCACGCTGCGAACCGCAGGTTGGTTACGTGCTGCTCACCGTGCAGGCGTCTGTGACGGGCGCCGTGCCGCCGCGCCCGGTCAACTGGGCGCTGGTGGCAGATGTCAGCCGTTCCATGCGCATTCCAATCGTTGACGAAACGCAGTTTCGCTCGCTGCTGCGCAATGGTTCGGCGCAAGAGACGCTGGTCGATGGTGTGCCGGTGTGGCAGTTGAGCGGTTCCGTACCGCGCGAGATGCGCGATGCAGCCTCGAGTGCGCTCGATCACGTCGTGCGCGCACTCCATACGATTGTCGAACGTCTCGACCGCCACGATCGCCTGGCGCTGGTGGTCTTCGCCGACCACGCGCTGCTGCTGATACCAGGGATGGTCGGCTCGGATCGCGTGACGCTGGTGCGCGCCATCGAGCGCCTGCCGGGACTCAACCTCGGCGACGGCACCAACCTGGCGGATGGCATTGCGCTGGCGCTCAATCAGATTCGCGCCAACCGTGATGGACGTTGCGCCGACCGGGTCATTCTGCTGACCGACGGTTTTACGCGCGACTCCGCAGCATGTCTGGCGCTGGCGGATCAGGCGGCTGGCGAACATATCGCCATTACAACCATCGGACTTGGCGGTGAGTTCCAGGATGATCTGCTGACCGCAATTGCCGACCGCAGCGGCGGGCACGCACTGTTCTTGAAGCGCGCTTCCGCCATCCCGCGCGCCGTCGGCGCTGAACTCGAGACCGTGCGCGCCGCTGCTGTTCCTGCCGTAACCATTGCCATCGCGCCGATGCGCGGCATGCAGTTGCGGCGGGTGACGCGCATGCGCCCGGCGCTGGCGCTGCTTGCCGAGCCGGTCGGCGCGGCAGCAGCCGATGTCACTCAGGTGTCATTGGGCGACCTGGCGGCGGGAACGCCGGTGATCTTACTGCTGGAGTTTCTTGTACCGGCGGCGAACCCCGGACCGTTGTGGATCGCCGGGGTGGCGGCGCTGTCATCTGGGGTGCGTGTGGCAGACGCCGACATCCGGGCGACAGTTACGCATCGTGCGCCTCCGATGAGTGATGACGTGCGCGCGGCGGCGGCGCGGGCGATGGCGGCGCGCCTGATGCGGCGCGCCACAACGGCGTCTGATCCGGCTGAAGCCGCGCGGCTGATGCGCGCCGCCGCCGCGCGCTTCGACGAACTCGGCGAACAGGCGCTGGCTGCTGCTGCTCGTGAGCAGGCGGCGGCGTTCGAGCGCGGCGCCAGCATTGCAGGAGTTGCGACACGCGAATTGACCTACGCTACTCGCCGGCTCGGCGAAGTGTTCTGAAATCTGCTGAGGAGAGGCATGACATTCAGTATTCCACAGGCGACGACTCTTGATGCAACTCACGCCGGTCGCTTTGGTCCCTACGGCGGCGCGTATATTCCCGAAACGCTGGCGCCGGCGGTGGCGGCGCTCGAACAGGCGTATGCCGATTCCCGGCAGGACCCGACGTTCTGGGCTGAACTGGACCAACTGCACCGCAGTTATACCGGCAGACCCACGCCGCTGACCTTCGCGCGGCGCCTGACGGAACACCTCGGCGGTGCGCAGATTTACCTCAAACGCGAAGACCTGGCGCATACCGGCGCGCATAAGATTAACAACGCACTTGGGCAGGGGTTGCTGGCGAAGCGCATGGGCAAGACGCGGATCATCGCCGAAACCGGCGCCGGGCAGCATGGCGTTGCGACAGCCACGGTATGCGCCTTGCTCGGCATGGAGTGCGTTGTGTATATGGGTGTGGACGATATGGCGCGCCAGCAACCGAACGTATTCCGCATGCGGTTGCTCGGCGCGGAGGTGCGCGGTGTCGCCAGCGGCTCGCGGACGCTCAAGGATGCGATCAACGAAGCCATGCGCGACTGGGTGACCAACCCGGACTCGTACTATCTCCTCGGTTCGGCGCTCGGTCCGCATCCCTACCCGGCGATGGTGCGCGACTTCCAGAGCGTGATCGGGCGCGAGGCGCGCGAGCAAGTGCTGGCGGCAACCGGGCGCCTGCCCGATGTAGTGCTGGCGTGCGTCGGCGGCGGCTCGAACGCCATTGGTATTTTTCACGCATTCCTTGGCGACGAAGGCGTGGCGTTGCGCGGCGTCGAGGCTGGCGGGCGCGGCATCACGCCGGGCGACCACGCGGCGCGCTTCGCCGGCGGACGACCGGGTGTGCTTCAGGGGACGTATACGTATGTGCTGCAAAACGATGATGGGCAGATCGGGTTGACCCACAGCATCTCGGCTGGTCTCGACTACGCAGCGGTTGGACCGGAACACGCGCTGCTCCACGATCAGGGGCGCGCCACCTACACGACCGCCGACGATGAAGAGGCGCTCGATGCCTTTCAGACGCTGGCGCGGCTCGAAGGGATCATCCCGGCGCTCGAGAGCGCCCACGCCGTGGCCGAAGCGATCAAACTTGCGCCAGCCATGCGCCCGGATCAGATCATCCTGATCAACCTGTCGGGGCGCGGCGACAAAGACATTTTTACAGTGGCGAACGTGTTGGGGGTGGACGTTGCACGGTGAACCCAGGCACACCACAGGTAGGGGCACGCCGATGGCGTACCCGCACGCCGCAGCGTGCCCACGTCGATGGCGCGCCCGCACGCCAACCGCAGGCAGCAGGTAGGGGCACGCCGATGGCGTGCCCGCGCGCCAACCGCAGGCAGGCGGCAGGTAGGGGCACGCCGATGGCGTGCCCGAACGCCGCAGCGTGCCCACGCGCCGATGGCGTGCCCGCGCCGACCGTGGTAGGGGCATGCCGCAGCGTGCCCGCACGCCGATGGCGTACCCGCGCCGATGGCGTGCCCGCACGCCAACCGCAGGCACGCGGCAGGTAGGGGCACGCCGCAGCGTGCCCACGCCGATGGCGTGCCCACGTCGATGGCATACCCGCGCGCCAAACGCAGGCAGGTTAACCCCTGACCCTGATAGGACAACCAATGACATTCAGCCCGATACAGATCGGCATCATCCTGCTGGCGGTAGCGACGGCGCTTATCCACATCGTGCTGGCGCTGCCGGCGAACCTGATCATGTTCTACCTCAACGGGTTGGGGTATATTGGGTTGACGGCAGCGCTCTATCTGCCGCAATTCGCCGCATACCGGCGCATCATTCGCTGGGCGCTGATCGGCTTCACCGCAGTGACAATCGTGGGATGGGCGATCGTTGGCGAACGCTCGCTCATCGCATATATCGACAAATTCATCGAAGCGGCGCTCATCGGATTACTGGCGGCTGAGATGAGAGCAGAGGCAAAAGGAGGGTAGACATGAGCAAGGAGCAGATCAAACGATACATCCTTCGTCTGCTCGACACCCTACCCGACGAACAACTGAGAGAAGTGGCGGATTTCGTTGAATTTCTGCGAGAAAGGCAGCGGAGACCGATTTGCAACCAATACGCATTCGACGGCATGGCATCTTACCGCCAATCCGAAATTATCATCCACTGCAAAGCAAATCTTCTACTATCGCAGATAGAGGAGATTGTCAAAATGTGCCACGCACACTTGTGCCGGAAATGCCGGATCGTATCATTACTGCCACGGCGCCAGCGCTTGATCTGCCCTTAATCACCCGCGACACCGCTATTCAACAATCTGGAGTCGTGACGACTGTCTGGAACCGTTGGCCATGACCACCTTCGACATCCACGCTGCGATGGCGATTTTGCGCGCCGAGATGCCGCGCTTCCCCAAGCCGCTCATTGATGGTATGGGTGAGGAAGAAGCGAACAGTCCGTTTCGCATCCTCATCGCCACCATCCTCAGCCTGCGCACCAAGGACACGATGACCGCCGTGGTCGCGCCACGCCTGTTCGCAGTCGCCGATACGCCGGAGAAGATGCTGGCGCTCAGCGAAGAACAGATCGCCGAATTGATCTATCCGGTCGGGTTCTATCGCAATAAGGCGCGAACCATCCGCGCCATCTGCCAGCGCCTGATCGAAGAGTACGGCGGCGAGGTTCCCGCCGATCTCGATGCGCTCCTGGCGCTGCCCGGCGTCGGACGGAAAACCGCCAACCTGGTGCTCACCGCCGGTTTTGATCTGCCGGGAATATGCGTTGATACGCACGTTCACCGCATTTGCAACCGCTGGGGCTATGTGCAGACCAGAACGCCGGAAGAAACCGAGATGAAGCTGCGCGAAATTCTGCCCCTTGAGCACTGGAAGGAAATCAACGGGCTGCTTGTCACCCTGGGGCAGAATATCTGCCACCCGACCTCGCCGCGGTGCAGTATCTGCCCGCTCGCGCATCTTTGCGCGCGGGTCGGCGTGGAACGCCGCCGTTAGGCGTAGAGCCGCACATTTTTGCGGTGGAACATGCTATACTACTATCGGCATATATCATCACGCAGGGATAACCATGTACATCCGCTGGATTGTTCGCAAGCATAAAAACGCTGGCGCCGCAAATGTTACATTCCATGATGCGTATCTGGTCGAAAGCTATCGTGACGAAAAAGACACGCCGCGCCAGCGCACGGTTTGTTATCTGGGAAACATTCGGCAGATCGATGATGAGTTTCCGCCGCTGGAGCGCGAAATCTTCTTCCTGCGCGCGGAACGAATTCTCATGAGCATCCCCGAGATCGATGGCGAGGAGCGCGAGGCGATCCTGGCGTTGCTACGCCAGAAGGTGCCGGAATTGTCTGAGGAAGAGGCGATTATCGCCTTCCACAACAACCTGCGCTGGTTCGCACGCTGGATCCGCTCGCGTGGTCGGCGCGTCTCACGCGATGAACTGCTGCGCATGATCGATACCGCCGCCGACAGTATCGAGGTGTGATGCCGGTGATGAGTGATGATTGACGGGCTGCGCAGTTTGTATCACAGTACAGAGGACTCCGACACAACCCCCTCCAATCGATCTTCGAGATCGGCGTAGATTGCCTGCAACCGCTCGATTGTCTCATCGTCCGCCTGCCACAGACCGCGCCCATGGCTTTCGAGCAGCCGCGCAACCGCGTTGCGCGCAGCGCGCGGGTTTGCCTGCGCCAGACGCTCGCGCACAGCCTCGTCGAACACAAAGGTCTCTGCCATCTGATCGTACACCCATTTCTCGACGGCGCCGGTGGTTGCGCTCCATCCTACCAGATACGTGAAGCGGTTGCCGATTTCGGCGGCGCCGGCATACCCGTGCTGAAGCAGCGCTTCGTACCAGCGCGGGTTGAGTAGTTTGGCGCGCGCTTCGAGTCGGATCAGATGTTCCGCCGGCGCAACACGCACATGCCCGGTGTGGCTCTCGGCGTAACTGAGCGGCACATCGCCGCCGCGCGCGCGCCCCGCCGCCAGCCGTATTGCGCCGCTGTGCCCGTAGTAGTGCTGCATGTCGGTCAACCCGTACTCCACGCTGTCGATCGCCTGGAAGACGTGTTCGACTGTGCCGAGCATGCCGCGCAACGCTTCGACCGCTTCCTGCCCGCCACGCCCGCCGCCGTAGGCGAAACCATTGCGCCGGAGATACATGTCCGTCAGATCGTGCGTTTCCTGCCACTGTCCCTCTTCGATCAGTTCATCGACGCCTGTGCCGTACCGGCCTGGCGCCTGGGTGAAGATTCGGGCAGTCGCCTGCTCCCAGGTCAGCCCTTTCGCCTGCTGCGCCAGCGCATGCGCCCGAATGAAATTCCGCTCCGGCGGCTCGTCCGCCTCCGCCGCACGACGGAACAGATCGTCGAGCAGGTCAAGGCTGATCTGGAAGGTATCACGGAAAATGGCGCTCACATCGAGCAGCACGTCGATCCGTGGTCGCCCCAGCTCTTCCAGCGGCACGAGTTCGTAGCGCCAGATCTTGCCCTGCCCGTCGCGTTCGGGACGCGCGCCGACCAGCGCCAGCGCTGCGCCAATGCTCTCACCCTCGCTCTTGATCGTATCGAGCGCCCACAGCGTCAGCGCAACGGTCTGCGGGTACACTCCTTCTGGCGACGCCTGCTGGTGCTGCGCCAGCAGATGGTCCGCCATCTGTGTGCCGCGCACCAGCGCCGCATCCGATGGGAGCCGCCACGGGTCGATGCTGTGGATGTTGCGTCCGCTTGGTAGCGCAGCCGCGCCCGCGCGCACCGGGTCGGCGCCGGGCGCCGGGCGGATATAGCCGCCATCGAGTGCGTGAACGAGCGCCTCGAGTTCGCCGGGCGCCTGCGCGAGACCGTTGAGGATGGCACGCCCGTGATCGATGTAGAACTGCGAGTCGAACAACACCTCAACGTCACGCGAACGTCCGAACTCCTGGAGCCAGTCGATGAGATGGATCGTCTGCCGTTCGATGACGAAGCGGCGCACGAAATCGGCGCGCGCCTGAGCCACCCGTTCTTCGGAGACGCCGACGCTGCGCAGCGCCCCGCTCAGCCCCAGCCGTCCTTCGCGCGGAACGTCCAAAGCCGCCTCGATCAGCGCGGCTGCGCGTTCCGGCGCCGGCGCCGCACCGAAGATGTGCAGACCATCGAGGATCAGCCGCTGCTCGATTTCTTCCAGATGCAGCCGGACGCGCTGCACGAATGCGCTGGCAGGCTCGTCAGGGAGCGGCGTCAATTCAGGGATGTGCGCACCCAGGAGCGGCAAACGCTCATAGAGCGTCTGCGCGTCGGAAACGCCAGATTGCTGCGCATACTGCTCGATTTCGGCGCGGATCAGCGCCAGTTGCCGGTACAGCCCGGCGCGCGCATACGGCGGCGTCAGGTGGCTGATGATCGCTGCGTAGCCGCGCCGCCGGGCAATCGCCGCTTCCGCCGGATTATTCAGCGGGTAGAGGTAGAGGTGCGGCGCGTCACCAAGCAGCAGATCGGGCCAGCAGTCATCGGTCAACCCCAATTGCAATCCAGGCATCCACTCCGCCGTGCCATGCATCCCGACGTGCACGATCGCATCGGCGCGCCAGCGTTGCGTCAGCCAGCGGTAGAACGCCACATACTGATGGTGCGGCGTGAAGTTGCGGTCGAACAGCAGGCGCATCGGGTCGCCGGGGACGCCCATCGGCGGCTGAACGGCGACGATCACATTGCCGAAGGAGAGGGTATCGAGGCGGACGGCGTCGCGTCCATGCGGCGCAATATCGCCAGGAGGCGCGCCCCATGTGCGGTCGATCCGCTCTGCGTGCCCGGCAGGCACGATGGCGTGGTACTCCGCCAGTGGCACAGCAGTGCGCACTGGAACAACTGTCTGCACTTCTTCCGCCGTGTCGAGGGTTGCGATCTGTTGCGCCAGTTCCTCGACGGTCGCCGGAATGCCCTCCACGCGATACCCTTCGGCTGCGAGACGGCGCAGGATCGCATGTAGCGTGGCCGGCACGTCGAGGAGCGCCGCTGTACCGAGTTTCCCCATGCCAGGCGGGAAGTTGTAGATCACCAGCGCCACCCGCTTATCGGCGTTCGCCTTGCGCCGCAACCGCACCCACCCGGCAGCCAGCCGCGCCGCGCGCGCCAGGCGGTCGGGGGTGGCGATGATGCGCTGATCGCGGATCGCACCCAGCGCCACCGGCGCGACACTGCCATCCATTTCCGGCAGGTCGTACATGATCACCGCCTGCATCGGCGCGACGCCGTGCGACCGCCAGTGGTCGATGTCCTGCATTTGGAGCGGCTGAACGATCATGTAGGGCGCGTCGATGCCTGCCAGCAGATTGATCGCCGTCTCGCGGTACTGCCCCGGCTTTGTCGAACCCGCCGGTCCGCCGATGATCGGGAAGCCCATCGTGTTGATGATCAGATCGACCTTCTGCTGCGCTACCCACTCGCGCACCGCGACGTGCATCTCGATGCCGCTGACGACAATCGGCAGCACCGCCATGCCCTGCGCCTCGAGCGCTTCGATCAGGTCGGCGATGTACCGTTGCCGCTGAACGATGTGCTTACGAAAGGCGAGCAGCGCAACCAGCGGCGCGTCGGGAGGGAGCGTTGCGCCGCGCTGCCGCTTCTGGCTGCGATATTTCCGGTACCACTTCAGGTAGGCGTCGGGATTGGGGAAGAGTTCGTCGGTAGCGGGATGGAAACACCCCATCATCGGGATCATGCGCACCGGCGCGACATCCAGGTTTTGCCCCAGACAATCGCGCAGGATCAGACGCACCATCTGCGTCAGATTGTACACGTCGGGCTGGTTCCAGTAGATGTTGACGCTGAGCCAGGTGCGGAAGTCCTTCAGTTTCGGCGGCATGAGCGGCAGTAGTTTCGCCGTGATCTTGGTCAGTTTGGCGTAGGCGTAGAGGGTGTCTTCCTCTCGCCCGCGTGTCATCAGGCGGAGCACTGCCTGCATCGGCTTCGGCATGGACGCGCGTCCGCTGTTCTGTACACGATACTCGCCAACGTGGGTCAATGCCATCACTTCGGGCATGCTCTCAAAGGCGAAGACGGTCTTCGTGCCGACGCGTTCGATCTGTTCCTTCAGCCACTGCGCCTGTTCGCGCATGTTAATCAGCGTGATGAAAAGAACATCTGCCTGGGCTATGGCGTCCGCCAGCGCCGGATCGCGTCGTTCAACGTGCCCGTCGTGGAAACGCAACAGGCGCACCGCAACCCCCGACTGGCGCAGGTTGTGTTCGACTTCCTCCCAGATATGAGCGTTGAACCGCTCCATGCCGAGAATGAACGTGAGCGTTTTCATAAGCATCCTCGCCGAAATATCGTGACAGGCAGTGCGTGATTTCAGTATAGCGGCGCAGGGCGGAAGGTGCAGCACTCCGGCGGAGAAAAGCAGCACGTGATTGGTTAAGAAAACACAATCATTTTCCGGGATCATCATGCATAGAGATTGAAAAAGGGATGTGGAGGATTTGTATGGTGGCGGTTACAGGGCTTGGGTGCAGTCATGCATTGACAGGAACCTCTGCATCATAGGAGACCAGAATGGCGCCCTGCGTTGCATTGACGCCGCGCCCCTTGAGGAGCAGTGTGTGGTGTCTGCTCTGCGGATCGATAACGCTCAATGTTTAGCACTCGTTAAAGCCGCGCAGGCTACAGTTGCGGATGGCGCCTTGCGGTATAATCCAGGCAGTTGCAGCCATATTCTTGCGATGCGCCTGAGCGCAAAGGACATCTGAGGATGACGCCGTTCAACGGTCTGGGCATGCACCTGGGCAATCTGGCGCGCCTGGCGAAGGCGCGCACCCGTTCGATCAGCCCGGAGAACCTTACCGGCGAAAAGAGCAAAGGCGGAATGGCGACTGATGGGACAGGCGCATCGTGCGCCCGCGATTTGGGGATCGGCTGGAAGATCTCGCCGTCGATCCGGATTGCGCCTGGCGAAACCCGAACTCTTGCCGCTGTGCAGGGTTCAGGCGCTATTCAGCATATCTGGATGACGCTGACCGGTCACTGGCGTCACAGCATTCTGCGCATTTATTGGGACGATCAGGAAACGCCGTCGGTCGAGTGCCCGGCGGGTGATTTTTTTGCCTGTGGCTGGGGACAGTATGCGCAGATCAGTTCGCTGGCGGTATGCGTCAACCCTGGCAGTGCATTCAACTGTTACTGGGAAATGCCCTACCGTACAGGATTTCGCATCACAATGACGAATATCGCTGCGCAGGAAATGACGCTCTACTACCAGATCACCTTTACCGAAACCGACGTCCCCGACGATGTGGCATATTTCCACGCGCAGTTTCGGCGCGTCAACCCGTTGCCGTACAAACAGGTCTATACCATTCTCGACGGTGTGCGTGGGCAGGGGCAGTATGTCGGAACGTATATGGCATGGGGGGTCAACAACAACGGCTGGTGGGGCGAGGGCGAGATCAAGTTCTATCTCGACGGCGACGACGAATACCCGACCATCTGCGGCACCGGTACAGAAGATTACTTTTGTGGCTCGTACAATTTTGATGTTGGCAAGGAACATGGCGGCTACCGTGAATTCACGACCCCCTACTCCGGGCTGGCGCAGGTCATTCGCCCTGATGGCCTCTATCGCTCACAGACGCGATTCGGCATGTACCGCTGGCACATCACCGATCCCATCCGTTTCGAGCGCGATCTGCGGGTGACGATTCAGGCGCTTGGCTGGCGCAGCGGCGGACGGTATCTGCCGTTGCAGGATGACATTGCGTCGGTGGCGTACTGGTATCAGACGCTGCCGGCAGCGCCGTTCCCACCGCTGCCCGACGCCGATTATCTTGAGGTGATATGATGGACGACCACCAACCAGAAAATGGCTTGATGGCGGGGATTATTGTCGGCGCCTTTGTAGGTGCGGCAACGGCGACCATTGCGCTGCGGCGGCGTTTCCCTGCCGGTCCGGGGAGCGATGAGCGCATGCTGGAACTTCCCCCACCCGATGACGCAACATTGGCGACGGCGCGCGCCGAGGCAGCAGCAATCGCGGCGCGCTTGCGCCGTGTATTTCCGCATCCTGGTCAACCAGGGGAGGCGCCAGGCTCTCAGGTGTAGGGGTTTTCAAACATGAAGCGTGTTTTCCGCATCCCAACAGATCGAGGGGCGAGGCGACCCCTGCGGAACGTGGTATACTGCGCAATGGTGATGAGAGGGAGCGCAAGGAGCGCATTGAACAATGAACACCACGCTGTTCGACGATGAAATGAAGCGGCGTTTGCTGGTCGGGTTGCTCAGCCTGCTGCTGACGACTCTGGCAGCGCGTCTTGCGGTGTACATCGCCGATCTGATCCTGGGACCAGAAGAAAAATCCGAGGCATAGCCTCAGGCGTCTCGCTGCTGCTGATCAACCGTGCGGAAGCGCGTCTGGCGTTACGATGATTGCGCTGTCGTCTCGGCCAGCATGCGCTCGCGATAGTACCCCCAGTACTTCTCCGGCATCAGTGCAGCGATTCGCAGCATCATATCATCGGTGAGTTCACTCATCCGATCAAAGGGGATCTTATTACCTTCAACCGGCGGATGATACGGCTTGCCAAACCGCACCCGCACCGGGCTGCGCCGCAGAACGCCGCTGAAGCCAGATTCGGTGCCCCAGATAGCAACCGGCACGATCGGGCAACCGGAGCGAACCGCGAGACGTACTGCTCCGCCGCGCCCCTGTTGCAACTGCTTTGTATCGCTACGGTGACCTTCGGGGAACATGATCAGAACGGCGCCCTGTTTGAGCGCTTCTTCAGCCGCTTCGAGCGCCGCCAGGTCGCGCTGCCCGCGCCGGATCGGAATGACGTGCATAGTGCGGAACCACCACGCCACAATCGGGCGATTGAACAGTTCAACTTTGGCGACCCACCACGGGCGATGTGAGAGCGGCAACGATGCGCCGACAACAAGAATGTCGCTCCAGTGCAGGTGATTCACTGCCAGAATCATTCCCTGAGGGCGCGGCGGCAGATTCTCATGCCCTTCGATCTTCCAGTTGGACCATATCAACCGCAAGAGATTGAGCGGGATCCAGAGCAACAGATAGAAGAACAAACCGAGCACAGCGATCTCCTTCGCTCTATATTCAGTTCCAGGTGACAAGCGGGATGCATGGCATTCCAATCATCCCACTCCCAGGCGCAGGGAATAGACCAGTTGCCCTCCCAGCCACCCGGTCAGCACCACAAGCGCTGCGCCAATGGCGAGCCGTGCCAGATATCCGCGCCGCGTTCGGGCATCGTCCAGGATCGTCGGGTTCCGGCGCCGCGCCTGCCATGCCTGCCAGTAGACAACCATCACCGCCAGCCCTGCCAGCGCGTGTGCATTGACCCAGACCAGCGCATCATCGCGTGGACGAACCGGATCGAACACCTGCCGCGCTGCATCGATAGTTCCCGTGGCGACTGCAGGCAGCAGCAGTAACCATCCAAGCCACAGGCAGTGGTATGCAGCAGTTTCCAGCGAACGATCACCGCGCCAGAGGTAGAGCGCTATCATGATCGCATTGCCGAGCAGCAGTCCAATCGGCAGGTGAACAGTGAATGGGTGCAACGGAGACATAGTCGATTCGCTTTCAGGGCACGAAGTCATTATACCATGCGTCGCAGCCCTGGAAGCGTTACCGCGCCACAATTCCCAGCCAGACGGCATAGGGCGCCGGATGCATCGCCGCTTCAGCCACAATCGTGGCGCTTCTGCGGCATGGATCGCTGCTGATTAGCGTAATTGTGGTACGCAGGCGTGCGCCCTGCGGCGGCGCCTGCCAGCGATAGATGAGCCGGAGTGCCGTGCTGCCGCCTGGCGCAACTGATCCCCGCTCCGGCGTCACAACCAGCCATCCTTCTGCGATAACCTGTGGTCTGAATTCGATGGCCAACCCCGGAGCAATTGGGGTATCGGCGCCACACCCGATACGTTGAACCTGGTTCAGGGTTTTCTGCGCGCCAACACTCAGCCGTTCCGGCAGCGCGCCCAGATCGGCGTACTGGAACGTGATTCGCCCATCACGATGGAGGAGCGCCTGAAACGTGTATGTCTGATCCAGGGGACCTTGCGCCAGCGGCACATTCTCGAAACTCACGACAAACGTTGCGCCGCCGTTGACCGTTCCATAGCGCACCTGCCCGCCGCGCGACGGATCGAGATCGGCGCGGAACGGCGCCAGCAGGTAGAAGAACGCCTCCGTCGCCGGCAGGCAGCGTTCGAGCAGACCGGCATACGAGAAGGGCCAGCCGAACGAGAGGGTTCCATCGGAAGCGACCGACGTTTCAGTGACCGTAAAAGTGTAGAGCGGAAAGTCGAAGCCAATGGGGATGTCGTCGATTCGGGTCGTGTCGGTCAACTCGAGTGTTGGCGCGTCAACCGGCAGGTCGATCCACGCATAGATCGGTCCTCCTGGCTCATCGCTGCGATAGATGCCGAATGGCGCATACCCGACGCTGGCTTCAAAGGTCAGCGGGCGCGTGCCGGTGTTGGTTATCGTTACGGTTTGTTCGACAGTTGCGTTGAAATCAAGTGTTGTTGTGACGTAATCGGTCGAAAGGTTCAAGCGGGGCGCGTCGAGCAATAATTCAAAATCGACAGGTCCGCTCACCGGTACCGTAATCACCTGCTGCTGCGGCGCATACGACAGTGCGGTCGCAGTCAGTGTGTAGACGCCCGATGACAGGACAAAAGCATATGTTCCGTCAGCAGCAGTCAGCACGCTGGCGCCGCCACCAACGCTGACCGTCGCGCGCAGCGCCTCGCCCGTCCCCGCATCGCGCACGACGCCACTGACCGTCGTCCCCGCTGCGGTTACATTCAGGGTCACTTCGATGGTCGTCGGCTGTCGAGTAAGATCATCAGCATACATCTGAATACGCGCGGTATAGGTTCCGGGCACAGCAACGCTGCCGGCGTCGAAGGTTACATCCACAGTCGCGCTCTGACCCGGATTGAGCGTTACTGTTGTGGATGAAAGGCGCAGCCAGGGCAGATCGACGCGCGCGCGCGCAACGGCGGCATGAGCGTCGACCAATCCCCATCCGTAGACGTTGTTGCCGCCGCCGGATACGACGCCGCACTGTGTGTCCTCCACTCTGTGCGCCGTATCGCGCAGGATGGCGTAGGTCGCCTCAAAATCGCCGATCAGGGCTGGATTTGCCGAATAGAGCAGCGCTACGATCCCGGCGACGTGCGGCGCCGCCATTGATGTGCCGCGCAGGATCGCGTACCCGTCGTTGAGGTGCGTCGAGTAGATGCCGCCATCACCCGGAGCGACGAAATCCGGCTTCATGCGACCGTCAGCCGCCGGACCACGCAGGCTGAACGAGGCGATGGCGTTGCTGCGGTTGGTGGCGCCAACCGCCACCACATCGGCATAGTCGCCAGGGGAGGCGATCGAGCGACAGAGAGCCGCACCGTTGCCTGCCGCAAAGACCGGAAAGATGCCAGCCGCGCGCCATGCGGCGGTATATCCGGCATACCAGGGATCGTCGCTTCCGCCTGCCCATGAGTTGTTGACAATCACCGGACGCAGATCAGGACGGGGATTGCGGTCGTTGCGGTCGGTTGGCGCCAGGATCCACTGCGCAGCAGCGATCAGGTCGCTTTCGTTACAAAATGATCCTTCGCACCCCTGCGCCGCGATCCAGCGCGCCCCCGGCGCGACGCCAAACTGCTCACCGCCTGCGCGCCTGCCCACCATCGTGCCGATCGTATGCGTTCCATGCCCGTTCTGGTCGGTTGGTGCAGGGAACGTTCCCTGCGGATCGTACCAGTTGTAGTTGTGGTCGTACTCGCCGTTGCCGAGCGCACCACGATACTGATCGCGCAGCGCCGGATGAGTCGCCAGTCCGCCGGTATCGATTGAAGCGACGGTGACACCCTGACCGGTCACGCCAAACTCGTTCCACACGCGCTCCGCGCGGATCGCGCGAATATTCCAGCACACCGGGTTGCCATCCGTGCTGCAACGGGTATCGAGGCTGGCAGGCAGCGCTTGCGGCGCGACTGCGATACCGGCATCGGCGCGCACCAGCGCCACATCGGCGCGTCGCTCCAACGCCTGCGCGTCGGCAAGCGAGCCTTCTACCTGAATGGCATTCACGATCCAGAATGGTCGGTGCGCCAGACCGCGCGACGCCAGCTCCGCGCGCAACGTGCGCTGAGTGCGTTCAGCGTGTTCTGCCAGGGTGCGATAGACGAAGCGCCCACGCTCCGTCCAATCGGTCATCCCATACGCTGCGCCCAAATCTGCCTGGTCGCGCAAATAGACGATGAATGATCCTCGCTCTGCGGGTTCGTCCAGTTGCGTTCTCAAACGGGGATCGAGCGATTCGTCTTGCTGTGGCAGAGAAACGCTCGCGGGACCGAGCGCCTGCGTCATCGGCGATGCCAGTGGCGGGCGCGCCTCGTAGAGCAGCGCAGTAACGGCAGTGGATCCAGTGTTGGTCACAACCAGCGGTCGAGTGATCTGTTGCCCCAACTGCAACGTTTCGCTGATGACAATTGGAGAAGCGCTGACAGTGCCTGACGCCTGAACGGAGCGCCTCTCAGCGGGATCGATCAACGCCGCAATCAGCAGAAATGTAGCAACCAACAGACGTATACCGGCAGCGCGACCCAACATGAGACGATCCTGACGCGAGAGCGATTGTGTCGAGCGCAATCAGCATAGCACCTGAAGCGGAACAATGTCAAGAAATCGTTTCTGAAAATATCGTAATACTGTTATCCGGGTTTCTTAACAATTTCGGGCTTCGTTCTTAACCAGGCTTCGAGTATAATCGCATCGAGCCGGAATTTATCCAGAAGATGACCGTTATCTCTGCCAGCCGACTCGTTGGCGGGTGCATGGGGCAGGTCTGAGACCTGCCCCAAGGGTGATCACCGTGTCCGCCGTGATCATCACCGTGGCCATTCGAGCAGCGGAGAGCGCCGACGGTCGTGATCTCAGACCTGCCCCAACGACTGATTACCGTCCAACGAGGGAAGAGAAGGAGCAAGGAGACAAATTGTATGATCCCATCCCGCCACCACCTACCGGCGGCGCGCCTGCTGCTGGCGTTGACCGCGCTAGCGCTCCTGCTCGCCAGCGCGTTCGTCGTGCCGCAGCGCGCCGCTGCCACATCCACGATCATCACGCAGTGGACGTTCAATTCACCGACGCCAGACGGCAATACCGCCACCGGCACGACGGCCCCCGCCATCGGCAGCGGGACGGCGTCGCTCGTCGGCGGCACGACTGCCACCTTTGCCAGCGGAGACGCCAGCGGCGGCAGCACCGATCCCGCTACCGGCGATGACTCGGCGTGGAACACGACCACCTACGCCCCACAGGGAACTGGCGACCGCACCCGCGGCGCGCAGTTCGCGGTCAGCACGGTGGGCTATCAGAACATACTGTTCAGGTTCGATCTGCGTCACAGCAACACCGCTGCCAATACCGTCGCGCTCCTCTACTCGACCGATGGCGGCGTGACGTTCAGTGAAGCCACGACCTTCGTCGCAACGGCGGGCGATACATGGTTCAACAATCGCTCATTTGACTTCAGTAGCATCCCGGCGCTCAACGACAATCCCAGCGTCGTCTTCCGCGTCGTGGCGGCGTTCGCTTCCAGCAGCGCCTATGCGCCCTCTAATCCAGGAAGCAGTTATGCTCCAACCGGAACGCTGCGCTTCGATATGGTGACGGTGCGCGGCGATCCGATCAGCAGCGCCACGCCGACGCCATCGCCCACCCCCGAACCGACCCCGACGCCGTCGCCAACGCCGGTTCCGGTCGCGTGCAGCGCCCCCGATACGCCGATCAACCAGGTGCAGGGCAACGGCGCCACGACCCCCATCAGCGGCACGGTCGTCACCATCCAGGGCGTGGTCATCGGCGATTACGAGGGTCCTTCCCCCAACCTGCGCGGCTTCTACCTCCAGGAGATCGCTCAGGTCGACGCCGACCCGCTCACCTCCGAGGGTGTCTTCGTCTTCAACGGCAACGCCAACTCCGTCAGCCTCGGCCAGGTTGTCCAGGTCACCGGCGCCGCGACCGAGTTCCAGGAGCAGACCCAGATCGGCAGCGTGACTGCCATCGAGGTCTGCGGTACAACCGCGACCGTCGCGCCGGTCGATGTCGTCATGCCCTTCCCCAGCGCCGATTACCTCGAACGCTACGAAGGCATGCTCGTGCGCTTCCCGCAGACCCTGTACGTCACCGAGCACTTCCAGCTTGGGCGTTTCGGGCAGGTGGTGATGAGCGCCGACGCGCGTCTGCGCCAGCCGACCGACGTCGTCGACCCCGGTCCGGCGGCGCTGGCGTTGCAGGCGGACAATAACTTGAAACGCATCATCGTCGATGACGAACTCAACAACCAGAACCCCGACCCGATCCGCTTCGGGCGCGGCGGCGCTCCGCTCAGCGCCGGCAACACCCTGCGCGGCGGCGACACCGCTACCGGCATCGTCGGCGTGCTGACCTACACCTGGGCGGGCAACCCCGCCAGCGGCAACGCCTACCGCCTGCGCCCGATCAACGCGCTCGGCGGCGGCGTGCCCACCTTCGTCGCCGCCAACCCGCGCCCTGACCTGCCGCGCAACGTCGGCGGCGACCTGCGCGTGGCGGCGTTCAACGTGCTCAACTACTTCAACACCTTCGGCGCTGGCGCGTGTCGGGGCGGCGTCGGCGGCGCGCCGACCGACTGCCGCGGCGCGGAGAACACGACCGAGTTCGAGCGCCAGAATGCGAAGTTGCTCCAGGCGCTGCTGCGCCTCGACGCCGATGTGTTCGGACTGATGGAAATCGAGAACGACGGCTACGGACCGACGAGCGCGCTGGCGGAGCTGGTGAGCCGCCTGAATGCCGCCACCGCGCCGGGGACGTATGCGTTCATTGATGTCGATACGGCAACCGCGCAGACGAACGCGCTCGGCACAGATGCAATCAAGGTGGCGATCATCTACAAGCCGGCAGTGGTCGAACCGGTGGGACAGACGGCGGCGCTCAACAGCGTCGCGTTTGTGAATGGCGGCGACGGCGCGCCGCGCAACCGCCCGGCGCTGGCGCAGACCTTCCGCCACCGCGCGACGGGTGAGGATGTGACGGTGGTGGTGAACCACTTCAAGTCGAAGGGCAGCCCATGCGATGCGCCGGACGCAGGGGATGGTTCGGGGAACTGCAACATCGTGCGGCGCAACGCGGCGCAGGCGCTGGTGACGTGGCTGGCGGGCGATCCGACCGGCAGAGGGGACCCAGACATCCTGATCATCGGGGACCTGAACTCCTACGCGCAGGAGGAGCCGATTGACGTGCTGCGGGATGCGGGGTACACGGACCTGGCGCGGACGTTCATCGGCGCGGAGGCGTACTCGTATGTGTTCAACGGGCAGTGGGGGACGCTGGACTACGCGCTGGCGTCGCCGGCGGCGCTGGCGAAGGTGAGCGGGGTGACGGAATACCACATCAACGCCGATGAGCCGAGCGTGCTGGACTACAACACGAACTTCAAGAGCGCGGGGCAGGTCAGCAGTCTGTTTGCGCCGGACCAGTACCGAACCTCGGACCACGACCCGATCCTGGTCGGGTTGAATCTGAACGATCCGGTGGCGCTCTCGGCAGTGGCGACCTTTGGCGCGGATCGCGGCATCACCGGCGCTGAGATCATCGACATTCGCGGCAACCGCGCCGTGTTGAGCAATGCTGACGCAGGCACGGTGTACATCCTCGACACCACCGACCTGCTCGACATTCGCGTACTGGCGACGGTCACCGGTCTGACCGGCTTAAACTCGGTCGCCATTCACCCGACGCAGGATTACTTCCTGGCGATCGCCGGTTCGGCAGCGCCTGCGGCTGCACCGGTCAACGGCACAGTCTACGCCTACCGGCTGGACGGCACGCTGATCGCAAACGCGAGCACCGGTATTCAGCCCGACTCGGTCGCCATTTCGCCAAATGGACAGTTTGCGGTGATCGCCAATGAAGCCGAAGGATTTGCCATCGGCGACAATGGCGGACCTGGTTCGCTCACGGTGGTGAATCTGAGCGGCTTCGACCCGAACACTTCGACGACTCTGAGCGTGACGCAGATCGCGCTGCCGTCGCTGGCGAGCACACCCGGTTTCACGGTCAACCGCACCGACGATATCGCCCGGTTGCCGATTGACAACACGCCGGCGACACTGGAGCCGGAGTCGGTGACCTTCTCCGGCGACAGCCAGTACGCCTATATCTCGCTTCAGGAGAACAACGGCGTGGCGCGCCTCTCACTGGCGGATAACAGTCTGACGTTCTTCGGGCTGGGGAAGACGACCCACGTGTTCGACACCGTCAACGGCGGCGGCTTCAACCCAACCCGGTTGTTGAGCCTCTTCCGCGAACCGGATGGTATTGCGTACATCGAAATTGGCGGCGTCGGCTACTTTGTGACAGCAGACGAAGGCGACACCCGCGACGACATTCCGTCTGGCGCGATCAGCGGGCGGGTGCGCGGCGGGCGCACTGTGAGCATCTTCAACGCAACCACCGGTGCGCTGGTCGGCGATACGGGCAACCAGCTCGACGCGCTGGCGGCACGCTACGGCATCTATCCTGACGGGCGCAGTGACCGCGGCGGTTCGGAGCCAGAGGTGCTGGACGCGAAGGTGTTCGGCGGGCGCGCGATTGTCGCTGTCGGTCTGGAGCGCGCGAATGCCGTGGCGCTGGTGGACATCACCAACCCGTCAGCGCCGAACGTGTTCCAGATTATCCCGGCTGGCACGGCGCCCGAAGGGGTCAAACTGTTCGAGCGCAACGGCGCACTGTACGCGCTGGCCGCGAACGAAGCCAGCAACACCCTGACTGTAGCGCGCGTGCCGCTTGGTGATGTGCTCTTCACTCAGACGTACACCGAAGAGACATCGCTGGCGCTGCACGATCCGTTCGTGATCGACCCGGACTCGGCGCCGGTGACTGTCACATTGAGCATCGCGCCAGCAACCGCCGGAACGCTCAATACAACTGCGCTCAACGGCACGCCAGCTGCGGTGAACGCAGCGCTGGCAAGCCTGACCTTCACTCCGGCGCTGAACTACGCCGGTCCGGTGACGATCACCGTCAGCGCCACCGATGGGCAGACCGAAACCAGCGGAAACATTCTGCTCACCGGCATTCCAGTTCCGCCGGTCACCGCCGCCAGCGTCAGCGGACCGACCACGCCGCGCTGCCCGGCAGACTGCTTCTTCGGCAGCGCGACCGTCACTCTGACGACCGATGAACCGGCGACGACGCAGTACCGGGTGAATGGCGGCGCATGGCAGACGTACACTGCGCCATTTGTCATCACGACTGAAGGGACGAACCTGGTCGAGTTCTTCTCGACCGACGAGTGGGGCGCGGTTGAGGAGGTGAAGTCGATCACGGTGAAGGTGACGACCTTCCCGGCAACCGGTATTCTCGACACGTTCAACCGCCGAGACGGGCGCCTTGGCAGCAACTGGACCGGCGCGACGCAGCTCGACCAGTATCGCATCGCGGGAAACCAGGTCGATGTCGAGAAAGGCGGCGTTGTACTATGGACGAGGCAGTTCGGTAATGATCAGGAAGCGTTCGTTACACTGACCTCGATCGACTCGAACAGTTCACATCACACGCTGCTGCTGAAGGGGCGCGGTACGAACGCAACACAGGGCGCTATCCTGGTCTCCTACGACGCGGTGAACCGTCAGATTGCAGTGGAGGCGCTGCAGCCGGGGCAGGGATGGCGCACCGTGCGCATCTTCCCGAACATTACGCTCAAGGCGGGCGATCTGCTCGGCGCGCGCGCCCTGGCAGACGGCTTGGTGCGGGTTTATGTCAATTGCGAACTGATCGGCGTAGCCGACACAACGACAGTTGTCGGCAATCTGTATGTCAACAGCGGCGGTCGCATCGGTTTGTTCTACCACCTGGCGAACAATGCGACCCTCGACGACTTCGGTGGCGGCAATCGGTAGCGGAGATGGGGCAGGTCCCCGTGCCTGCCCCGTGTCAGACCCCGATCACGACGCCCTGGTAGGGGCAGGTCCCCGCGCCTGCCCCGTGTCAGACCCCGATCACGACGCCCCGGTAGGGGCAGGTCCCCGCGCCTGCCCCGTGTCAGACCCCGATCACGACGCCCCG
>ERZ1685331.24-NODE-24-length-58716-cov-19.942534_pt1 | contig 58716 bp, 54 predicted proteins | sample MGYA00580194_ERZ1685331 | MGnify/ENA primary metagenome ERZ1685331 (study PRJEB41501, sample SAMN08275520) | hot springs metagenome | biome: alkaline hot spring; material: microbial mat | place: Russia: Ush-Beldyr | collected 2015-07 | depth 0.5 m m ...
ACGCGCCGCGCCCCTGCCAATCACCACGGGACGATGGGCGACGCGCCGCGCCCCTGCCAATCACCACGGGACGATGGGCGACGCGCCGCGCCCCTACCAATCACCACGGGACGATGGGCGGCGCGCCGCGCGGGCGCGGCATCGCCGCGCCCCTACGAATCACCTTCGACTTTCCCACCTTCCACTCCGGGGTTACGCAACTGCTACCCCCTGTTATGCAACTATCACGCCGCAGTGTCGTCAAATCGGATAGGCTAGACTCTGAACGGTCATCCGTTCGCTGTGTGTGCTGGCGACGAGGGGGTCGCGCACGTTTTTGTTCGACACGCGCTGACTCCTTGTTGTTTATGGCAGCGGGCACAGCGGCGCGTGTTTCTTTCCTCTCTTGCCCTTCTCACATTCCTCGCTCCACGCGCCGATTGCCTGCACAGGAAGGAGGCGCCGCTATGGCAGCGGAATTGACGATCAGCTGCATCAAGGCTGATGTTGGCGGGTTCGTCGGGCACTCAGCCATCCATCCGGCATTGAAGGACGAAGCGGGGCGACAACTGGAAATCGCGCGTCGTCATGGACTCCTGATCGACTTCCATGTGACTGCGTGCGGCGATGACCTGGGATTGCTTATGACCCACCGTCTGGGTGTCGATAACCACGAGATCCACCGTCTCGCCTGGGATGTGTTCGATATCTGCACCCGCGTGGCGAAGGAACTGAAACTGTATGGCGCCGGGCAGGACCTGCTGAAGGATGCGTTTTCCGGCAATGTGCGCGGCATGGGTCCGGGCATCGCCGAGATGACCATCGTCGAGCGTCCATCCGAGCCGATCATTGCGTTCTTTGCCGACAAAACCAGCGCCGGCGCGTGGAACCTGCCGCTCTTCCGCATGTTCGCTGATCCGTTCAACACGGCGGGTCTGGTGATTTCACCGGCAATGCACGAAGGGTTCCGCTTCCGCGTGCTCGATGTTCGCAAGGGCGAAACGATCACCCTCAGCACGCCGGAGGAAATGTACGACCTGCTGGTGTTCATCGGCGCGCCCGGGCGCTATGTGGTGGAAAGCGTGACGGCGAAGAGCACCGGCGCGATTGGCGCCGTGTCGTCCACCCAACGACTGGCGCTGATTGCCGGGCGCTACGTCGGGAAGGACGACCCGGTCTGCATTGTGCGGGCGCAGGGTGAGTTCCCGGCGGTTGGCGAGGTGCTGGAGCCATTCACGATGCCGCATATCGTCGAAGGATGGATGCGCGGATCGCACTACGGTCCACTGATGCCCTGTCGCGTTGGTGATGCCCATCCGGGTCGCTTCGATGGACCACCGCGGGTGATTGCGTTGGGGTTCCAGATCGCCGAGGGACGGCTCATTGGACCGCGTGATATGTTCGACGATCCCAGTTTCGACGAGGCGCGGCATTTGTGCAATGTCATCGCCGACCATTTGCGCCGTCACGGTCCCTTCGAGCCGCATCGCCTGCCAATGGAGGAGATGGAGTACACCACGCTTCCAGAGGTGATGAAGAAACTGGCAGATCGCTGGCAGCCGGTGAACGGTCATGCGGTCAGCCCGGAGCAGGTGGAAGAACTGCCAGCCAGCGTCTGACAACGCACATCGTAGAGGGAGGTTGACTATGGCAATCCGTGACTGGCAGCATGCTGAAGAGCGTGCCGCACACCTGATCGATGATCGCCAGCGTTATGTCGAAGGCGCGATCATTGACTGGCTGATCCGCACCGGCCAGTGGGATCCGCTGGCGGAAGAAAAGATCCGCGCCTGGCTGGAACGCCAGGCGGCGGAAATGGCTGAGAAGGAGCGGCAGGCAAATAACTAAATGTCGAAGATGAGCGCCTCATCCGTGCCGTGCGGCGACTCCGCGAGGATGTCGCCGCGCGGAGCGACGACCATTGCGCCGCCGAATGACGCTTCAGGCTGCGCGGGATCTTCGAGTGCGTTGACGATCAATGCCGTCACCCCAAGGGCGACGACGGCTTCTGCGTATGCCTGGCGCTCCTCGTGCCGCCAGCGCTCCAGGTCGGGAGAGGCGCCGTCGAAACTGCGCGCCAGCGGGACAATCACGACATCGGCGCGTTTGCCAAGCCTCATCCGTGCATCCTCGTCGAACAGATCGCCGCAGACCAGGATCGCCAGCCTGCCAGCCGCCGTATCCGCCACATGAATGTTGTTGCCGACGGCAAAGGGCGGCTGTTCGCTCATCTTCCGCTGCGCCAGCGCTATTCGTCCTGATGTATCGATCAGGACCGCAGCACTGTAAAACCCTTCGGCTGCGCGCTCCAGCATCCCAAAACAGATGGCGCAACGATTTGTTCGTGCCAGCGCCGCAACTGTTGCTGTCGTTTCACCGGGTATTGGCTCTGCGTACTGTTCGAGATCGTGTGGCTCGTACAGATACCCGGTGAATGCACACTCCGGCAGGCAGACCAGATCAGGCGCATATGGCGCCACTTCCGCCAGTCGTTGCTGAAAATGGCGGATATTCGCCGCAGGATTGCGGGGTTCGATTTTCAAGGGGAGGAGACAGATGCGCATGTTCGTGCCTGTGATGAGCAACAAGTAATGAGTGACGTTGAGTCGTAGTTCTCGGTTCTCACTTCTCGGTTCTCAGTTCTCACCCCTCAATCCTCACCCGTGCCAGTTCCATCCACTGCGCCCCCGGCACAGCGTGCAGCCCCCAGCCGAACCTGCCGCGCGGCGTAGCGATCAGCCACTGGTTATCGACCCACGCCACGAAGCCGAGCGGTCCGCGCGGCGCACAGTCGGTTTCGTGAACAACCTTGCCGTCGATCAAAAACCGCGCGCCGCCGGTCAGCCATTCGAGGGTATAGGCGCGGAGTGTGTCGTCCGGCGGCGGGATGAGCGCCTCACTGACCGCCAGCGCACGCTGAACGCGATGCCAGAGCCGGTCGTACACGCCCGACAGCCGATTCGCCAGCAGCACGAACGGCGCTGCCGGCGCCCACGCCAGCGCGCGGCGGGTTGTAGCGTCGATTGTTGCCACCTTCCAGCCGAAACCGGGCACACCACGCGCGAGCGGCATATCGGCGGGCGGCGAGGCGTAGAAGAACCAGATCGCGGCGGGCAGCACCGGCAATACCCTGCCGATCGGCGAAATCGGCGCGTTCCAGAAGCCAAAGCCCGCTGTCCCCAGAATCGGCGTCCCCACCCGCGCCACGACGGTCATGCGCAGCGGCGCGCGCCAGGAAAAGCGGTTGCGCGGCAGACCGGTGTAGTCATCGATCTGCGCGTTGGCGTAGCGCCGGTTCGTTGCGCCAGCCACGATCAAACGCAGACCGTCCGGCGTCACCGCCAGGCGCCCGCCGCCAGTCTGGGTGCGCCGCCAGTATGGTTGAGGTCGGGGACGAAACGTCTCATTCATAGAAGCAGCGGCAGTGTGAGGTTGTCCGGATAACGCATTCGGAACAGAGCAACCATCCGGTCATTCGAACCATCCGCTTATCGGCTGACGCTTCGCTAACCGCGCGCCTTAAACAAAACTACGCCCCTGGATCACTCCAGGGACGCAGCCGCGCCACGGTCGCGGGAGCGCGTGCAGGCCTGCGTATCTATTGTTACCGGCAGTCGTAACCATGTGGCAACCATTCAGCACAGTTGTGGGCTTGTATGTGGTTTTACAGATTGTCGATCGGTATCGGCTCAACCGGATCGGCAAGTTCAAACCCCAGGATACGCGCGTAGAAGTAGAGTTCGGCTTCCAGCGCGCGAATGATCGTCTCTGCCTTGCGAAAACCGTGCTGCTCACCCTCAAATGCCAGATACGCCACCGGAATACTCTTTGCGCGCAGCGCCGCCGCCATCCGCTCGGATTGGTCTGGCGGCACGACTTTGTCCTCCAGCCCTTGCAGAAAAATCACCGGGCAGTTGAGTCGCTCGATATGATAGATCGGCGAGCGCTCGTGGTAGATATCGACACGTTCAGGGTATGGTCCCACCAGCCGGTCGAGGTAGCGCGACTCGAACTTATGCGTGTCGCGCGCCAACGCCTCCAGGTCGCTGACGCCATAGTAACTGGCGCCAACCTTGAACACCTTGCGGAAGGTGAGCGCTGCCAGAGTAGTATACCCGCCGGCGCTGCCGCCGGCAATCATCAGGCGCTCCGGGTCGGCAAGACCCCGCGCCGCCAGGTGCTTCGCTGCGTTGCAGCAGTCATCGACATCGACGACGCCCCACCGACCGTCGAGGCGCTGCCGGTAGGCGCGCCCCAGGCCGGTGCTGCCGCCGTAGTTGACATCCATCACTGCAATGCCGCGACTCGTCCAGAACTGAATGCCGGGATCGAACGACGCCGACGTTGCGCTGGTCGGTCCGCCGTGGCTCAGGACGAGCAATGGCGGCTTTTCGTCCTCCGGCGCGCGAAAGTCGCGGTTGTGCGGCGGGTAGTAGAAGCCGAATGCCGTCACGCCGCCTTCGGTCGGAAACTCGATCACCTGCGGCGTCGAAATATAGGCCGGATCGATCTGCGTCTCCATCGAACGGCGAATGGTCGTCAGTGCGCCACTCGCCAGGTCGAGCATCACCAGTGTGGCAGGTGTGGCGGGTGATGCGCCAATGAAGACGACCCTGCCGCCAGCGGCGCGCGGACCGGTGAACCCGAAGTCGCTGAACGGCAGGTCGAGCGGCATCAGCGTTCCACGCTGCACGTCGAGCGTCGCCATTTTCTGCTCACCGCGCTCGATATAGGTGCAAACCAGACGATCCGCCGACTCGACGGCATACGTGCGCGCGCCAAAGACCCAGAGTGGCAGACCAAACTCGGCTTCCATCGGGCAGAGCGCCTCAACCGCGCCGTTACGCCAGCGGTAGAGGTTCCACCAGCCGGTGCGTTCGGCGACGAAGTAGAGCGCGCCGTCGGGTCCCCACAGCGGCTGAAATGCCGCGTCATCAGGACCGCCAGCGATCTGCTCCGCCGGTCCTGGTATGCCGTCCCCGCGCAGCGGCGCGACCCACAGTTCGGCGGCATCCCACGGCATGTTCGGATGGTTCCAGGACAGCCACGCCAGCCATCGCCCATCCGGGCTAAGCCGTGGATTGGCATAAAAATCCGCACCAACGACCAACACCTGCTGGTCGGCGACTCCATCGAGCAGGATGGCGACAATCGTATTGACCGCTTCACCACTGCCGGAGTGGTCCTCACGCACTCCGATCAACCGATTGCGCTGGCGGTCCACCGCGAAATCGGCATAACGCAGCGACGCCTCGGGTGTGAGCGGTTCGGGCGCTGCGCCGGGGCGCTGGCGGTAGAGGCGCTGATCGGCAAAGTTGCTGAAGTAGACGATACCCTGGTCAACCGTATATGGCGCTCCTCCATATTCGTGGACGCGGGTGCGCACATTGAAGCCAGGCGGCGTCACATCGCTGATCGCACCGTCAGCAGTGCGCCGCACCACCACCACACGCCCACCCTCTGCGGGACGCCCTTCGAGCCAGTAGATATCGTCGCCATCGAGCACGATACTGCTGAGAGAGACGCCTGATGTTGCAACCAGTGCAGCGGTGATCGGCGATCGCCACGAGCCGTATGGCGCGATCTGCGGGTTGGTCATCGCGTCTTCCTTTGCTGACATGAGGGTATAACTTCGGTTATACTCAGAACCATGAAAACAGCTATTTCACTTCCGGACGACCTCTTTTATGAGGCGGAATAATTCGCTCAGGCGCACAGCCTTTCCCGAAGCGAACTGTATGCCCGCGCGCTGGCGTCCTATCTCCAGGCTCACCGGCGGCAAAGCATCACCGATACGCTCAATCAGGTGTATGCCGATGAGTCCAGTGCGCTCGACCCTGCGCTTCGCGCTGCACAGGCGGCCATTCTGGCGACAGAGAACTGGTGATGCACCGCGGTGAGATTTGGTGGGCCAACCTCCCCAATCCGCAGGGTTCTGGCATCGGTTACCGCCGTCCAGTGTTGATTATGCAGTCCGACGCATTTACCGCCAGCCGCCTGAGCAGTGTCATTGTCGTTGCCATCACCGGAAATCTTCGTCTGGCTGCGGCGCCTGGCAACGTGTTCCTCTCTGCCGCGGAGTCTGGATTGCCTCGTGATTCGGTGATCAATGTTTCGCACATCATCACCCTTGACAAAAACGCACTTGATCAGAAGGTCGGCTGGCTGGCGGCTCGCACGATGCGAAACGTCGAACAGGGAATCCGACTGGCGCTCGAATTATAACGGATGTTTTGCGTCTTCCTGGTTTATTTCTGCACGCTGGCACTGCGCAACCGGTAGAGCATCTCGCCGGCTTTAGGCACGAGGAGCATACCTTCTGCTTCGCGCCCCGTCCAGACGGCGGGGTCAATCGTCGCCGGGTCGCAGTAGCCGACATTGTGCGCCGCGCAGCGTTCCGCCGAAATGCCGGTCGCCAGCGTCACCCGGATGCGCGGTCGTTCGCCGTTGAGCGGATCATACTCGCCGACGCCAGCCAGATGGGTGCTGTGCGCCAGAACGCCCCACGGATAGCGCTCGAAGCGATTCCACTGCCTGACAAAGTAATCACGCACGTGATAGCCGATGGCTGCCAGGGTTGCGCCGTGGGTGACACTGAATTCGGTGATGTGTGGCGCGTAGATGATCACCTCGCCGCCGTCTGCGACGACCGGCTCCACTTTGTACATGCCCTTGGCGGCGGTCCACATGTCCTGATACATCGTCGGCACAACCGACAACACCTGCTGAAAGGGGCGATCAACGTAGCGAACATGCACCTGTGCTGACAGTTGTGCAGCAGCCTGCCATGCCTCCTCTGGCGAGCCGATGAAGATGCCGCCGATCTGCCCGGTTTCAGGTGAAACGACCACTGCCACACAGTACTTTGGCGTCGGCACGAGCGCTGCCGCGCGGTCGATCAGGCGACGCACCGGCGTAACGCCTGGCATGCCGATAATGGCGTAACTGGTGATTAGCGCGCCGAGCCAGTGCGAAATGTCGATCACCTCGCGCCCGCTGATGCCGGGGAACAGATACTTGTTGCCGCCAGAAAACCCGACGACCTCGTGGGGAAAGACCGGTCCGCAGATCAGCAGACAGTCGTACTCCAGCGCCAGGCGGTTGATCCGCACGTCGACGGGCACGGACAGTAGCCCGCTGCTCAGGGTTTCGATCTCGAACGCCGGGATGACGCCGACCGATGCAAAGGTTTTGGGGTCGTCCCAGCGATGATTGAATGCACGCACGCCGCGAAAGGTGGTTTCCCATTCGCCAGGGCGCACTCCCAGATGGCGGTCGATCTGTGCGTCGGTCATCGGTTGATGGGTGCCAAGGGCAATCAGCACGTCGAGCGCAGCGACGCGCGGCGCGAGTTCCGCGTGGATACGGCGGAACAGCAACGGCAGCGGCACGGTGCGCGTTCCGTCCGGCACAATCAACAGTACCCGCTTCCCATCGACATCGAGCGATGCCATGCCTTTGTGTATGATCGCAGCAACGTCATCTTCCACTTTCCAACCTTCCCCTTCCTCCGCTCGCCGTTGTCGTCCACGAAGGACACGAAGGTGCACGAAGCGTAGCGTCAACGACCGAACTGGACCCTGCCCCCTTGCGCACGCCGTAAGCCTTTCTGCCGCATGCTGCCATCGTCCACGAAGGACGCGAAGGCGCACGAAGCGTAAGATCAACGACCGAACTGGACCTTGCCCCCTTGCGCACGCCGTAAGCCTTTCTGCCGCATGCTGCCATCGTCCACGAAGGACGCGAAGGCGCACGAAGGGCGTGGCAAATGTTCGTCGTTCAAAACTTCCCACCTGTTACTTTCGACGGGCGCGCCACCAGTTCAATGCGCGCTGCGCAACGCCTACGAATCGCAGACGTTGCGATGCCACGTCTCTGCCGGTGATACGCCGCTCAGCCTGCAAGGATGCTATAATCAAAGGCATGTCGATACGCACACGCCTGACACTTTCATACGTTGGTTTTTTTGCGATCGCGCTGCTGACGCTACACGTTGGATTGTACCTCATCGTGCGCAGCGTGTTGCTGAATAGCGTCGATAACGAACTGCGCCTGGGAGTCGAAGTGCTGCGCCGTGGATTTGCCGAGAGCAACCAGACGGCCTACGGTTACTTCCGCGACGATCAACTGCGTGCCATTCTCCTGCGCCAGCCGCCGGTGCGCGATTTCGAGGCGACCAGCCTGTATGTTCAGTTCTTCGACGCCGATGGCGATCTCGTCGGTCGCTCGCCAAACATTGGCGATGGGGACCTGGCAACGGCGCTTACGCTCGACGAACAGCGTTTCGCTCTGGCGCTCGATGGTGTTGAACAGATCACGACCGTTGAGTATGGCAATGTTCACATACGCGAGTTGATGGCGCCACTCCGGTATTTCAATCCGGTCACACGCCGCGAAGAGGTCGTCGGCGTGCTCCAGGTCGCGCGGTCGATGGCGGAAACCCGGTATGCGCTCCAACTCCTTTTCTATGCGTTGACCGTTGGCGGCGTGGTAGTGTTGCTGGCGGCGGCGCGCGGCGGCGCGTGGCTGACGCGCGCGGCATTCCGCCCAATTGATGAAATTGCGCAGACAGCGCAGAGCATTGTGCGCGCCGAGGACCTGAGCCGCCGTATTTCCGTACCGCCTGCCGCCGATGAATTGCAGCGCCTGACGATTACGGTCAACGATCTGCTGGCGCGACTGGAGGAACTCTTCAACCATCAGCGCCGATTTATTGCCGACGTGTCGCACGAACTGCGCACGCCGCTGACGGCGATGCAGGGCAACCTGGAGGTGCTGGCGCGTGGCGCAGCGCGCGATCCGCAGTTGCTGAACGAGTCGATCAATGATATGCGGCGCGAAGTTGCCCGCCTGATCCGCATGGTCAACGACCTGCTCCTGCTGGCGCGCAGCGACGCCGGGATTCAGATCCGACGCGAACTGGTGGAACTCGATACACTGCTGCTCGAAACCCATCGCGAATTGCGCCCGCTGGCGGGCCAGGTGCAGTTGCGCATCGGCGATGAGGACCAGGTCACTGTGATTGGCGACCGCGACCGTATCAAGCAGGCGCTCCTGAACCTTGGCGTCAACGCCATTCAACATACGCCTCCTGGCGGTATAGTGACGTTGAGCCTCGCCATCCGCGATGGTTATGCCGCGCTCAGCGTCGCCGACACCGGGTGCGGGATTGCCTCCCAGGATCTGCCGCATATTTTCGAGCGCTTCTACCGCGCCGATCGATCGCGTTGCCACAACGGCAGCGGCGCAGGGTTGGGGCTGTCGATTGTTCACTCGGTGGTTGAGGCGCATGGCGGACAGGTGCTGGTTTCCAGCGAACCGGGAAAAGGGAGTGTGTTTACGATGCTTCTGCCGCTGGCGCTGCAATCGGAAGGCGCCGCGACGCCAGCGTCCAATTCCGTGCCGGACGGCGTTCCTCAGACAGCGGATACTGGAGTAGATGTTGAATAAACGTCGCGCTATGCACCCGCCCAACCGGCGGCTCACGAAGATTGCATCATTACTCCGCTATCTGCTGCTCGCCGGGCAACAGAAGTCGCGGGCTATGGCAAGCGAAGCCCGCCTTCGCGGGCTGGATTGGACGGCGCCGGATTATTTGCTCAAAAACCACTCCAAACCGGGCATGCAGCGCACATCGTCGCCGCAATGGCGGCGTAGAAATCTTCGCGCCTCTGCGCCATTGTGCGAGGTTAACTGGCAGGGTAGTGAGCCATGCTGATCGTCTTCGGAGTGCTGGCGCTGACCATCATCCTGTTCGCCAGCGATCGGCTCCGTCTCGATGTAGTTGCGCTGCTGGCGTTGCTGGCGCTGCTGCTGACGGGGATCCTCACGCCAGCCGAGGCGCTTGCTGGATTTTCAGACCCGATTGTACTGATCATCGCCGGGTTGTTCATCGTCGGCGCCGGACTGTTTCAAACCGGTGTCGCTGATGCGCTGGGGCAGCAATTGATGCGCTTCGCCGGCGCCGGCGAAGCGCGTCTGATTGCTGCGATCATGCTGATTGTCGCGTTGCTTTCAGCGTTTCTCAGTTCAACCGGCACCGTCGCCGTCTTTCTGCCGGTGGCGGTCAGCCTGGCGCGTCGCGCTGGCGTCAGCCCGGCGAAACTGCTGCTGCCGCTTGCCTGCGGTTCGCTCATCGGCGGGATGCTGACTCTTATTGGAACACCGCCCAATATCGTCGTCAGCAATCAACTCCGCGCGGCAGGACTGACACCGTTCGGGTTTTTCTCGTTTACGCCGATCGGCGTCGTTATGCTGGCGATTGGCGTCGGATACATGATAACCGTAGGGCGGCATATGTTGCCGGTACGTGCGCATCTCTCGGCGGCGTCGGGGAATGGCAAACCGCAGATCGACCCGGCAACGCTGCTGGCACTGTACGACATCCCCGGCAAACTGGCGCGCGTGCAGATCGAACCCTCATCGCCGCTGGTTGGTCAGACGCTGGCACAGGCGGGTCTCCGCGCGCGCTACCGCGTCAATGTGGTCGATGTCGAACCGCACGCACTCCAGAGTGTCGCGGCAACGCCGCGTATGGCCAGTTCGGATATGACACTGCAACCGATGGATGTACTGCTGGTCAAAGGTTCGGCGGCGGACGTTGCGCGGCTGGCTCAGGAGCAGCACGTACATGTGCTGGCGACCAGCGTCAGCCCCGGTGACCTGATCACTGAGGAAACTGGCATCGTGGAACTGGTGCTGACGCCGCGCTCACGCCTGATCGGAACATCGTTGCGCGAGGCGCGCTTCCAGGATACCTATCAGGTGCTGGCGCTGGCAATCCTGCGGTTGGGCGCTCCGCTCGATGCGCCAACATCGCGGGTGGAACTGCACTTCGGCGACACATTGCTGGTGCAGGGAACGTGGGAACGGATCGCCTCGCTGCTCGATGAACGCAATGATTTCGTGGTCGTCGGCGAGGTGCGTCGTCCATCAACCGCGCGCGCTCTGACCCGACATGCCCCGATTGCGCTCGCCATCATGCTGGGCATGCTGATCCTTATCTCGTTCGACGTGCTGCCAATGGTGACCGCCGTGCTGCTTGCCGCCGTCGCTATGGTGTTGACCGGGTGCGTGTCGATGGAAGAAGGGTATCGAGCGATCAACTGGGAGAGTGTCGTGCTGATCGCCGGGATGCTGCCGATGACGACAGCACTCGACAAGACCGGCGGGTTGCAACTCATGGCGAGCGGTCTGACGGCGACGGTTGGCGCGCTGGGTCCGCTGGCGCTTATGGCCGGGTTGTTTGTGCTGACGGCGCTCTTCAGCCAGTTTATTTCTAATACTGCGACGACCGTGCTGATGGCGCCGATCGCATTGCAGGCTGCGGCAGAACTCAACGTTTCGCCCTACCCATTGCTCATGATCGTCGCCATTGCAGCATCGACCGCCTTCGCCACCCCGATTGCCTCGCCGGTCAACACGCTGGTGCTCGGACCAGGGGATTACCGCTTCACCGATTTTGTGCGGGTCGGAACGCCGCTGCTCGTCCTGGTGCTGATCGCGTCGCTCGTGGCCGTGCCGGTTGTGTTTCCGCTGTGATACTGAAATGCGTGAGGAGAACAGGTTATGAATCGCCACGACATCCGTTTACTCCAGGCTATGCGCCACTATCCGTCGGTGACGATCACGCTGCCGACGCATCGCACCTCGCCTGACAACAAGCAGGACCCGATCCGGGTAAAGAACCTGGTGACCGAAGCGACCAACCGGTTGCTCGGCGAGTTCTCGCGGCGCGAGGTCGCACCGCTCCTCTCCCGGCTTGATGCGCTGGTCGATGATATCGACTACCGCTACATGCTCGACGGGCTGGCGCTGTTCGTCAACCGCGACATCGGGCGCATGTTCTTCCTGCCGTTCACCTTGCCGGAACGGGTGGTCGTTGACGAGACGTTCTGGACGCGCGGGCTGGTCTTTGCGCTCAACCGCACCCCGCGGTACTGGGTGCTGGCGCTCAGCGAACAGCCGACGCGCCTGTTCGAGGGGGTGCGTGAGCACCTCCAGGAGATCACCGATGAAGGGTTCCCGATGACCCACACCGGTCCAGGCGGCGAGCGCGGCCTGCCTGACGATCCGGCGGTCAACCGGTCGGCATACCGTGATGAGCGCCACCGCCAGTTCTTCCGCCAGGTCAGCGCCGCGCTGACGCCGTTCATCACCGATGACCCGTTGCCGCTGGCGCTGGTCGGCGTGGATCGTTATCTCGCCTTCTTCCGCGAAGTATCGCCACATACCAGCGCAGTGGTCACCACGCTGACCGGTAATCACGACAAAACGCCAGCCCATGAACTCGGGAAACTGGTGTGTCCCCTGGTCGAGCAGAACCTCGCCATCCGCCGCACCGAGGCGCTGAAGGAGCTGGACGCCGCAGTGGGCGCGCAAAAATATGCCTCGACCCTCGGCGAAGTCTGGCGCTTTGCGCATGAAGGTCGCGTGGATGCGCTGCTCGTCGAAGAAGATTACCATCAGGCGGTGCAGGTCGCCAGCGACGGCATGACCTTGACGCCGGTCGATGATCCGACGCTGCCGGGTGTCGTTGAGGATGCTGTGGATGAGATCATCGCCACGGTGCTGGACAAGGGCGGACGTGTCATATTTGTTGACAACGGCGCGCTGCCGCAGCATCAGCGGATCGCAATCATCCTGCGCTATTGATCGTTGCGTGTCGTGGCGCACATGCTGTGTCTGACCGTCAGTGATGAGATCGTTCCGGCAATCTACAGTCTGAACGTCAAACAGCGGTTTGGCGATGTCCGGTGTGCGCTGAGCTGCGGCGATCTGCCGTACTACTATCTGGAATTCATCGTCACCATGCTCTGCGTGCCGTGCTATTACGTGGCAGGCAACCACGACACGGTCGAGATCTGTGAGAGCGGCGCTGAGTTAACCGCGCCGCGCGGATGTGTCTCCGTAGAGAGGACGTGCGTCATGCACGAGGGATTGCTGATCGGCGGGTTGGGCGGATGCGTGCGCTACAACCAGGAACCGGGTCCGCAGTACACTGAAACCGAAATGTTGATCCATATCTGGCGCATGGCGCCGCGGCTGGTTGTCAACCGTCTACGGTATGGACGCTGCCTCGATGTGCTGCTGACCCACGCGCCGCCGCTTGGCATTCATAACGGACCTGACCGCGCGCATCGCGGGTTTCGCGCATTTCTGCTGTTTATGGACCTGTTCGCGCCGCGCTACCTCATTCACGGTCACGTGCATCGCTCCTATGGCGTGCGTGAACCATGGGAGATGCGCTATCGCCGGACAATGGTGATCAATACCGCCGGATATCGTTTGCTATCGCTTGAACCGGCAAAGGCGCTTGTATCATGAGCAGGATCAACTCGTTCTACCAAAACGAGGGGTTGCACAGGTTCGACGAGGCGCGCCGTAAGGCATTCCTTGCTGGCGTCTTTGATGCGCTGTTGCGACAGCCGGGGACGATGCTCTCACTCGACGAAGTGCGCGCCCGCCTGAAGGTACGCGGTCAGCGCGACCTCGGGTTGCAGACCGTGTCGATTGATCGGATCGTCGGCAGTGAGGGCCGCTACCTGGACTTCGACCGTCGGTTTCTGCCGCGTTCCGGCAAACTCAGGCGTCGTTGGGCGGAGATCCATGCCCTGGCGCGACAGATGGCGAACCTTCCCCCGGTCGAACTGTATAAAATCGGTGATGTCTATTTCGTGCGCGATGGTAATCACCGTATTTCCGTCGCGCGGCAGATCGGACAAAAGGAGATCGATGCGTATGTGACCGAACTGCTGGTTGATGTGCCGCTCGAACCGGGCGACTCGGTGCGCGATCTGCTGCTCAAAGAGGAGTACAGCGATTTTCTGGAATGGACTGAACTGCACCGGCTGCGCCCCAATCAGCATATCGAGTTCAGCGAGCCAGGCGGATACCTCGATCTGATCCAGCATATCAACGGTCATCGCTACTTCATGGGTTTGGAACAGCAGCGCGAGATTGCACGCGCCGAGGCGGTCGCCGACTGGTACGACACGGTTTATCTGCCGCTGGTGCGCGCCATCCGTCAGTATCGGGCGCTGGATTATTTTCCGGGCCGCACCGAAGCCGATCTCTACCGCTGGATCGCTGCGCACCGCTGGACGCTGCTCGAACAAACCGGCAACGATCCAGGACCAGAATGCGCCACCCAGGATTTTCTGGAGCGTTACCTGCACACTCATCCGCTCGATGCGCTGAATGGCGTATTACGCCAGTTGCTCACCCATCTGGGCATCGATGCGCATTCAGCAAGAAACACGAACGAGGGATCATCCGATGGAGCGCGATGACGTACTGGCAACCATGCGTGCGGCTGGTCCTCCGCTCGCCGAGGTCGTTGGTCCGCCACAGCGCGGCGTCGGTCCGCTGCCAACCGCGCGCCTGATCGTGGATAAGGCGACACGCGACCAGATCGTGATCTTCGACCCATTGCTGGCGCCGCACCTGCGACGGGTGGTGCGCAGCGCGGATGTGCGCCCGTGGTATTGCGAAACACCACACTACCTGATCGTCCTGACACCGGAATGGACAGCAGCAATGTCCGGCGCCGCCACAAACGCCGCACAGGCATGGGAGCGTATGGCGGAACGCTGCCCGCCGCTCCAGCAGCGCCTGGCGCCCGCCACTGCATCCTATCCGCTTGATGAGGCGTGGTGGGAACGCTCCATCCGCGACGAGACCATCTTTGTGCAACCGCGCGTCATCTGGTCTGTTGCCGGCGTCGCGCAGCGCTTCGCGCTGACCGAACCCGGCTGGCTGGCGGGACCGGGCACGTGCCACGCGCCTGGTTCCTTCTTCCTGCTCGGCGTACTGATGAGCCGCCTGGCATGGCTGGCGCTGACGGTCGAGTGTCAAACGGGCAACGTCTACCGCCTCACGCCGGAGCGGGTTGGGCGGCTGCCCATCCCCGACGCGGCCGACGCCGAGCGTGCAGCAGTGGAGTCCCTGGCGCAACGCATCGTCGCCCTGACGCGCGAACGGGTGCTGCTGGAGCGGCAGTTCACGCAGCGGCTGGTGAAGGACTTTGGTCCGCCAGGCGTGATGCCGGGGGCGCGCCTGGAGCGCTGGTGGAACCTTGAGTTCGACGCGCTGCGCAGCGCGATTGCCGCGCGTTTCGGCGGCGACATCCCGGCGCGCTTTCGCGAGCAGTGGGCAGCGCAGCACGCCGACGCCGTCGCGCGCCGCGTCGCGCTGAGCGATGCCATCGCACTCGCCGAGGATGCGCTGAATGTGCGGGTGGCGAGGTTGTATGGGGTGGAGGGATGTAAGGTATAACAGGTTTGGCGGAAGATTATAATCTTCGCACAAGACTTATAATATGCGCACCGTGACCTACTGAATGAGGATAGATTGCCATCGATGAATCCCGATTTTCTTGATGCTCATCACCGCCACTGGGACGATGCCGAGCGACTCTTTGAGGCATCGCGCTGGGCGAATGCTGATCACCTGTATGGGATGTCAGTAGAGTGTGGATTGAAGCGTCTCATGATTGCTTTCGGCATGCCGCTAACGACGAGCGGCGATCCGAAAAGAGATATCGACCGGGTTCACGCGGATCAGGCGTGGATACGGTACGAAACCTATCGTTCAGGTCATCCTGGCGGCGCAGGCTATTCTCTACCAACGACCAATCCCTTTGCGACCTGGCATATTTCTCAACGCTATGCGCACCAGAGTAACTTCGATCAGTCGCATACCAATATTCATCGTAATGGAGCTGCAATTGTGCGAGGTCTGGTGCAAAAAGCGCTTATAGAAGGATTAGTGGTATGACCACCTTTGATCAAGTTATTCCGGTGATCACAGATATTCTGAGGAGTTATCGTGAGGCACTGATCCGAATAGGGGGCATGATTATCAATCGTGATCTCAATGGTCGAGTACGACTAATAGTAAGCAAGAGTGTACAGGAAGACGCCATTTCTCAAGACCTTTTGACAGCGATCGCCGATCTTATGGCTGAGCATCTCGGTCCTCATGCATTTCCTCCTGAACATGCAGTGCTTTATGAAGCAGATATTGAGACGCTACTAAAAGACAAGCCAGGGATGCCGCTGGAGGATTTCCCTGCCATTCGGTTTGTTGATCGTCTGGCAACAGAGAGTGACTGGGCAACGATTTCGACGATGACTACCAGGGCGCCTCGTATTGTCTTCTATTCGCTCAAAGGTGGAGTCGGGCGCTCAACCGCGCTTGCGGCGTCAGCCTGGGCATTCGCACAACAAGGAAAACGCGTTCTAGCACTCGACCTTGATCTTGAGTCGCCGGGGCTATCATCCGCGCTTCTCACTGATGATCGTCAGTCGACCTATGGCATTACAGATTGGCTGGTTGAAGATCTGGTAGACAATGGAAATGCTGTGTTTGATGAGATGGTTGTCACCAGCACCCTTTCTCGCGAGGGCGAAATCTATATTGTTCCTGCGCATGGTCGTGATCCAGGAGAGTATATCTCCAAACTCGGGCGCGTCTGGATGCCTAAAATCGCTCTCACAGGCGAGCGTGAGATATGGTCGTATCGCCTCCGACGACTCATCGAGGCGTTAGAGACGCGCTGGGGTCCCGACGTTCTGTTGCTCGACGCGCGCGCCGGCATTGATGAGATAGCTTCAGCCTGTATTACCGATCTGAGGGCGAACCTTGTGCTCCTGTTCGCAGTTGATAGTGAACAAACGTGGACAGGATATCGTATGCTTTTTCGTCACTGGCGCACATCAGGTGTTGTACGAGACATTCGCGAGCGCCTGCAACTTGTTGGAGCGATAGTTCCTGAACGTGATCGTGAACGCTATCTTGACGGGTTGCGTGATCGCGCCTGGGATTTGTTTGTTGAAGAACTCTATGATCCTGTTCCTCCTGAGGAAGATACAGCAGACCTCTGGAGTTTCGACCGGGCGGACGAAAACGCCCCACATGCCCCATGGGCGATTCGCTGGCATCCTGACTGGACCGCACTCCGTTCACTGTACCACCATATGTCGAGTGTCGATGCCACAGGCGTCAGACTTATCTTCGGTCCTCTGATCGACGGTTTGATCACAATGATTGATAACCGGAAGAGCGTTCAACGATGAGCAACATTCAGTCTATTCGCCGGGCAATTGTAGAAGCTCTTCCCATCACGACATCAAACTACGGGGAAGCACCTGATCGGCGTGTGATGTATGTTCCGCCAGCACACATCAAAGCGCTTCGGCTGGAATGTAACATCGTTATTGGCGCTCGCGGCGTCGGGAAGTCGTTCTGGACCGCAGCGTTGGGTTCTTCGAGGTTACGCACTCTCCTTGGCGCTTCGGTAAGGGAACTGGAGAGCGCCAATGTGCGAATTGGCTTTGCTGTGACGCCCAGGATCGACTCATACCCCGATAGTGCCGTATTCGGACAATTACTGGATGCGAACATTCCGGCATACGACATCTGGCAGGCTGTCATCGTTCGCTGGTTGGCGGAAACGATCGGCGAAGCCCTTCCTGTAGAAGATTGGTCTACAACAGTCGCGTGGGTCAGGAACAATCCTACACTGCTGGCGCGCCTGGCAGAGCGTGCCAATCAGAAGTTCGAAGGTGATCGACGCTACGGTTTGGTGGTCTTTGATGCACTTGATCGGACCAGCAATAACTGGCAAACAATGGATCAGATTGTGCGTGACCTTCTTCGGGTTACGTTGTGGCTTAAGTCCTTTCCGCGCCTGACTGCCAAAATCTTTCTGCGGGAGGATCAGGCTGACCGAATTGTAACCAATTTTCCTGACGCATCAAAGTTGCTGGCAACCAGGGCTGAGTTGACATGGGCGCGTCATGATCTACACGGTCTCCTCTGGCAAATGTTATGCAACGTCTCTGGAAGCCACGGGCAGGCGCTGCGATCCATTTATGGCGAGGTGGTGAAGACTCCGCTTCATGAGAACGGCGGAGTCTGGCAACTCGCTGAAGAAGTCAAGCGTGAAAGTGAAGCGCAACGGGCTCTGTTCGAGAAACTGGCCGGAAAGTGGATGGGAAACGATCCCCGTCGTGGAGTTCCGTATGTCTGGTCGGTCAGTCACCTGGCAGACGGACGCCAGCGCACATCACCACGCTCATTCCTCGCTGCTATCCGCGCAGCAGCCGAAGACTCGCTCGAACGCTATCCAGACCATCCGTTCGCTCTTCATTACGAGAGCATCAGGCGCGGTGTTAAGAAAGCGTCACAGATCCGCGTCGACGAAATGGTTGAGGATTATCCGTGGGTCACAGAACTGATGAAACCTCTCCGGGGATTGACAGTCCCGTGTCCATTCGAAGTGATTAAGGAGCGATGGGAGGAACATTTTCCAGGAGGTTTAGACTATGCCGCAATAGTCAGTAAACGTCTCCCTCCACAGCATATAGCGCAGGGATGGGACGGCGTGTGTGACGATTTGGAGCGAATCGGGATTTTTGAGAAAATGCGCGATAAACGGATCAACATGCCTGATCTCTATCGCATTGGCTTCGGACTCGGTCGCCGTGGCGGTGTGAAGCCAATCCGATAGTTCCAGGATGACGCTTAGTCGTCCGCCCTCTCATCCTATCACTCTCTTGCGGATAAGGGCGTTGACCCCCATGCAGAGCAGCGTAAGGCAATGAACACCCGCCGAGCGTGGTGCGGGGGTGAGAGAAGAAAAGCGTCGTCGATCTGCTACCTGTCAGCCTGTATCTGAGGAAACACAGCGATGACAACAAAGCAACGCATCATTCTCTTTTTTGCAAAACCATTCCGAAGGGGTTGATGATGATGAATTGGCGCAATTTCTGGGTTTAAGCGCGCGCCAGCGCGCTAATATGCAGTGCAGAGCGTTGGAACAAGAAGGGTTGGCGATCCGGCGTCGGGTGAGCGGCAAGATCCGCAATTTTTGGACAGGATATTCTCACATCATTGCATCGTCTATGCCCCATGCTCAGAAAAGCGATCAAAGCAGCGTATCAAAGTCTGAGCATTAGTTTTGGGAAAGAAATATCCAGTCGAAATTCACACGATATCTGGCATCCCAGGGATTCGACATTTGCTCTGTGGCAGATACTGCCAACCATCAACAAGGAGAGCGCAAGAACGACACCGAGGAGCATGGATACAGGGCTGATCGATAGTGTGGTTCTGCGAAACATGGCATGCTCCTTTGTCTGCTTCCTGGAGTCAGGAGGAGTATCTCACGGGTTGAGAGCATTGCGCCAGTATGACGCCTGTATCCGCTCCTGTCCTATGCCAGGCGCGTGAACCTTCGAACTCAGAACCTGACACATTCAACCTCGAAATCCACCGCAAGAGGGTTTACAAAACGAACCCCTTCTGTGACCTGTCCCGGGTTGAAGTCCTCACTGAAAACGACAGGTATCTGGTTAAGGCGGGCCGTCGCCCAGATCTGGGCGTCCCAGAAATTGAACTGGTGATCGCGCACCCCGCGCGCCGCTTCCAGAACGACCATGCCGCTCATTTCCAGGACGGTCCAGATCTGGAGATAGTTCATTATCCTTCCCCAGGCATCCGGCACAGCAAGCGGATTCGCGATCTTTCGGGTTACCGCAACAAAAAACTCAGCAAGAACCTGAGTGCTGATTACGCCAACACCGCTGACAACCAAACGGTCCAGGACGTCCAGAGCGCGCCGTTGCCTGTCGGGCGCCGAGCGATCATAGGCATAAACCAGAACATTCGTATCCACCAGTACTCTAGCGCTCATGCAGATCCTCCCGCCGCCAGGTGCGTTGTCCAGGCGCAGGACCTTGATCGATCAGGTCCAGGATGAAGGCTCGCTCCGACTCCCAGGCGTTTAGATCACGCCGGGGAACATACGATGTCAGGGCAAACTGATCAATAGCCCGTCGGATGACTTCAGCTTCAGTCAATCGGTACTCTTTTCCCAGTCGCTTGAGAATCGCCTCCTGACGGGGATCGATATAAATCTGCTTCCGAATTTTCAATGCCATGGTGTTCTCCTCTCCGTATCTCACGTGGACATATACATCGTAGTATACATCATCAGCCTCTCATTGTGCGACTGCGAACGGCGCTCATCGTACCGGGGGCTTTGCTCCTTCAGCGCAAATCGAAGCGCGTCTCCGGCGAACGACGTGAGGCGCCCGATCAAGGAGTTTGGGGCGGGCACGGCGGGGCGCCTTATTGACAGGACTTACGCGGTGGCGCGTTTTCTGGCGCCGCCAGAGCCTGCGGTAGCGTGGCGCTTCCGATCAAGGCAGTGCGGCGCCACAGCAAAGCCGCCGCGCCGCACCGCAAAAGAAGATACGCACCACTCTGCCGAAGGCAAAGAGAGCCATCACGCGACTCCTGTTACTGACGTCAGGATCGCGGCGGGATACAATTGACCGGAGATCGGCGCAAGTACGACAGGCGCCGGCGTTCAACGATGTTTCCTCGGGCTAGGATGATACAGAAGGTTTCCGCATCACGCAACGTTTCAGGCGGTCAGGCGGAAGCCGTCTAAGCGCGACAGAGTGTACAGTTGTTCCGGTTCATCGTGGAGAGACGACTGGTCCAGGGTTGATGTCCAGGATTCTGTGCGATTGCGAGATGTCGCCTGAAGAATTACTACAACTGTTGCAGGTTGTGTGAGATTGTCTGTTCCAGATAATTGCGCCTGACCTGCGGCTGGAGCCGACCTCGCTTCGCCCGGCGGCTCAGCCGTGAGTCGTCAGTCCACATGAATGCGCCGCAAATGGCGATGACTGATGCGCCCGCTGACCGAAAGCCCGAATCGCTCCCTGCTCGATGTCATCACGGAAGCATTGCATTCACGCTATGCGCTGCTGATTCTGGATAACTGCGAGCATGTGCTCTCAGGCTGCGCCGCGCTGGTGCGCACCCTGCTCACGCATTGCCCGGAGGATGAGTCGTCCTCCCGCGCGTGGTCACGCCACCATCCCCTGCGCGTTGCGAGCCGCCAGCCTGCGGGAGACAGCCTCCCCCCTCCGCGCCGACCGAACCGCCCATGAGCGCGCCAGCGGCAAACGGTCCGAACCCGAATGCCGTCATTCCCTGCACCCGACTCATCCCGCCGGATGAGTGGAACAATCTGATTTTTGGGGTGGAGTCCACACTGACCGAACACGCCATTCCCGGCACAACGTCCTGCACCTGGAAGTACGTTCCCAGGGGCGGGACTCAGGCGAGCCTGTTTGACCTGCAAGCAGGCTTTTCCGGCGATATGTCCATGTGGGAGTCCACACGCACATCCGAGATCTCGAATGAGCCATCCGATATCGTCGTCAACAGCATCGACGGGCTGGGAGACGAGAGTTACGCCTGGAGTTCAAAAGTGACCGGCCAGTTCGTCGTCTACGTCCGCCAGGGGGATCAGACGCTCATCTTCCGGTACAACCCGCAGGAGATCCTGTTCAGGGGAACGGAGTCGGGGATCATCGACATGGCCCAACGGATCTTCGCGCGAATGAAGGAATGACGGTGATCCGGGTTGCCGCACAGGGGCGCTCGGGGATGTTCAGACAGGAGGAACCACATGTATCTGCCGCTCATTTCCAGGAATGTCTGGCGACCGCCGAAGCAGCCGTCTCCGGCATCGCCCTACCTCCGTCCCGTCGTCTCGCGCCCCAGCAACCCGAGCAGCACCACATACGGCGTTCCGCGGTTCTCCGGGTGATACTCGAAACGCGCGCGCTCGAAGTGCTGCGTCAGATAGGTCTTGCCGTCGGTCGGGTTGACTTCCATCAGCGGCGGCGAGAGCGGCAACCCGAAAAGCGCCAGGCTTTCTTCGAGGGTGTACCCCGGTCGGCCATCCAGGTTCAACCCATGGGACGACCAGTACTGGCGGAACTCAGGCGCAATCGCCTGCCCGGTCTGCGGAAAGTAGAACGGCGCGCGCGAGTCGCTCTTCGGGAAGTCGAACCAGTTGCGCCCGCTCACCTCTAACCGTTCGGCGCCCAATCGTCCGAGCAGCACGTCGTAGGGCGGCGCATTCTGCGGGTGCAGTTCGAGCCGGTTGCGCTCGAACCATTGCGCGCGCACCGTCTTCCCCTCGATCATCATGTCTTCTTCGGGACCGATGGGAAAGCCGAACACCGGAAGCCCACCGTTCCGCTCCCAATACTCGAGCAACCGACCGCACACCGCAAAACCGGTCTCCGGGAACTGGCGGCACGGTCCAGGCGATGGCTGCGGCGCCGGTTGCGCTGGCGGCGGCGCGGGCGCCGGTTGCGGCGCGGGCGCCTGTGCGGCGCGATGGATCAGGAAGATTGGCGATGGACCGAGGTTCAACCCAAAGGCGCCGTTCGCGGCATCGACCTGCGAGGCGTTGCCCCACCGATCAATCACCGTGCCGAGGGGCGCTGCCGTCGGCAGAGTCACGAATGCGCCGCCTGGCGACCAGAGCGCGTCGATCGTGTCGCCGCCGCGCGCGAAACGCACGCCATACGTCTCGGGACCGCTGATCGCCGTCAGATCGTCGAGCCAGATCGAGCCGGACCCGCTGCGACTGTCTGGTTCATCATCGAGCACGATTGCCACCAGCGTCGCCGGAAAATCGAGGCGCAGGTTACCGCCGCCGCTGATGCGATTGTACGTTTCGACCTGCCCGTTGATCGGCGTGGCGAGGAACGACCATCCCGCGCCACCAACGAAACCAAGGCGGAACTGGAGCGTTTCCCCTTCAGCGTCGCGGAGCCAGACCTTGAGCGCGTGCCCGCTGCCGTCGCCATAGACCCAGATGCCCAACTGACCAGGCGAGCCAGGGATCGCAATCGCCGGACGCGGCGTGAAGACCACGAAATCATTGCCGCCGCCGGGGAAGGTGTAATCGAGACGACCGGCGACATTGCCGCTGTAGCGCTGCGCGCCGTCAGCGGCAAACGAGCCGTTGGGCTGATCGCCGCGCCGCCATGTGCCGAACTGCTCGAAATTGGCGACCACCTGCCGCGCGCCCAGGTCGATCAACCCAACGGGTGAAGCGCCAGCGAGTTGCCGGTTCAGCGTGCGAAACGCCGCCAGCGACGGCTTCGGCTGGCTCAGATCGGCGGGACCGCCTGCTCCGCGCAGCAAGCCGTACAAATTACGCGGTTCAGTGTCCTTCAAGTTGTACCAGATAATCTTCTCGATGCCTGCCGCGCGCAACAGCGTCGAGGCGCGCACCAGGAAATTCGCCTGCGTCTCCTCGTCCACGCCGCGCGGATCACGATCAGCAGGACCAGTGGACCACCCGAACTCTGTTGCCCAGATCGGCTTGCGTCCCAGGCTTTCAACCAGCGTTTTCACGGCGCTGACATCGCCGGCGCCGATCTGCCCATTCTCCGGGCTGAACGGATCGACATACGGATGGACGGCAAGAATATCGAACGAACCCCAGGCGCCGTTGTCGGCGATGGCGCGAATGAAGCCGATGTTCGTTGGAACGACCCCCCCGCTCACCACAATCGCATTTGGATCGGCGGCCTTGATGGCGGGATAGGCGGCGCGCAGCAGCGTAGCGTAGGCGGCAGGGTCGGGCTGCGGTTGCCAGTAGCGCACATTCTCCGGTTCATTCCAGACCTGCCAGACGCGCACCCGGTCGCGGTAGCGCGTCACGACCGCTGAGGCAAAACGAGCGAATGCCGCCGGATCGGGCGCATAGTAGGATGGACGACCGGCCGCATCGCCAGGAAACGGCGTTGCCCAGGCTGGCGCCGTGTTGAGCACGCCGATGATATTGACGCCGCTCCCTGCCAGGCGCGAGATTGCCCGGTCATAGATTGCCCAGTCGAAGCGTCCCTGTTCCGGTTCGAGCCAGTACCAGTGGAAATCCTCACGCGCCCAACCGGCGGATGTTCCGGCGACCAGATCGACCGGTCCATCGAAACCCGCCTGCACCGGATAGCGCGATGCAATGTGCGTGTTGACGCCGAAATCGGATCGCCCTGGCGCCACCTGCGCTCCCGCAGGCGCGGGAGACAGCCAGACAACCAGGAGAGCCAGCGCCAGAAGCGGGGAAAGGAAACGACGATACATACGCGACTCCTCATCTCTGGTGACAGTAAGGAGTCTAGCAACGTTCGAGTGGATGCGCAATCTGCTTGCTATGCAACTTGATGACAATATGATCGCAATCGGGTTATGGAGCGCGCACCCCCAGCGTCACCGGCGATCCGCGATCGACCAGTTCACCGCCGCGCGGGATGGAGCTGACGACCACACCAGGAGCGTACCGGTCGCACAGATCGCCGAGTTTGTCGCACCCCTGGTAATCGGAATACGACCAGGTCAGCCCGGCGGCCACAATCCGGCGGATCGCTTCCTCTTCTGGAAGTCCGGTCACGTCCGGCATACGCACCTTGTCGCCGATACTGACGAAAATCGTCACCCGGTCGCCGCGTCGGAGCGGCGTTCCGGCTGGCGGTTCCGTGCGAAAAACAAACCCTGCGCTGAGGCGATCCGGCGCACTGGCAACCTGCACCTGGAATCCCAGGCTGCGCAACTGAAACTCAGCATCAACGCCGCGCATGGTCACGACATCCGGCAGCGGGATCGCCTCTGGACCGGTGCTGACCACATAGGTGACAACCGTCGAAGCAGTGACAACTGTGGTCGCCGGAGGGAACTGGTCGAACACCAACCCGGCTGAGACGACATCGGAGGCGCGGGGCAATTCGGCATACGGCAGCAGACCGGCGCCTTCGATTGCGGCAATCGCTGCGCGCTCATCCAGTCCAATGACACCCGGCACACTCACCATCTGCGGCGTGGGAGTCGCTGTCGGCTCAACTGTTGGCTCGGGCAGCACAACCGGCGGGCGGGTTCCGCCGCTAAAATGGAACAGGTTATCGAGTGTGCCGGTGGCAGCCAGATAGATCACGCCAAGAATCAGACCGATGAACATCATGCCCAGCAGAAAGACGCCAAGATCACGACCGCCACTGGCTGGCGGCGCCTGCGTCACCACCGGCGAGCGCGGCGGCGGCAACGCTGTTCGTCCGCCAGCATTCACTGCCGGCGCCGCAGCCATAGGTCCGGGCGCCGATCGCGGTTGCGATGGACGGGGCATCGCCGGACGCACAACGGTCGCCTCCTGGCTTGCTGTGCGGTACACGCGCAGCATTTGCGCGAACTCACGCGCCGATGCCGGACGTTCGTCAGGGTTCTTGCTGAGCGCCGCGAGCACCAATTCCTCCAGGCGCGGCGGGATCTGCGCATTGAACATGCGCGGTGGCGGCGGATCGACACTCACGTGCTGCATCGCCACAGCAACCGCATTTTCGCCGCTGAATGGCAAACGCCCGGTCAGCATCTCATACAGCGTCACCCCAAGCGCATAGATGTCCGAGCGCGGCGTTGCTGCAAAGCCGCGCGCCTGTTCCGGCGAGAGGTAATCCGCCGTGCCAAACGTCACACCGGTTTCGGTCAACGCCGTTGAGAGCGCACTTTTGGCAATGCCAAAGTCGGTGATCTTCACTTCGCCAGCGGGGCTGACCAGAATATTCTGCGGCTTGACATCGCGGTGGACCATGCCCATCCGGTGCGCCGCTTCCAGCCCCTCGGCGACATCTTCGGCAATCGCAACGGCGTGATCGATCGGCAGCGGACCGTTGCGCAGAATCAGACTTTTCAGGTCGCTGCCCTCGACATACTCCATCACAATGTAGTGAATGTCACCGTCCTGCCCGACATCGTACACATTGACGATGCACGGATGGCGCAGACCGGCGGCAGCCTGCGCCTCGTGATGGAATCGCTGGAGAAAGGTGGTATCGGAGGCATAGTGCTCGTGCAGCGCCTTGATTGCCACCCGCCGATTGAGGCGCAGATCGCGACCGAGATAGACGCGCGCCATGCCGCCTTCACCGATCTTTTGCTCGAGTTCGTACCGATTGTTCAGAAGTTTCTTCTGCATAACCCATCAAGCAAAAATATGGCGCACAACCCGGCACAGATCGCCAGGCGGCGCCAGACCAAGACGTTCATCGAGAATCGCCAGGTTAATGACATCCTCATAGTTGTAGGTCAGCAGGGTGCGCAGCGCTGAATGATCACCCTGCTTTTCGTAGCGATCCCACAGGTAGAGGGCGTCCCGTCCATTGAGCCCATGGGTGATACGGCCGATGCCCAGGCGTTCCTCCACAACTTTGAGACCGCCGCGCAAGCCGCGCCTGCGGCAGATATGCATCAGATCACAATGATCGAAATCACGCCGGAGATCGACCAGGAGGCGCTTGCGAATCATCGGCAGATCAAAGGAAGAACCGTTGAAGGTTACCAGCGTGTGTACACCTTCCAACGCATTGTACAACGCAGTATCGCGCACGCCGCCGCCGATCAACTGAATAGCGCCGAAATCCGAGCGGTAGATGCCGATCACGCTGATCGCGCCATCGAATGCTGTTTCAATATCGAGATAGGCGCGCACGCTGCTGTTATCCCTGTATCACAAGCGAAACACCTCCCACGCGCCATTATAGCACGCCAGGTTCAGGCATGAACGTGTTCCGGGCTGAAGCCCCTGCCAGGTCCGGCAGACCCCCTGGGTTTTCACATTCTCAGGCGTCCAGGCATGAATCAAGCGGCAGCCCGCTGCGTCGCCCAGGGCAGCACCCTGAGCCTGTCAGAGGACGGAACCATCGGGCTGATGGCATAAAGGGCGCCACTGCACCCTGCCCGGCGACTGACTTCGCAGGCTACGAGAAGCGAAGCCCGTCTTCACAGACTCGACCGAGAGATACCGGTTTATATTCGCAAAAACCATCGTCGCGGGCTGGCGTAGTGAATACCGGATTATTCTCAAACGCCGCCACGTCTGCGCGTGTATGTCTGCCGGAGATGACGCAGCGCAGAGCGACAGGCGCAGCATTGCCCTTCTTGTCCCTACACCGACCACAATCATTCGTGGGTGCAGGCATGATTTGTCAGGAACCGCCATATCGCTGCGGGCTGAAGCCCTCGCTGAAAACGTGAAAGCCCTTGCCGGGCTTGCCTGATCTGAGCCAGAGCTTTAGCCTCCTGCGCCAGAATGCCGCCTGATCATTCATGCCTGCAACCCCATGCGCAGCGAGGGCTTCAGTCTGCCGACCGGAGCGTGGTATAATGGATATTCCAACCCAGCCTTGAACGAAAGATGAATGTATGACCACGCGCGTCATTCTCGACACCGATCCCGGCATCGATGACTCACTGGCTATTCTGCTGGCGGTTGCCTCCCCTGAAGTCGAACTTGCAGGCGTTACTGTGACCAGCGGCAACTGTCCGCTTGCCGACGGTGTACGCAACGCGCGCAACGTGCTGGCGCTCGCCGGACGCCCCGATATTCCGGCAAGCGGCGGCGTCGCGCTGCCGCTCATCCGCCCGCTCTACACCGCCCCCGAAACCCACGGCGAAACCGGCATCGGTTTTGCCCGCCCGCCTGAGTCATCCGCACCTGCGAGCAATGAGCACGGCGTCGATCTGATCATCCGCGAAATCCTGGAACATCCCGGCGAGGTGACGTTGGTAGCGGTCGCGCCGCTGACGAATGTCGCCGTTGCACTGCGCAAGGAGCCGCGTATCGTCGAGGCAGTGCGCGAGGTCATCATTATGGGAGGCGCGCTGCGCGCCGATGGCAACACTACCTCGCTGGCAGAGTTCAATTTTTATGTCGACCCGCACGCGGCGCATATCGTCCTCGAAAGCGGCATGCCGATCACGCTGCTGCCGTGGGATATTACGCAGCGCATTATTCTCACCCAGGCCGACGTTGACCGCCTCCGCCGTATTTCGTCGCCGATCACACGCTTTATTGCCGATGCCACCCGTTTTTACATCGAGTTTCATCTGGCAGCCTTTGGCTACGCCGGGTGCTCGATCAACGATCCTGCGGCGCTGGCGCTGGCGTTCTTGCCCGATCTGGCGCGCACTGAACCAATGCATGTGGCGGTCGAGTATACAAGCGAATTGACCGCCGGCAAGAGTGTCATCAGTTATATCGGTCCGGCAACCCGCGAACCGGATGCGCACGACCTGACCGGGTACGACACCGCTCGATGGCCCCCGCGCTGGCGCCACGCATTCCGTCCTGCACCGAATGTGCGCGCAGTCGTTGACTTCGACACACAACGCTTTATCAATCTTTTCGTCGAACGCATGGAACGCCTGGCGCTGACGTTGCACGGTGCGTCTGATCAGCGAAAACCGGAGCGGGCAAGCAAATAGCGCGATCAACCAGATGCTGAGCGATGAGATGAAAACCTGCATGCATCATAAGGCCGGTGTCATTGCGAGCAGAGCGACGCGATCTTATCACAATGACGGCAGCACAAGGTTTTATGCCTGCGCTTGTGGAGTGACGGGCATCGACCGGACCGTATGAATCCGTCTCCCGCGCCTATACGTGCTCTATTACACGCCACACAGTCGCTCAACATGTGATGTGGAGGAGTCGTTACATCTCCGGCCTGATTCCACCGCTGGCGTATCTGCTGCTGGCGATTGTGTTCACCTGGCCCCTGGCTGCCCGGATGACCACTGCGCTCGGCGGCGGTCTCGATCCCATGCTGCAAACCTGGGTGATCGCCTGGAATGCGCACGCGCTGACCACCGACCCGCTCACAGTCTGGCACGCGCCGATCTTCTTCCCCTACCCCGACACGCTGGCGTACAGCGATCACCACCTGTTGCTGGCAATCGCTGCTCTGCCGATCATCGCAACTGGCGGTCCGGCGCTGGCATACAATCTGCTCGTGCTGACAAGTTATGGCTTGACCGTTTTTTTCAAGCAGAAGACGGCATACGAGATGTCTGCCGGCGCTCGCAAACCATGGGTCTGCACAACTGGCGCGTTTGTGGCTGGCGCGGTCTTTGCATTCGGCGCGTACCGCATGACCCATTTCGTTCATCTGCAACTGTTGCAGACCGCGTGGCTGCCGCTGGCGTTGCTGTTTCTTCGGCGATTGTTGCGCGCTCCTGACGATGGCGGCGGGCGCTGGCGCGATGCGGCGCTCTTCGGATTATTCACAGGCATTCAGTGTGTGACCGCGCTCTACTACGCTTACTTTACTGCACTGGCGCTGGGATTGTATGCGGCGATCTGGTTGCCGGATGCGCTCCGTTCACCGGTGCGCGCCGGCCTCTGGCGGCGAATCGGCGGTCTGGCGTTTGGCGGAGGAGTGGCGGCGCTCATCACCGTCCCCCTGACGCTTCCGTATCTGCGCATTTACGACTATCTGGGGGTTGTGCGCTCTCTGCGCGAACTCGATAACTGGTCAGCGCCGCTCCAGGCATATCTGGCAGTTCCACCGGCAAACTGGCTGTATGGCAGCCGTGGCGGATGGTTTGCCCCCAGCGGCGGTGAATTTGCGCTCTTCCCCGGCTTCGTAACGATTGGGCTGGCGATAGTGGGAGCGACTCTTGCGGTCTGGAGACGAAGCAATGACAGCAGCGCCGTGCTGGATGGCATTCCGCCTGGACGAGATGTCATCTTTCTTGTTCTGTTAGCGATCATCTCATTTGTGCTATCACTTGGAACTGGCGTTCGCCTAGAGCGCGGCGATGCACCATTGCCGATTCCGCTGCCATACCCGCTGCTCTACGAGCGCATTCCTGGCTTCGGCGCGTTGCGCGTTCCAGCGCGCTGGGCAATGCTGACGCACCTGGCGCTGGCGTTGCTCGCCGGCATTGCGCTGGTCCGGCTGGGGCGCTGGCTCGTGTTAATCCGGCAGCGCAGATGGCTGGCATCCGCGGCGCTGATAATCATCGGGGGTGGGGCGTTACTCGAGCACGCAGCCATTCCCGTGCCGCTGGCGAGTGTCCCCGCCGCGCCGCCAGTCTATGCCTGGCTCAGCGCGCAACCGGATATTCGCGCCATTCTGGAGTTGCCGGTCGGTTCGACGCCGCGTGGCGCCGAACTCGAACACATCACCGTCCGGCAGTTCCATCAGATGCAGCACTGGAAGCCGCTGGCAACCGGATATAGCGGCATCATTCCGTTCGGCACGACCGATCTGTTGCGCCGGACTCAACGTCTGCCCGACGATGATACCCTGCGCTACCTGGCGCTGGCAGGCATCGATGTGCTGGTCATCCATCGCAACCAGTACGATGTTGAAAAACTGGCGCCGTTGCTGGCATGGGCCGACACGACGCCGCTGCTGCGTCGCCGCGCTGAGATAGGCGATGCGCTGGTCTACGTCATCACGCCAGAAGCAGATATGCCGTCGCCGGTAATGGCGGGCGCGTCGGTGTTTGTGTCGGCAGATGAGCGCATGCCGGGGGTGCTGGCGCTTGGACTGATCCGGCGTTGGGGCGCAGCGGGCGCGGTTCTGTACGGCAGTGGACGCACGCGCTACTACCCCGAATTGAAACCGCTGCGCACCGGTCAGGTCTGTGATTACGGATTGCTGGCCGCCGATGAGGATCCGGTTGCTGCGGGGTACAGCCTCGAAGGATTGCGCTGGCGCTCGAATGGCCTGGCGCTGTATGCCCGCGATCCGCGCCTGATCGCCTCGCTCGACCTGGCGCAACTGGTCGCCGGACAGTTCCACCCAGCATATCCATCGTACCTGAATGTAACCGTCGAGACCGATCGCATTCGTATTGCTGATACGCTTCTTCCGTTGCAGACGCCGCTCACCGATGCGCACATCGAACTGGATATCGCCAGTCTATCAGAACAGGCAATTGTCATCGACAACACACCCTACGCCATTTCGCCCGGCGCTGTCACCATCGCTGCGCCCATTCCGCTTCGCCAGGCGGTGTTGATTGCTGGAGCGCCGGACACTACAGCCATTCAGCGCATTCGCGTCCTTTCTGCGCCGCGCGCGCCCGCGCCGCCGCCGGAAGGCGCGCTGGCGTTGCGCGCCGATAGTCGTTTCGACGGGTCACGATTATCGGTCACCATGCGCATCGGCGGCGCGGGCGCGCTGGTAGTTGATGTGCGCGGCGCCGCAGCGCGCGACGACCGACCGATCCACTTGCTCGAAGGTATGCTGCCGGTTCCGTCAGAGATCAATGAACTGGTGTTCGGCGTCGATCTGTTAGCCCCAAATGAACCCTGGGTGACCCATCGCGGAGAGGCGGTAGATGGGCGCTACATCGTGTATGTAAAATCAGCAGAGCACCCTGGTATGCCAGGAGTGCCGATTGCAACCTTTTTCATTCGCAACGGCGCTATCAGTGACCCACGACCGGCGCCGCTGCCGTTGCGAGTAGTCGGAGGTTAGGGGGTAGGGGGTAGGGGTTAGCACCTTTGCACGTTCAACCCGCAACCTTCCCACCTTCAACATGCAACGTTTAGCCGTGGCGGTGCAACCGCTACTTTCCCACCGTCAACCTTCGCACCTACAACCTTCCCACGTTCAACATTCAGCGTTTAGCCGTGGCGGTGCAACGGCGCCACTTTCGCACCTGCAACCTTCCCACCTTCCCACCTTCAACGTGTAACGTTCAACATTCAACGCACCGGCACGTCCTCCTCTACGAGGCGTCCTTCGACGATGCGGAAGAGGCGATCCGCCAGACCGACGACTTCCGGGCTGTGCGTCACCATAAGGAGGTTTTTGCCGGCGCGACGGGTGAGGGTATCGAGCAGGTCGAGCACCTGCTGGCTGGTGTCGCTGTCGAGGTTGCCGGTCGGCTCGTCCGCCAGCACCAGCAGCGGGTCGTGGACCAGCGCGCGCGCCACCGCTACACGTTGCTGTTCGCCACCGGAAAGCCGGTCGGGATAGGCATTCCGGCGGTCGGCGAGACCCACCTGCGCCAGCAGATCGAGCGCTGCGTTGCGGTCACGCGCCGTCACCCTGCCATTCAGTTCAAGCGGCAGCAGGAGATTCTCCAGGACCGTCAATGTCGACACAAGGTTGTAGAACTGAAAGATGAAACCGACCGACCGACGCCGGAACAGGGTGCGCTCGCTTTCCGGCAGACGGGTCAGCGGCTGCCCGGCGACCACGATCTCGCCAGAGGTCGGCAGGTCAATGCCGCTGACCAGGTTGAGCAACGTACTCTTGCCTGAACCGCTCTTGCCGACGAGCACAACGAATTCGCCGCGCGCGAACGAAGCGCTGACGTCGTGCAGTACGACGCGCTCGCGTCCGGCTTCCTCGTAACTCTTCGAGACCCGCTCGAGGATGATGAGCGGTTCGTTATTCTGTGTATCAACATGCCAGGGCATAAGTGATATTGCTATATTCAAGCCAAAGGGCACACCGACGCGCGCACCCGCCAACGCAGCGGTAGACCGAAGGATTGGATCGAACGAATGTTCGAGACCTCCGCGCCCCCGCCAACGCAGGGGCAGGCCCATACGATAGAACGTTGAGCATATCCCTGCCTCCGCGCCTCCGCCAACGCCGGGGCAGGCCCCCGCGCCTGCCCCGGCGATCTGTCTCGCCCTGGGACGCTCACCAGAGGCATCCCTTGCGCCACTACGCGCCTTATCTTTGATACGTCCCGCCCCCACCCCCGGATGCGACGGACAGCATGAAAAAAGGAGCGCATCAGGCGCTCCTTTTGTTGCCGTGCAGAACGAGTGTCGCTACTGACCAAAATTGATTCTGCCGCTCGCTGCTCCCAGAGCCACAGCGATGGCGCCAAACACGGTGCTGATGATGAAAACGATGACCATCTGCGCAATAAACGCCAGCACCAGCGTAATAATCGCCTGGTTCTGCTGGAGGTTCATGCTCGAGCGCACACCCAGGTAACCAAGGTAGATCTGGTAGATGCCCAGCGCCAGCGTCGCGGGCAACGCCAGACAGCCAAGGAGCGGAATCGCGCTCACAGCGCCGGTCACCGCCTGAATCGGCGCGACGAACAGCCCCATCGTGTAGAATACTTCGTCCTGCGTGCCGGTTCCGCCCTGTTGCTTCCCAATGAAATAGACCAGAAAGGCGAACAGGTAGAAACCCGCGACCGGAAGGATGAAACCAAGAACTCCAGCAAGCAGCGCCGCAACGACGCCAACCAACAGACCGAAGACCAGTGAAACTGCCGCGCTGATCGCCGCCGCCACCATGATGTAGATCGTCGCCTCACGCTGCCCGCCATGGCGCTCGAAACGCTCGAACGTCTCAACGCTCGGCTTCGTCAGCACCTGGATGCTCTGGTTGAGCATTTCACTGATTGAGACGCCTTGAACCATCATCGTCGGTTCCTCCTCATTGCTGTAAAATCGAACGACAGACCGACACGTCACGAATAAACCATTGCTTCCCCAGATGCTGCAAGCGCTGCAGTGCATCGAGCATCAATGAAACGTTTCTTTTTATACGCCTCTCTGCGTGAAAAGTTTCGGGTGGGCATCGTGCGTCGTTGCGAGGCACGAAACAGCAACGAGCGGAGATCGCGCCGGTCGCGACGGCAGAGACTGCCGCAATTCGCTATCGAGTATATCACAGGATGGCATTCGCGCAACTGTCAAATTGTCATTTCCGCCAGGATAGTATCGGCGCTCGCACCATCACCACGCAACGCGGCAACCCGCTCCGCTGCGGCGCGCGCCTCGGCGCGACGGCGCGCGCGCAGGCATGCGCCCACAAGCATCAGCCAGGCGCGCTCGTCGCGCGGGTCAAGCGCCAGCGCCCGCCGGCAATGGTCAATAGCGTCACCGTGCGCCCCGCGCCCCAATGCCAGCGCTGCCAGCCCACGCCACGCATGCGCCAGCGATGGGTTCTGCTGCGCCGCAAGCGACAGATCGATCTCCGCCTGCCGCGCATCGCCCGCCTCGCGTGCCAGTAACCCACGGCACAGAGCCAGTTGCGCTTCACTGTCGGGAAGCGGCGCGCCAAGGCGAGCGGCTGTCTCAATAGCCGCCACCGCCTGGCGCAGCACATGTCCGCCGAGGTCGAGCGGGTCGGCGGACGCGAGGATCGCGCGGGCATACAGCGCGTGCGCCTCCGCCGACTGCGGCTGCGCCGCGCATGCCCGGCGCAGCGGTTCGAGCGCTTCACGCGGCAACCCGGCGGTGAGCAAACCTCGACCCTGCTGGATCAGCGCCGCTGCTTCTGCCGCCGAGGGAGTGGCGCCGGATGTCGCCGTCGCTTCAGCGCGCACCTCGTCGATCAATGCCCGCAATCCCTCAAGGTGTCCTTGATCGAGGCGCCCCTGGCGCACTGCCTGCCAGAAGGCGTCGTAGCGGCTACGGAGCCGTTCATTGCGCAGGATGCGTCGGGCGTTCTCCAGTTCTTCCATCCGTGCGTCGCGCTCTTCCGGAGACAGGCCAGGACGAAGCAACGTCTGTCGCTGGAGCGTGTAGGACGCGGTATCAACTTCTTCCGGCGTCGGCGGCTGCGACAGGCGCAACCGCTCGGCGGCATTCATCGATGCCGACAGACGGATGGGTGAGTTGTCATCTTCGCCGGTCGGCTGCTGCACCGCCGGAGAACGAATGAGATGCACTGGGGTCAATCCCAAAAGCGCATAGAAATCAACCGGTTCGGCGACTGGCGGACCGACATCAGGCGGACGGGCAGGCGGCGCCGGCTCTACCGGACGAGATGAACCACAGTACCGGCAGCGTGGCTCATCACCCCGAAGCGGGGCGCCGCACGACTCGCAGCGCACCACGCCTTTCTGAATGCCGGAGGCAGCGGAAGTGCGGAGTTCGTTGTAGAGCGCTCGCAGCGATAGATCGGTCAGGATGCGTCCGGCAACCTGAAGCAGTTCAAACTTGCGTTGCGGTTCTGGCGCAAGCGCAGACGGATCATCGGGAAAGAGCGCCCGCAACCGACGATACTGACGCGCTATTGTGATCGCGTCGGCGTGCGGATCGACGCCGAGCAGACGGTAGAGATCGAGACCACACGCCACTGCCGTTGCGACCTGTGGCGCGCCAAGGTCGAGACCGCGAAAAAAGCCGCGCGCAAGCGAGCCGCATGCCGGGCAGATCCCGTCGCTGCTCAACGGTGCGCTGCACGATGGACATGGCTGCTCAGACGTCATGGTTATGCCTGAAAGCGCAGCAGCATACGCCCCAGCGTGATCTGATCGCCGTTGGACAGTGTGCGCGACCGGTGTGGGAGCACTCGTTGTCCATTCACCAGTGTGCCATTCACGCTATCGAGGTCTTCGATCAGCACCTGCCCGCCCTGCACAAAGATCCGCGCGTGCCGCCGCCCGACACCCTGATCGAGCGCACCGTGCGGACCAAGATCAATATCAGGATAAAACTTGCTCACCGGATCGCCGCGCCCGACGAGCGCCTGTGATGCAGCGGGCAACGGCAGAACCGCACCGGTTCCCACAACGACCAGAGCGCACGACGCCAGTGATGTGCGCCCGCTGACCGGCGAGGGTGTCATTGGCGGAACCGCTGGCGTGGGTGGAGCAGGCGGCGCAGAAGGGATTGCCGGAGGCGTTGCAACCGGTGGAACTGCTGGCGCCTGATAGGATGGCGGCGCTGCTGGCGCCGCTGGCGTCGTTGGCGGCGCGGTAACCACGGGTGCCGCTGGTGCGGTCGGAGGCGCAGCAACTGATGGAACCGCTGGCGCCTGATAGGATGGCGGCGCTGCTGGCGCCGTTGGCGGCGCGGTAACCGGCGTGGGTGGCGGATAAGCCGGTTGCGGCGGCGCTGTGCTCTGTGGCGGGGAAGGGATCGGAGCGACCGGGCGCGCCGGCGCGCTCAATGGCGCGCCGCAATTGTCGCAGAATGCTTCTCCAGGAATCGCGGCCTGACCGCACTGCGGGCACACAGTAGGACCGATGGCGGGAACGGCGGTTGCAGGCGCAGCAGTTGGCGGCGCTGCCTGGGCAGGAACCGGTATCAACATCGCACCACACTGATCGCAGTAGCGCGCACCTGCAGGATTATCGACGCCGCATTGGGGACAGAACGGCATAACTATGCTCCTCTGAGGACTCTCCTCCGTCTGTTTACGGTAAGTATACCATTGCTGCAATCATTGCACTATTGATGCTACGCCACCACTCATATGAATGTTTCATTTCTCTGCCGGTTGTCCAAAACGGGGTTTGGGAGAGGTCCCCAAACATAAAGAATCGGCGGCGGAACGGCTTCAACGAGCGCCAACAGATGTTGTCCCGCCGACCTGGAGAGTCGCGCGTAACGCCCGCGCTCCCAGGAGATTTGTGAACAGTTGCAGCACTGCGGCAGAAGCCTGTCATACGAACATTGCGTAACTGTGAGCAATCTTCGCGTGTGTATACTGAGGGTGCATTCGGACCGACCAAACCAGGGCGTACCAGCATACAGGCTAATACAAAAGGAGACATTCATGGCAAACAACGACTGGCTCACCCAGACCCAGGAATTGCTGCAGACCTGGACGAAGGCGCAGCAATCGCTTTGGGAAAACTGGCGCTCGCTGATGCCGACGATGAGCGCACAGCCCGCCAGTGAGGAATGGAAGCAGGCGGTATCGGCGTGGAAAGATGTCATGCAGCGCTCGCTCAACGCGCAAGCCGACTTCGTCAAGTTCTGGTCGGAAAGCATGACCGCCATGCCATTGATGGGCAAGCAGATGGAGGAGATGTCGTCGTTGATCGTCGAAACCACCCAGCGCTGGACGCACGTCCAGAGTGAGATCTGGAGCAACTGGCTGGACGCGGTTGCGAAAGCCGACGCCGCTGCAATGACCCAGAACTGGGACGAGGGCACACGCAAAGCGTTCGACGCCTGGCGCGAGACGGTCAACAGCGCGATCGAGGCGCAGCGCAAAATGATGGACAGCTGGATGTCCGCTGGCGAAAAGAAGGAGTAATCCTTCAAGACGCGCTTTCCTTCACGCCCACTGCTGTGACAGCGTCTCCGCGTATGTCGGCTCAGGCAGTGGACAGCACGATGCAACGCTGCAGCAATGCCATTCGAACCCTGGCGTCGTGACGTGAGGGAGAAGTAAATATGTGCGCTTCACACCCTTATGAATGTGCAGAATGGACTATCTGCACATTCGTAAGGGTATTCTTTCGTCTCTGCGCATTGCCAGCCAGCATTGGCTTCGACAGACTCAGCCACCGATCAAAGCCCCAGGCGCCGCGCTGCGTACAACACTGCTGTCACCGTCATGCTGTCACGAATGTCGCTGCACAGCACCATATCCAGGATGCGATCGAATGGCATGGCTTCAATTTCGAGAAACTCAGTGTCGTCCGGCGGCAGGCTCGATGGCGTCAAATCAAAGCCCAGAAACAGATGTGCAGTCTCTTCCACCACGCTCTTGGAAGTGTAGTAACTGCTGATCCACTCGAATCGCCCGGCGCGGTAGCCGATCTCCTCCTGCAATTCACGCTGCGCAGCCTCTTCAGGAGTTTCACCTTCGCACATCCCGCCGGTTGGCATTTCCCAGCGATGGCCTTCACCGTAGATGTAGCGGTATTGCCGGATCATCACCACCCGTCCATCGCCCAGAAATGGAAGCACGCCGACACACTGGCCAATGCCAGGCGTCACAACGCCATAGATAGTTGTGCGACCATCGGGTAATTCCGCAATGTCTTCGCGCAGGCGCATCCATTTATTGCGGTAGATTTCACGACTTGCGCGGGTGTGCCATGGGTGAGGCGACATAGATGCTCCTTACTTGTTGTACGAACATGGTATAATGCCGTCCACGTTTTTTGTGGCAATGGGTAGCATGAGCAAGGTCATTGCATGAACCGGGTGTGTATTGGCATTACGTGTGGAACCTTCTACGACCACGACTGGTGCCCGCCCTCGATCGGGCATCGTAAGACCTATATCGACGCGGTGGTTGCGGCTGGCGGTGCGCCGTTCCTGATCCCATCCATCGATGATGAAGCGGCGCTGCGCGCGCTGTATGAGCGCATTGACGGCGTGTTGCTGGCTGGCGGCGGCGACATTGAGCCGCAACACTACGGCGAGCAGCCGCTGCCTGCGCTCGGTGTCGTCGACGCGCTGCGCGACCGCACCGAACTCCCGCTGGTGCGCTGGGCTGTCGCCGATGGCAAACCGGTGCTCGGCATCTGCCGCGGTGCGCAGATGGTCAATGTGGCGCTCGGTGGGACGCTCTATCAGGATATACCCTCGCAGATCGAGACTTCACTCAATCATTCCGACTCCTACACCCGCCAGGATTGGACCTATCTCGCACACCCGCTGCGCCTGTCGCCCAACTCGCGCTTGCGCCAGATTCTCGGCAGTGATGAAGTGCCGATCAACTCGTTGCACCATCAGTCGATCAAGACCGTCGCCCCTGGGCTGAGAGCCGTCGGCTGGGCGCCGGACGGCGTGATCGAGGCTATTGAGAGCGCGAATGGTCACTTTCTGGTCGGCGTGCAGTGCCATCCCGAAGCGCTGCAGAGCGCGACCGATCCGCGCTGGCGAACACTGTTCCGCCGCTTTGTCGAGGCGTGTGCCCGCTTCAAAGATCGCACCGCAGAATGATCTGCCGATCTCCCGTGCGCCGGAAGCCAAACCACTCGTAAAGACGCCGGGCAGCACGATTGTATGCCTGCGTGTTCAGCGTAATTGTCTCGGCGCCGGTTGCAGCGGCATAGGCGACAATCTCATACAGCAGACGCGCGCCGACACCCTGCCGCTGCCGATCAGGCAGTACGGCGATGCGCACCAGGTGCACCAATCGCCCGCCATAGTGCGCTGTCACGAATGCGTACCCAATGACGCCAGCATCATCCTCGACCACCAGGAAGCGGGGCGTTTCGCGCAGCGCCACCCCGATCTGAACGTCGTCCTTGCGCCATTCGACGCTGAAACAGTGCGCATCCACCGCCAGGATCGCCGGTAAATCACCCATCGTTGCCATGCGCACCCGCACTGCCGGATTGCCGTGCGTCGGAACGCTCATGCGCGTCTTTTCGTACGCAATCACATCGGTATCGTGAACATAACTGGCACGACGCAGCGCCAGCGTCAGCCATGCGTCGGCAGGTTCACGACAGGCGACATAGACGCGCGCAGCGCCTCTGGCGCGCAGCATGGCGTGGAATGGCGGCAACAACGCATCAAGCGCCGGCGCCGTTGATAGTCCGCCGCCCAACGCCAGCAGGCGCACCCAGGTAACGGCATCGTTCACCCAATCGGCAATGATCACGCCGCGCGGTCTGCCGCCAGCAAGGAGCAGCAGCGCCGGCGCACCGGCGAGTAACCCTGCCGCCTCTTCGACGCTGACGGTTGTAAACCAACGGTCAGCATCGTCAGTCAGGCGCAACACAGCCCGCTGATCGTCGAGCGACGCCGGGCGCGTGGTCAGCAATTTGGAAGACGAAGATTGTCGCACCACTGCCGTCTCCCGCTGCCATCAGGCGCGCTGATGCGCTACACGTCCATCGATGACCGTCATGACCACCTGAATATCCTTGATCTCTTCTTCCGGGCAGGTGAAATAATCACGGTCGAGCACCGCCAGATCCGCCAGAAAACCAGGCGCCAGTCGCCCTTTGACCTGCTCTTCGCGCGTCAGCCAGGCGCCAGCCGCGGTGCAGGCGTACAAGGCTTCTTCGCGGGTGATCGCTTCCTGCGGCGCAATTGGCGTCCCTTTCCAGGTTTTGCGCGTCACCAGGCTGTAGAGGCTGATCATCGGGTTGTAGTGTACCGTACTGGGAATGTCGCTTGTTGCAATCACCGGAATGCCGCGATCCAGGTAGGTGCGCGCTGGCTTGTACTGGTGCGCCAGGCGCTCGCCAACATCGCGGAAGAGGTCATCGCCTTCGTAGTAGATGAATGTCGGCTGGATGACGGCGGCAAGCTGGTATTGTGCCATGTGTTGCAGGCTTTCTTCGGTCGCAAAGTAGGCATGGATCAGGTTGTGACGGTGGTCCTTGCGCGGCGAGGCTTCAATCACTTCAGCAAATGCGCGCGCCGCCTCGTGATGCGCCCGGTCACCGATAGCGTGGATGCCAATGTCCCACCCAAGCGCGTGCCCGCGGGCAAAGAACTCGCGCAGATCCTCCGGGTCGAGCCGGTTGTAATCATGAACCCGATCTTCACCCACAAATGGTTGAAACATCCAGGCGGTGCGACTGGTCGTACCGCCGTCGATTGCCATCTTCAACCCGCCCAGGCTGAGCCAGTGATCACCCAACCCGCTGTACACGCCCAATTCGGCAGCGCGCGCGTCGAGTTGCTCGACGGTTTCGTCCTCGCGAAAACCATGCCACGACGGCATGAGATTGACGCGCACCAGCAACCGGCTCGCACGCCGGGCATCCAGGTAGGCGCGCATCTCCCAGGGACGCAACCCCGGATCGAGAATGCTGGTGATGCCAACCGCCAGATATGCGCGACCGGCGGCTTCCAGCGCGGCAACTGCCTGTTCGGGGGTCGGATCGGCAATCAGACGGCGGCAGAAGAGTTTGGCAGAGGCGCGCAAAACACCGCTCGGCGAACCGTCAGCAAACCGCTCGATCCGTCCTCCCTGCGGATCGGGCGTGGACGCAGAGACGCCTGCCAGTTCGAGCGCCCGACCGTTCACGACATCCATGTTGAAAAAACGTTTCAACAACACCGGATGATCGGTCGTTGCGGCGTCGAGGTCGAGGCGGTTGGGCAGACGTCCCTCAGCGAAGAGCGACTCATTCCACCCCTCGCCGATGATCCACTCGCCACGCGGCGTTTGCGCCGCCGCCTCGCGCACCATGGCGACCATTTCCGCAATTGACGTGCAGTGTTCGAGTTGCAGGCGGGTAAACTTGATTCCGAGTTCGAGCATGTGGTTGTGGGCGTCGTTGAAGCCGGGAACCACGGTGCGTCCGCCAAGATCGATCTGCTCCGTGCGCGAACCGGCAAGCGCCCGCACGTCGGCGTCGTCGCCGATCGCAACGATCCGCCCATCCTTGCAGGCGATTGCGGAACAACGAGGCAACTCGCGATCGAACGTCGTGACGGCGCCATTGAACAGGATCAGGTCGGGCGCGAGATCGCGCGCGCGGAGGGTGGGCATCGTCGTCCTCCAGAATCAACGCAGGTGCGAGACAGGCGCGGGGTATTATAGCATACGCCCTTCGTTCAAAAAGCGATGTGGTATAATGGCCGCACACGTGTGCGGAGGCGCCTATGAGCGACGAGCGGGTCATCACTCCCAGGGCAGGCGAAGAAGACCAGCAGATCGAGAAGAGTCTGCGTCCACGCCGTCTCGCTGAGTTCATCGGTCAGGAGAAGGTCGTCGATCAGTTGCGCATTGCGATTGCCGCCGCCAAAGGGCGCGGCGAACCGCTCGATCACACCCTGCTCTACGGTCCTCCAGGCTTGGGGAAGACGAGTCTGGCAGGCGTGCTCGCCAACGAGATGGGGGTCAACATCAAGCTGACATCGGGTCCTGCCATCGAGCGCGCTGGCGACCTTGCCGCGCTGCTGACCAATCTTCAGAAGGACGACATCCTGTTCATCGACGAGATCCATCGCCTGAACCGGGCCATCGAAGAAGTGCTCTACCCGGCGATGGAAGATTTTGCGCTCGACCTCATGGTTGGCAAGGGACCGGGAGCGCGCAGCCTGCGCCTGAAACTGCCACGTTTTACGGTGGTCGGCGCCACCACACGCCTGGCGCTGTTAACGTCGCCGCTGCGCGACCGTTTCGGGTCGGTGCACCGGCTCGAGTTCTACTCGGTCGACGCGCTCTACGAGATTGTGATGCGTTCGGCGCGTATTCTGGGAGTGGCGTGCACGCCGGAAGGGGCGCGCGAGATTGCGGCGCGGGCGCGCGGTACGCCGCGCATCGTCAACCGGTTGCTGCGCCGCGTGCGCGACTACGCTCAGGTCATCGGCGACGGGATCATTACGCTCGACGTGGCGCGCGATGCGCTGGCGAAACTGGAGGTCGATCACCTGGGGCTCGACGAGAACGACCGCCGCCTGTTACGGGCTATCATCGATCTGTTCGGCGGAGGACCGGTCGGGCTGTCGACGCTCGCCGCCTCGCTTGCCGAGGAGGTCGATGCCATCGAGGACGTGTACGAGCCGTTCCTGCTGCAACTAGGATTCCTGCAGCGCACGCCGCGCGGCCGGATCGCCACGCGGCGCGCCTATGAACATCTGGACGTGCCCTACATCGAGCGCACTGTTGATAACGGCGCCGAGCAGGGACGCCTGTGGACCTGACTACCTGCTGTTCTTGTTGATGATCCCCTCGAAGAGCGGCAGATACTCGCCATACCCTTCTTCTTCCAGTTTTTCGACCGGAATGAAGCGCAGCGCGGCTGAGTTCATGCAGTAGCGCAGACCGGTCGGCGCAGGACCATCATCGAACACATGCCCGAGGTGCGAGTCGCCATGCTTCGAGCGCACCTCGGTGCGCACCATCCAGAGTTTGCGGTCTTCACGGGTGACAATGTTGCCCGGCTCGAGCGGCTTGGTGAAACTGGGCCAGCCGGTGCCTGAGTCGTACTTGTCGAGCGAACTGAACAACGGCTCACCCGACACGACATCCACATAGATGCCATGCGCCTTGTTGTTCCAGTACGCATTCTGGAATGGCGGCTCGGTGCCCTCGTGCTGGGTCACTTCATACTGCTCGGGCGTCAGCCGCCGCCGCAGTTCGTCATCCGATGGTTTGGTGTATTGCTTCACAGAGACCTCCTATGTGCGATCAGCAAATGTTTCCTTTTCAGTGTAGCATGAAACTGTTGCTTACTGCCAAGAAGCATTGACAGAGACGCACCAGCACGTGCCGCAGGCGCCGCTGGCGGTCGCAGCGACGGCCCGTCATCCGCAGTATCTGACACCTGTTTCCGCGCCGGAGCGTGCGGGCATGCGCTCCGTGCCGGGTTGGCAGACCTGCCGGAGGCGCTTAACTATCATCAGTGTGATCCGGGTTGCGTCTGGCACGCTGGCATAGCAACCGAGCGAAGCAGAGAGCCTTCCCGGAACGAACTTGCAGTAGACTGTACTAAGCGCCGTGAATTTCATAGACCAGACCCGAAGCTTCAAATCGCATATCGCGCCAGCGATGACTCGCGTCGGCGTACCATGTCACGCCAGCGATGATAACCTGAAATAGCGCACCGATGTCTGGCGCCATTGGTGTGATCCGCAAGATGCCCGGGTAGTCGGCGCTTGATCCGGGAATGGTTCATACATCACCGCATATGCTACACCTGTTGTGTCAGACACCTGGGCATGAACCTGCGGAATTACTATTGCTGGCATCTCACCGCGGCCAGAAGCAGCCATCCCCCGGCTGGCGATCCGACGGGTTCAGCAGCGCTACGCCGAATGCGGGCGCTGCGGCGCCCGCAGGCCCCGCGCTGGACCAGAGGGCGACGAGCACGCTCCGCCCAAAACTGGAGTTCCGGGCGCCTGCACCGGATCACGCAGCGGCAGCGCGGCGAGAGTGCGCATATGGTCAATGGCGATGTGGTACCGTATGGTCGGGCGCTGACGGGCAGGCGTGCGACCCTTGCAGGCGTTGCGGGCAGGGCATCGCTTCCTGACACAGGGCGACATCGGGCTGCACGGGCTGCTGCGGTTTCGCCGGTCGGCGCTGGGCGTGGCGCTGGCGCAGAGTCTCCTGATCGCAGCGGAACGGCTGCCGCCGTTTGTCCCGCAGATTATCCTGGTTGCGCTCTCGACCCTTGGCTGGACGCTCCTGGCGCTGCACCCGGCGCAGGCGCCGACCACCGTCCTGCACACTGCCGGTTCGTCGGCGGCGATGCCGTCGCCTTGCTCCTGCTCACCCTGACGACCGGCGGCTGGCATAGCCCCCTGTACCGCTACACCTTTGCAACGCTCGCTATGCCTTTTCGGGCGGCGCGGCTTGTGGGCGAGCCTGGCGCTGCTCGCCGCCTGGCACGATGGCATTGCGTTGCAGCAGCAGCTGCCGCCGCGCGTGATCGCGGCGCTGGCGCTCGATGGCATATTGTTCGGCGGCTTGCTGATCCTGAGCGCCTATGCGCTGCGCCTGGTCGAGGATCAGCGGCGGTTGACCGCGCAACGCGCCGTCGCGGAAGAGCGGCTGCGCAGCGTCACCCTCGTGACGCTCAACTGGCGAAGGCGCTGGTTGTTCCATATTGATCACCCCCACTTGCACACCCGCAATCCTTCTGGTACACTACCTCGACTTTGCTCGATAGGCGGGCGACAGGCATGGAGCGCACCGAATACGAGGTGATGGCGGCGGTCGAGAGCCGCCACTGGTGGTACGGCGGCATGCGCGCGGTTGCGGCGGCGCTGCTCGATGAGGTCTATGCCGGGCGGCGCGATCTGCGCATTCTCGACGCCGGGTGCGGCACCGGCGGGAACGTCGTCTTTTTGCGGCGGTACGGTTCGGTCGCTGGGGTCGATCTGGCGCCGGAAGCGGCGCTCTTCGGCGCCGAACGACTGCGCGGCGCTCTGGCGCGAGCAAGCGTGCTGGCGTTGCCGTTTGTTGATGAATGTTTCGACCTGGTTACGTCATTCGAGGTGCTGTACCACCGTGGCGTCCCCGACGAAGCCGCTGCGCTGCGCGAGACGTGGCGTGTCCTTCGTCCCGGTGGTCGGGTGTTGCTGCGGCTCCCTGCCTTCGAGTGGCTGCGTGGCAGGCACGATTGCGCTGTTCACGGGCGGCGACGCTATACGGCGGATGAGGTGCGCGAGTTGCTTCGGCAGCAGGGGTTCGAGGTCGAGCGCATATCATATGTCAACACCCTTCTGCTGCCGCTTCCGCTGACGCAGCGGTTTATCGAGCGGGTGTTGCCCGCCATTGATCGCAATGGCTCAGACTTGCAGTTGCCGCCAGCAATCGTGAATGAAGCGTTGCGCTGGCCCCTCGCCGCTGAAGCCGCCTGGATCGCGCGCGGCGGTTCGTTTCCAGTGGGTCTCTCGGTGATCTGTCGGGCGCGGAAGGTATGAGAACTGAGAACTGAGAACTGAGAACTGAGAACTGAGAACTGAGAACTGAGAACCGAGAACCAAGAACCAGGAGCCAGGAGCCAGGAGATTATCGCCCGTCACTCCTTGCCTGATGCCTGATGCTTATCGTCTATCGCCTATCACCTATCGCCTGATCCCTATTCCCCACTGCCCGCCATGTTTCAGACATTGCTCAACAAGATCTCCGCACACCCGGGACTCTGGGGTTTTCTGCGTCGCGTGGTCGAGGACGGGTTCGACGCCGAGAAAGACGTCATTGCCCGCGAACTTCAGCCTTGGCGCAACGCGGGGCAGCGCCGATTCCTCGATTTTGGCTGCGGGACCGGCGAATTTTCCACTTGTTTTCCGCCGGATTCGTACATTGGCGTCGATATTGCCCGGCATTACATCCAGTATGCCGGTCGTCGCCGTCCGGGACGCTACGCCGTTATGAGCGCCGAAGGGCTTGGCTTTGCGTCGGGCAGTTTTGATGGCGGGCTGGTCCTCGGTGTCTTTCATCACCTCCCCGATCACCTGGTGCGTACCGCCATTGCCGAGATGCACCGCGTACTTCGCCCTGGCGCAACGCTCCTGGTGATGGAAGACATTCCTTCTCTGCGCCCATGGAATGTGTTGGGGCACCTGATGCACTGGCTGGATCGCGGCGATTATATCCGCAAAGACCAGGCCTATCGCCTGCTCATGCAGCCGTACTTCTCGCTGCGCCGCCAGTATCACATCCAGAGCGGCATCTGCGATCTGGCGGTCTATGTGCTGGATCATACCGATGATCCGGCTATTCTGCACGCGGAGGAAGCCGCTGCGCGTCAACTCGATGCCGGAGTGTAGCGTGGAGCGTTTTCCAACCCGGTTTCAGCCGTTCCGGAGACCGCGCCGCCTGGTCATGGGCGCCCTGCTGGTGCTCGTCGCCGGCGCAGCATTCTGGCTGTTCCGCACCTCTGGCGCCTGGCTCAACCCCATGGTCATCCGCGACGTGGCGCTTTCTCTGGGTCTCTTTGGCCCGCTGGCATTGATTGGAGCGCTGGCATTCCTGCTGGTCGCGCCTGTTGCGCCGGCCGCCGTGTTGCAGATCGGCGCAGGTCTGGCATTCGGACCAGTTGCAGGATTTCTGTGCACCCTGATCGCCGACCTGATCGGCGCGAGCGTCGGTTTCTGGCTTGCCAGGCGTTGGGGACGATCAGTGATCGACCTGCGGCTGTCGCCTGCGATGCGTGCGCAGGTCGAACGCCTGGCGCAGCGGGTGACCTGGCGCAGTATCATGCTCTTGCGCTTGCTGCCAGGACCCGCCTATCCGCTGGTATCGTTTGCGGCGGGCTACTCACGCCTGCACTTTGGCGCCTATACGCTGGCTTCCCTCGCCGGAGTTGCACCGGCGCTGGCGTTGCTGGCATTCGCTGGCGATCTGGTAACGCATTCACCGCTGCTGGCGTTCGGGCTGGTTGCGCTGCTCGTCGGCGCCATGGCGATCGCCGGGCGCTGGTTGAGCCGTCGCATACCTCCCGCGTAGCCAGAGGAGCAGCGCAATAAGCCATCCCAGCCAGGCGAACGCTGTTTTGCCATACCGGGCGATGATCAGCCCGATGAGCACCAGCAGGCGCATGCTCCACAGCACGGCGTAGGGAAATGCAGCAACCCGAACCGGCTTTTCCCAATCGAGCGCGGCGATTCGTTCGAGATGTCCGTTGGCGACACACTGTTCCAGTGTAGCGACATAAATGATGTCGGTGTACGAAGCCGCCAGGAGCAAATCACGCCGCAGATCGTCCCAGGGAAGGAGCGCGTCGCTGCTGCCCGAACTCCCAACCGCAAGCGCATCGGCGAATGGTCCGTAGACGGCGATCAACGCGCTGCCGAACCATTCAGGCGCAGTTTCGCTCAGACACATCAAGACTTCGATATCAGCCGGCAGATCGACAATGTCGAGCGCGCGCTGGAGGAGGGTCGTCCCTATCTGGCGATCATCGGCGATCAGGGGAATCTGATAGGCATGCACCTCATAGCCATCGCGTCGCGCCACCGCCATCAATTCGAGGTACGCCGCGCGCGCTGCGGGGAAGAGCGCATTATCACGCGCCAGCCAGAGACGCCGCGCAATTTCGCGTGCGCCGCCCCATCCCACAAACAACGCATCGCTCAATGGCGGCTCCATATCAAAGCCAACCGCCGCAAACCGCAGACCGTTCGCCTGCGCCCATGTATGGAACGCCTGATAGCATGCTGCGGCGCGCGGATAGTTCTGAAGATTGAACGCCAGCCCTTCATCAGCGGGCAGCGTCAACCAGGCGACCACCGGAATGCCGTGTCCGTTGAGCACACGTGTTGCCGCTGCGTACCCGTCGTCGAAAACAGGCAATGCAAGCGCAACCCCGTAGGCGCGCGCCGCCATAAGGTTCAGGACATCTGCACGACTCAACAGGCGCAGGAGCGCCGCTCCGCTCAATTCGCAGAAGAAAAAGAGTTGCGGCTCATCGTGCAACGTCGGAATCATAGGCGGATCATTGTAGCATGGGTTGCAAAACTGGTATCATGATGATCGATCGTATTCGTTAAGAAAGAAGTCTGATGACCCCTCTCGTCGAAACGCAAAACCTGACGCGCCGGTATGGGTCGAACCTTGCGCTGGATCATCTGAACCTCGCTATTCCCGAAGGCGCCATCTTCGGCTTTATCGGACCAAACGGCGCCGGCAAGACGACGACAATGCGCATTCTGACGACCCTGCTGTCGCCAACGTCGGGGGAGGCGCGCGTTGCGGGAATATCCGTCACCAGTGAACCGCGCGCCGTGCGGCGACTCGTCGGCTTTATGCCCGACTTTTTCGGTGTCTACGACAACATGAAGTCGTGGGAGTACCTGGATTTTTTCGGGCGCTCCTACGGCATACCGGCGCAACGACGGCAGCAGTTGATCGGCGAGCTGCTGGAACTGGTCGATCTGGGGCATAAGCGTGACGCGCCGGTGATGTCGCTATCGCGCGGCATGAAGCAGCGGCTGAGCCTGGCGCGCGCGATGATGCACGATCCGCGCCTGCTCATCCTGGACGAACCGGCGAGCGGTCTCGACCCGCGGGCGCGCATCGAACTGCGTGAATTGCTCAAGGAATTGCGGGCAATGGGGAAGACGATCATGATCAGTTCCCATATCCTGACCGAACTGGCAGAGATGTGCACCCACATCGGCATCATCGAGCGGGGCAAACTGCTTGCTGCCGGCGAGGTGCAGGAGATTCTGCGCACCATGCGCCCGCACCGCATCGTCGAAATCCGGGTTGTTGCGGGAGCAGCGCGCGCCGAAGAGATATTGCGCACGCATGCCGATGTGCTGGAGTTGCGCCGCGAAGGCGCACGCGCAGAGTCCGAAGGTGACGCAGCGCCGCTCGATGATGAAACGGGACCGCATACACTCCTGGCTGATTTTGCCGGCGATGAGCACGCGCTTGGCGACATGCTGGCGATGCTCATTGCAGAAGGGGTGCGGGTCTCGCATTTTGCCGAACAATCCGGCGACCTCGAAGATATTTTTCTGCACGTCACCAAAGGAATTGTCTGAAAAGGAATGCGCATGCTGGAACTCAACCCGATCCTGGTCAAAGATCTGCGCAGCCGTATGCGTGGCGCGCGTGCATACATTCTGATCACCATCTACCTGCTGATCCTGGCAGGTGTAGCGCTGCTGCTGTATGCAGCGATTGCGCAAGACATCGGCAACGACCTCAATGCCGGACGGCGGATCGGCCAGGCGCTGTTTTTCACCATTGCAACGGTTGCATTGATCGAAGTGTGTCTGATCACGCCGGTACTGACCTCAGGGAGCATTGCTGGCGAGAAAGAGCGCCAGACGTATGATCTGCTCGTGGCGTCGCTGCTCACGCCGTGGCAGATTGTGTGGGGCAAACTGGTGTCGGCGCTGGCATTCGCCCTGCTCCTGATCGTGGCGATTGTGCCGGTCATGAGCCTGGCATTTCTCTTTGGCGGCGTCGGGCTGACCGAAGTGCTGATTGCGATTGCCGGACTGGTCGTAACGGCTGTGCTCTACGCGACCATCGGGTTGTTCTGGTCTGCTATGCTGCAAAGCTCCCTCGGTGCGACCAGTTTCGCCATCGGCACGGTCATCGCACTGCTGCTGGGCATTCCATTTCTGATTGTGATTTTCACCCTGATCCTGGGATCCAGCGCGCCGTCGGATCTGCTGGAATCGATCTGGTTCATCTATCTCAGTCGGTTTGTTGTTGCGCTGCACCCCTTCATTGCGCTTGGCGCGACGGCATCGCAACTCTCGAGCGGAAGCGGCCCGTTCTTCGAGGTTGTGCGGACGAGCACAACGAATGTGGTTGTGCCCAGCCCGTGGGTGCTTTACACCATATTTTCGCTGATCGCCGTCGCGCTGCTGTTGGCGGCGAGTGCGCGGCTCGTTCAGCCGGTGCAATCAGGCGCTGATCGGCAGAAACGTGCGGGGAAAGAGCGTTGAAGGTTCACGATTTGCCGGAAGATCGGGTGAGCAGGCGGTAGCAGAACATTGCGACAGGAAGCATCAGCCAGAAGCTAATCAGGCGAAACAGAATCGCGCCGCCAAGCGCGGCTTCGAGCGGCACACCCTGAGCATGGAGCGCAACGGTCAGCGCGGCTTCGACCGTCCCGCCGCCGCCGGGGAGCAGGGTGAAGACGCTGACGATCAGCGCCAGGCCATACGCGGCGAACATAGCAGCAACCGGCGGATCGGCGCCAAGACTGTGAAGAATCGCCAGCAATGCCAGGCTGTGGCAGCAAAAGATCAACAACTGCAATCCCACCAGCACCACAATCCGGCGCGGTTGTTCGAGGATCAGGCGTCGGCTGGCAATGATTTCATCGACCGCCTGCGTCACCTGAGCGGCAGTCAATACTGGTCCGAACAGGCGATTCACCAGGCGCTTCAGACGCAGCGCCCACTCCTGAAGTGTGGCATCCGGGCGCGATGCGACGTAGACCGCGCCGCTCATCACTCCCAATGCAACCGCCAGCGCCCCATAACTGACCGATGCGCCACTCAGACCGGTCGTGACCAGCAGATACACCAGGCCATAACTGAACGCCACCAGCACCGCACCATTCCAGCTCAGCAGTTCCATCCCCGCCACCATGGCGACGCTGCCGACGGGAAAACCGCGCCGCCGCAGGCTGGCGACCAGAAACGCATAGGCGCCGACGCTTCCGGCGGGGATCGCCTGGTTGATCAAAATCGTCACCATTGCAGCAGCGGTCAGCCACCAGAGCTGCGCGCGATGCCCCAGAATCACGAGCACCCGGCCATAGATCTGCCCGGCGCACACAAATCCCATCACAACGGCGCCGAACGCCAGCAGCAGATACTCTGGACGCACGTTGCGCAGCAGGATAAAGGCTTTGATTACCTCTTCGCGATTGAGATAGGCAACTGCAACGATGGCTGCAAGCAGGAGCAACCCGATGATGGCGCCCCAGGGAGTGCGTCGAAGCTGCGCTGTCTTGGTACTGATATGCCACCTCCGAATGCGAAATGGTCAATAGCGAGCCAGGTCGCGCATTGCTGCCGCAATTTTTTGCGGGTTGAGCATAAAATACTCTTCGAGCGGATCGGCGAACGGCGTCGCAAACAGATCGGGCGATGCGAGGCGGCGAACCGGCGCATCCAGATACTCGAACGCATGCTCGGCGATCAATGCCGCGATTTCCCCGCCAATCCCGCCGGTCAGCACATCCTCATGGACAATCAGCGCGCGTCCGGTTTTTTTGACAGACGAGAGAATCACATCACAGTCGAGCGGCGCCAGGGTGCGCAGATCGACGACTTCGGCATCGATCCCTTCGGTTGCCAGTTGTTCCGCCGCTGTCAGGGAATGATGAACCATCAATCCGTAACTGAACACGCTCATGTCGCTTCCGCTGCGCCGCACTGCCGCCTTGCCAATCGGCTCCTGGTAGAGTCCCTCGGGCACATCGCCGCGTACCGAGCGATAGAGTTGCTTGTGCTCGAAGAAGATGACCGGATCCGGATCGTGAATCGCGGCGATCAACAGCCCTTTGGCATCGAATGGCGTCGATGGAATAACCACCTTGATGCCCGGTGTGCTGGTAAACAGGCGCTCGACGCTCTGTGAATGGTAGAGCGCACCGTGGATGCCGGCGCCGCACGGCGCGCGCACGACAATCGGGCAGCTCCAGTCGCCATTCGAGCGGTAACGAAAACGCGCCGCTTCGTTGAGAATCTGATCGATTGCCGGGTAGATGTAGTCGGCGAACTGAATCTCGGCGACCGGCAGAAGACCGTGCAGGGACGCGCCAATGGCTGCGCCAACAATGCCGCACTCGGCAATCGGCATGTCGATCACGCGGTGTTCGCCGAAGCGCGCCAGCAACCCTTCAGTTGCCAGGAAGACGCCACCTTTGACGGCGACATCTTCGCCAAGCACCATGATCCGGTCGTCAGCCGCCATAGCATCGTGCAACGCCGACCGGATTGCTTCGATAAATGTCATGACAGGCATAGGTTTTGTCGTTTGATCTCTGATCCGACTGACAGCCAGTATCTGTGCGCCTGTTCGAGTCACTCAAGAACATGCGCTCTGGCATCATCCATACACATGATCGGCAATGTTTTCAACCGGGGGATAGGGTGCTGCAACCGCAGCATCAGTGGCGGCATCGACTTCAGCGCGCACATCGCGCCGGAGCGCTTCGATTTCCTCAGCCGTAATAATATTGTGCTCGACCAGATAGTGCTCGAAGCGTTTGATCGGGTCGCGGGCGCGCCAGGACTCAACCTCCTCGGAAGAGCGGTACTTGCGGTCGTCGTCGGCGCTTGAGTGCGGACGCAGGCGATAGGTCTTACATTCGAGCAGCGTTGGACCACCACCGGCGCGCGCCCGTTCCATCGCCTGATAGGCGGCTTCGTAGACAGCAAAAACGTCATTGCCATCGACAACGACGCCCTGCATGCCGTACCCCGCCGCCTTCATGGCAACATCGGGCACCGGCACTTCCCGATGAACTGGAACTGAAATCGAGTACTGGTTGTTCTGGCAGACAAAGACCACCGGCAACTGGTGAATGCCAGCGATGGTCAACCCTTCGTGCCAGGCGCCTTCGGCGGTTGCACCTTCGCCGAACAACCCCATGACTGCGATATCCTGCTCGCCCCTGGCGCGAAATGCCAGCCCGAGACCGGCGGCATGCACCAGATGACTTCCCACCGAACTCGAACCGCTGACAATGCGAAGACGGCGACTGCTATAGTGCCCGAACATCTGTCGTCCGCCGCTGGAAGGATCATCGCGCCGCGCCATGGCGTGCAGCAGTACATCGAGCACCGACTGTCCAAGCGCCATCACCAGCGTCATATCGCGGTAGTACGGCACCACATAATCGTGCCCGACGCGGATTGCCCAGGCGCATCCGAGTTGCGTCGCCTCGTGACCGGCGGCGGTCACCACAAAATGCGCCCGCCCCTGACGGTTCAGGAGCCAGAGCCGATCATCGGTCTCACGCGAGGCGATCATGGTCCGCAGACCGGCGATCAACCGCTGGCGGCTCAGACCCAGTCGAATATGCGGAGGAGTATCATTCGCTTCCATACGCCTGCCACTGAAATCTCGAACAACATCAACCGATCGGCACACGCAATTCGACCGTCGTGCCCTCGCCCTCTGCCGAGCGAATACGGCACTCACCGCCGATCAAGCGCGCGCGCTCGCGCATATTCAGCAAACCCAACGATCCACGGGTATTGTAACTCGATTCGACCGCCGCCAGGTTGAACCCGCGCCCGCGATCCCGCACACTGGCGACCAGATGATCCTCTTCCAGATAGAGATAGATGACCACCTCATCGGCGCGAGCGTGTTTCCGCGCATTATTGACCGCTTCCTGCACGATGATGAAGATGGCGCCTTCGACTTCAACCGGCAGCCGTGGGATGCTGGACGGCGCCTCGAGACGGAGCTTCATGATGCCTGCCGGGTCGCGGAAGCGAGCCACGTACTGCTGCAACGTCGCCAGCAACCCCTGGGTTTCCAACCCGAGGGGCCGCAGTTCGAAGAGCAGCGTACGAATATCATAGGCGGTTTTGTGCACCAATTCAGCAAGCACGTCCAGTTCACTTTCGACCCGCTCTGGCATGGCGCGCAGCAACTTTTTGACGAACTCGATGTTCATGGCGATTGCTGCGATGCTCTGGGTCGGTCCATCGTGCAGATCGCGCGCAATCGCCGCCCGCACCTCCGCCTCCTTGGCGAGCAACCGATCACGGTCCTCTTTCAAATGGCGCACCAGGCGTGCATTTTCGACCGCAATCGCCGCCTGCGTCGCCAGCGTTGTCAGAAGGCGCAGGTCCTGGTCGTCGAAGGGGGTTCCATCGCGCTTGTTGAGCACCTGCATCACCCCAACCACGCGATCGCCGAGACGCATCGGGGCACAGAGAATCTGGCGCGTCTCAAAATCGACATCGCGCGCAACTCCATCGAACCAGCGCGGGTCCTGTTCGACATCATTGACGATCTGACCAATCCCATTAGTTGCCACCCAACCGGCAATGCCACGATCAAGCGGAATGCGAAACTCGCGCCGCTCACCAGTGTGCGGGTCGGGCAATTCCAGCACCAGTTCGCGGGTTTGCTCATCGAGCAGCATGATCGAGCAGCGTTCGGCGCCCATCGCCTGCGGCACGCGGTTGCGAATATCGTTCAGCAGGCTGGAGAGATCGAGGTTGCTTGCCAGCGCCTGCCCCACCTGATAGAGCAGATGGAGTTCCCGCAGATCCTTTTCAGCGCGACGCAGGCGCGCCAGTTTGTCGGCTTCTCCGCCGATCGCGCGCACCAGCAGCATCGCAAGATCCTCGTCCGGCGCAGGAGCCGGACGTTCCGTCTCGGCGTCGAGCACCACCAGGTGCAGCAAACCCACGGTCTGCGAACTGGTCGACAACGGAAGTTCGAGCAGTTTCCGTTCATCATCGAGCGTGTAGTAGCCGATGGTTGGTTCACGTCCCTCTTCACGGCGGGCGAACGTTTCGCGCGCCTCGGCAATCAGTGCGCCAGCCTCGCGGTCGATCACCCCGTGGTGCAGACGAATGACTTCGCCATGCGGCGCGTGGTAGAGCAACGCCCCCCCCTGCGCGGGCCAGAAGGCGACCAACCGCTCCAGCGATGCCTGAAGCAATTCGTGGACGTCCTGGTATCCTCCAGCCGAAATAAGCTGACCCAGGGTCTGTAACTGACGCTGATCGACGAGCAGTGGCGCCATAGCGGACCTCACAACAGTAGAATTGCGCGTACTGTACGGCATTGCCTGCCCGCTGTCAACGCAATGCCCGCTTACATATATCATACATCATACCGGAAGAGTATGGCGAGGTGCAAGATGGTCGCTGTCGGGCGCGGGCGTGCGTTGTCGAGCAGCGGCGCGGCATACGTGGCGCGTCACTGCCGTCCGATGGCGCCCGCGCTGAGCCAACCAGGCCCCACTGGCGCGGGGCTGGTTCAGGGCATCCGCTTGCGCCCGGGCGAGGGCGCGGCAACGCCCTGAGTGCCATTCATCCGGCGTTCAGCGTCGGGCGGAGCGACGGGTTGCCGCCCGGCAACACAGCCCGGACCATGTGCGTCTCACGCCTCTCGTGGTATACTGAACATATCTCGTGCGACATCCTCCGCTGCCCCGATACCGACGGAACACTCTGCGATGTTACAGTTTCTGCAACGATCCCGGGTGATACAATGTCAATCCAATCCTCCACTCATACAGACATCCTGATCGTCGGCGCCGGCCTTTCCGGCATCTGCGCCGCGTACTACCTGCAAACGCGCTGCCCGACCAGGAAATACGCCATTCTCGAAAGCCGCGACGCGATCGGCGGCACATGGGACCTCTTCCGTTATCCGGGAGTCCGCTCGGATTCGGACATGCATACGCTGGGGTATAGTTTTCGCCCGTGGCGGGGGTTGAAATCGATGGCGGACGGCCCATCGATCCTGCGGTATATCGAAGAAACGGCGCAGGAGTACGGCATCGACCGCCAGATTCGCTTCGGCTATCGCGTCCAGCGCGCCGCCTGGTCATCTGCTGAGGCGCGTTGGAACGTTGACGCGGTGCGGGTATCAGACGGCGCGCCGGTACGGTTTACCTGCACGTTTCTCTTCATGTGCACCGGGTACTACGACTATGAGCAGGGATACACTCCCGACTGGCGCGACATCGATCGTTTTCGCGGGCTCGTCATTCACCCGCAACAGTGGCCCACCGATCTTGACTACGCAGGCAAGCGCATCATCGTCATTGGCAGCGGCGCCACGGCGGTAACACTGGCGCCAGCGCTCGCGGAGCGCGCGGCGCACGTGACTATCCTCCAGCGTTCACCGACGTATGTTGCCGCATTGCCCGCCGAAGACCCTGTCATGCGCCGGTTCTACCGCAGGCTACCGCCTGGCATCGCCTATCGCCTGTCGCGCTGGTGGTCCATTCTGGTCGGGATGTACTTCTATACCCTGGCGCGCCGCATGCCGGAAGCGACGCGACGGACCATGCTCAGGCAGGTTCGGGCGCAGCTTGGTCCGGATTTCGATGTCGAGACCCACTTCAATCCCCGCTACAACCCCTGGGACCAGCGGCTCTGCGTGGCGCCCGATGGTGATCTCTTTCGGGCGATCAAAGCAGGCAAAATATCGATTGTTACCGATCAGATCGAGCGGTTTGCCGAAACCGGCATCCGGCTCGCTTCTGGCGCTGAACTCAACGCAGATGTCATCGTGACGGCTACGGGTCTGGTTCTGAAAGCGATGGGCGGCGCACAGATTGTCGTTGATGGTGTGCCGGTCGATTTCGGAAAAACGCTGACCTATCGGGGCGCGATGTTCAGTGATGTGCCCAATCTGGCGCTGGCATTTGGATATACCAATGCGTCGTGGACCCTGAAGTGCGAACTGATTGCGCAGTATGTTTGCCGCCTGCTGAATTATATGGAAAAACACGGCTACGTTCAATGCACGCCGCGGCGTCCAAACACGCGCTTGCCCGCACAACCAGCGGTGACGCTCACCTCCGGCTACATTCAGCGCGCCCTCGATCTTATTCCGCGCCAGGGGGAGCGCGCTCCCTGGAAGGTGCATCAGAACTATCTCCGTGACGTGGTGAGCCTGCGACTCGGTCGCCTGAACGACGGATCGCTGGAATTCACCCGGCCCGGGCAGCAACCGGCGCACGCGGTACGAGGAGCGCGACAGTGGCGCGGCAGATGCAACTGACCAACCGCACGGCAGTCGTCACCGGCGCAGCGAGCGGCATTGGCAGAGCGATCGCTACGTCACTGGCGCGCCGCCGCTGTCACCTTGCCCTGGCAGACATCGACGAAGCGGGCATGGCGCATACGGCAGCCATGATTGCGTCGCAGGGGGTGCGCATCAGTTGTCATCGCCTCGACGTTGCCGACCCACGAGCCGTTGCCGCCCTGCCAGAAGCCGTGTGCCGCGTGCACAACGGCGTTGATCTCCTGTTCAACAATGCCGGCGTGGGAATATGGGGCAACTTCGATCAGGTCAGCGACGCCGACTTTGAATGGCTGTTCAACATCAATTTCCACGGTCTCGTGCGCATGGCGCGCGCCTTCCTGCCGTTGCTGAAAGCGAGCGACGATGCGCGCCTGGTGAACATCTCAAGCGTCTTCGGGCTTGTCGCGCCGTCGGGTCAGGCAGCATACGCCGCGAGCAAATTCGCAGTGCGCGGGTTCTCCGAAGCGCTCCGACACGAACTCGAGCATACATCGGTCGGCGTGACGGTCGTCTTTCCCGGCGGCGTGGCAACGTCCATTTCCGAGCGCGCGCGCCGGCCGGCGGCGCTCTCCCGCGAAGAGATCGAACAGGGCCTGGCGCGATCACGCCGATTGCTGAAACTGCCTCCCGAAGTCGCCGGTGAAACCATCGTCAAAGGCGTCGAGCAGCGCAAGGCGCGCGTGCTGATCGGACGCGACGCGCACATGCTCGACTTGCTCGTGCGCCTGGCGCCAGTCTCGTACTGGCGCATTATGCGGCGCGCGATGGGGCGATAAGACCATGGGTTGGCGATTCTTAACCCACTCCTCTTGCGCTGCTTCTGTTCGCGTAGTACAATGGGATAACAATGTACAATGATGTTAAGCCTCTGAATCATCATTCGTAGCCTGGAAAGGACGACAAACGTGGTTCAGACCGTTTGCGGCCCGCACGGTTACGGAGACTCGAATACCGCTGTTGTTGTTCGTTGATGACAAACGAAGCCCTCATCCGCCTGCTGGCGGTTGGGGGTTTTTTGCATCCTTCGCGGCGTCGTTGCCGCGAACCGACCGTCGTCGTCCGCCCATTATGCGTATGGGCAGTGATGCAGGAGGCCAGTATGAACCTGATCGTGAACAGCCGCAATGGCAAACTCTCGGATCGCCAGCGTCAGCACATCGAGCAAAAACTCGCGCGCCTCGACCGATACCTCGATCGGATCGACAAAGTGACAGTCGAGCATATGGAAGAAATGCGACGCAACGAGGGGAATGTCCATCGCGTGCAGGTGACGGTTATCGGCGATCATGGCGTTCTGGTGCGCGCCGAGCGACGTGCGCCGGAACTGTATGCGGCGATTGATGAAGTATACGATACGCTCCAGCGCCAGATCGCACGTTACAAGGATAAACACTGGCGACGCGGCAGGCTTCGCCGCCAGGGAGGGCAGATTGTCGAGGCGCTTCCTGAACCGACCGCTCCTGCTCTCACCGAAAGCGGCGAAGAAGATCAGCGACCGCACATCGTCCGCACGAAGGAATTCCAGGTCAAGCCAATGTACAGTGATGAAGCGGTCGAGCAGATGGAACTCCTCGGGCACAGTTTCTTCATTTTCCAGGATGCTGAAACCGGGAAACTGAATGTGCTCTATCGCCGCCAGGACGGCAACTACGGCCTGATTGTGCCGGAAGTGACCGGCTGACCGTGCGGTGGCGGCGAAGCTACGGAGCGGAAGGGCGGGTCTGAAACCCGCCCTTCGCCATCTGGTTCCAGGCGACGCAGTCGCCCCCAGCCGCTGTGCCGACCGCGCAGGCGACGGTCACCTGCGCCGGCGCCACATACTCACGCCGCCTGCCAGATTGCTGCCGCTCCATACCCGACAACCCAGGGCGCATCCGGTTCGACATCGCCAGAGGTTCCGTAGCGCAGAATCGTGACCTGGCTGGCGCCGAGAGCGCGGCAGGCCCATAACACGGCAGCGATCGCCCCACTGCCACAGGCACATCCGACGCCCTCCAACCCAGCGGTAACCACAGCCTCGGGATCGAATGCCGCAACCCGACGCAATAGTTCAGCATCAAGCTGGCGCGCGACCGGCTCCGGCTCATAATGCGAGAGATCCGAACTGGCGATCAGCAGAACGTCACGCCCCTGCACGGTTTCTGCCAGCGCCGTGCCGAGTGCTGCGGCTGTCGCTGCGCGCTGATCCGCCAGCATCACCGGCAGCAGGCGGAATGGTCCGAGAACGCGCTGAAGAAACGGCAATTCGATTTCGACAGCGTGCTCATCGTCGTAACGCCGCCGCGTCAGGCCAGACCCCAGTCGCGCACGCAGTGCGTGGTCGAGTCGTGTAGTCGCATCGGCGTCGACCTCGACGATGCCCAGCGGCGTCTCATACGCCGCGTGCCCGGCGGTAATCAGTGGCGTTTCACCGCCACGATGCCACGGCGACACAATCACAACGATGTCAGGCGTGCCGCCGCGCACGCAGGAGAATGCCCACGCCGCGACTGGACCGGAGTAGTGTAAGCCGGCATGCGGCGCCAGCACTCCCCACACCCTTCCCGGCAACGCAGGGGGGTTCGCCTGTTCCAGGTAGCGGTCGATCTCGCGCCGCAGACGCACCGGGTTCGAGGGATACCAGCTTCCAGCGATTGGTGATGGGCGAACATCCATGGGGCGCCTCCGACAGGGAGCGGCAGCGCCGCGCCCCTACCTGCTCCGCCCGGCGCGGCAGCGCCGCGCCCCTACCTGCTCCGCCCGGCGCGGCAGCGCCGCGCCCCTA
>ERZ1685331.26-NODE-26-length-57688-cov-19.560772_pt1 | contig 57688 bp, 48 predicted proteins | sample MGYA00580194_ERZ1685331 | MGnify/ENA primary metagenome ERZ1685331 (study PRJEB41501, sample SAMN08275520) | hot springs metagenome | biome: alkaline hot spring; material: microbial mat | place: Russia: Ush-Beldyr | collected 2015-07 | depth 0.5 m m ...
AGATAACCACGGATATTTGTCGTTTCTCCCCTGTTTTCCGCTACTGCCCTGGTAATATATGTGGGGAATATTGCAAAGAATAATTCATCCGCCCTTCCTGGTGTCCGGTATAAGGCGCGCAAGCGTCGTTGAGAGAGAATGGCGGCAATCCTATGCATGCAGTCGTTGCTATCAAGCAGGTGCCCGACACCTCGAATGTGCGCATCGACCCCGAAACCGGCACGTTGATTCGCGAGGGGGTTCCTGCCATCGTCAACCCCTACGACCTTCACGCTGTCGAAGCGGCGGTGCAACTCAAAGAACGGCTTGGCGGCGGGCAGGTGACGGTGATCACGATGGGTCCTCCAAAAGCGGCGGAAGCGCTCCTCGAATGTGTCGAGCAGGGCGCGGATCGCGCGATCCTGATCAGTGATCGCAAGTTTGGTGGCGCCGATACCCTGGCGACTTCATATGTGCTGGCTCACGCCATCGAGATCATCAATGCCGAGTCACCGGTTGACATCGTTCTCTTCGGCAAGCAGGCGATCGACGGCGACACTGCGCAGGTTGGTCCAGGCGTGGCGACTCGCCTGAATATTCCGTTAATCACGTATGCAGTGGCGATTGAGGAGTTCGATCTGGCCTCCCGCAGAGCCGTGGTGCATCGTCGCGTCGAACAGGGCATCGAGGTGCTGGAGACGACCCTGCCGGCGTTGTTGACCGTCGAGAAGGAGATTGCGCCGGTGCGGCATGCACCCCTGCCGCGCCTGATCGCTGCGGCGCGCTATCAGCCCGAGACGTGGACGGCGACCTCACCGATACCCTTCGATCCGCAGCAGATCGGGTTGAAAGGTTCACCGACCGTGGTCGGTAAGGCGTATACGCCAGCGCCGCGCTCCGGGGGCGATGTGCTCTCGGTTGCCGATCTGGGGCTGGATGCGGTGGTGGCGCGGGCAATGGCGGTGATCGGGCAGGCGCACGTGCGCGACCTGCACTCTTTCACCGGAGCAGTGTCATGAATGCTGAACAGTCAACCATTCCGCGCATCTGGGTGTTCGTCGAACAACAGGAACATCAGGTGCATCCGGTATCGTGGGAATTGCTCGGCGCAGCGAAGCGGTTGTCGGCGGATCTGCCGGGCAGTGTGGTCGAGGCAGTGCTGCCGGGGCATCAGGTTGCCGATCTGGCGCCGCAGGCGTTTCAGTACGGCGCATCACGTGTCTACCTGATCGATAATCCGGTGCTGGAGATCTACCGCAACCTGCCGTATGCCGTCGCCGTGAGCCAACTGGTGAAGGAGTATCGCCCGGAAATCTTCCTGATCGGTGCGACGACGCTGGGGCGCGATCTGGCAGGCTCGATCGCCACGCGCGTCAGCACTGGTCTGACCGCCGACTGCACCGAACTCTCGATCGACCCCGCCAACCATATTCTGGCAGCCACCCGCCCAACGTTCGGCGGCAACCTGATGGCGACGATCCTCTGCCGCCGCCACCGGCCACAGATGGCAACCGTTCGCCCGCGGGTGCTGCCGATGCCGGATCCCATGCCGGACGCCACCGGCGAGGTCGTCTCCGTTCCGTTCGACATGCGCGAGGAGGACGTTCCGGTCAAACGGCTCCGGTTGATCCGCGCCGAAGAGCAACCCAACATCGAGTATGCCGAGGTCATCGTTGCAGGCGGGCGCGGCATGGGAGGACCAGAGGGGTTCGCGTTGCTCCAGGAACTGGCTGACGCGCTTGGTGGCATGGTCGCAGCCAGCCGTCCGGTGGTGGACGCCGGATGGATGGACGCCAGCCGACAGGTGGGACAGACGGGCAAAACGGTGCGTCCCAAGCTGTACATTGCGGCGGGCATCTCCGGCGCAGTGCAGCATCGGGTCGGCATGAGCGGCGCTGATGTCATTCTGGCGATCAACACCGATCCAAACGCGCCGATCTTCCAGATCGCCACGATGGGGATCGTCGGCGATCTGTACGAGGTGATCCCCGCGTTGATACGTCAGGTGAAAGGACAGTCGCATGACGGACAGGCTCACCTTTGATGCCATCGTCGTCGGCGCCGGTCCGGCAGGCGTGGCGGCGGCGCTGACCATGGCGCGCGGCGGGTTGAATGTCATCATCATCGAACGCGGTCGCTTTGCCGGCGCCAAAAACCTGTTTGGCGGGGTGTTCTACACCCACGCGCTGGCAGACGTCCTGCCCGATTACTGGGAGCGCAAACCGCCATTCGAGCGCCCGGTCACCGAGCAGGGATACTGGATGCTCTCACCGGACAGCGCCATCCGCGTGATGCACAAAAGCGAACGTTACCTGAAGGAACCAGCAGATGCCTACACCGTGCTGCGCGCGCGCTTCGACCCGTGGTTTGCCGAACAGGCGGCTGCGGCAGGCGCGCTGCTCATCACCCGCACGACCGTCACGCAGTTGCTGAAGGACGAACGCGGGCGCGCGATCGGCGTCGATACGGATCGTCCTGAAGGCAAAGTCTATGCACCGGTCGTGATCATCGCCGAGGGGGTCAACAACCTGCTCACGCAACAGGCGGGATTGATTGCGTCGGACCTGCCGCCGAAGTATGTGGCGCTGGCGGTGAAGGAGTACATCAATCTGCCGGCAAAGGATTTGCAGACGCGCTTCGGCTTGAGCGGTCCGCGCGAGGGCGTAGCCATCGACGTGTTTGGCGATGTGACACTCGGGTTGCCAGGCACCGGCTTTATTTACACCGATCAGTCGGGCATTTCGATAGGCGTCGGCATGCTGCTCGACGAGTTTGTTACCCACCGATTGCGCCCCTATGAGGTGCTGGAGCGCTTCAAGCGCCATCCGGTCGTGCGCCCGTACCTGGAAGGCGGCGAGGTGCGCGAATACGGCGCCCACCTGATCCCGGAGATGGGGTACGACCGTATGCCAAAACTGGCGAGTGATGGGGTCATGGTAGCGGGCGACGCTGCTGGAATGGTGGATGCGCTCCACCGCGAAGGGACGAACCTGGCGATCACGGCGGGCAGGATGGCGGGCGAGACGGCGCTGGCGGCGCACCAGGCGGGCGATTTTTCGGCGGCGTTCCTGAGCCGCTACCGGCGGAGCCTGGAAGGCAGTTTCGTGTTGAAGGACATGAAACAGTACCGGCGCATGACCGATTTTCTCGAAAGCTCGCCGCAGTTTATGGGCACCTACGTCAACCTGTTGAACGAAGCGGCGCTGCGCTATTTCACGGCGCACGGCATTCCCAAGCGCACCATGGAGCACGACATCCTCAAGATGGTGCGCGAGCGTCGCTCGTTTACCGGCGTCGCCTGGGATATGTTGAAATTAATGCGTGCAATGAGAGGGTAAGCCATGAGCAATCGAACCAATGGCCAGACGGCGCCTGTCGCCGACGTTGAGCTGCCGCACGTGAACATCGACGATCTGATTGTCTGCCTGAAATACTACGTCGATGAAGAGCACGCCCACATCCGCATCAAAGATCTGGCAATCTGCGCCGCGTGCGATCCCAAGCCGTGCCTGGCGTTCTGCCCGGCGCACGTCTTTGAAACCGACCGCCACGGGCGGATGATGGTTGGTTACCAGGCATGCATCGAGTGCGGCAGTTGCCGGGTCGCCTGCCCGTTCCGCAATGTGGACTGGCGTCTGCCGCGTGGCGGGCACGGGGTGGCGTATAAGTATGGGTGATGAAGGCGCGGGTGGCGCCGTTGCAATGCAACGGCGCCACCCGCGCCTTGCCATGAAATCCTGCTACTCTTGCCCCCTGACCAACCCCGTAATTTCCTCGACCAACTGTCGCAGGCGCACCGGTTTGCCGAGGTAGGCGTCGGCGCCAGCCTCTAGGCTGCGTTCGCGATCTCCGGGCATCGCCAGAGCCGTCAGCACAATGATCGGGAGGTCGCTGGTAGCAATGTTCTGGCGCAACCGGCGCACAATCTCCAGCCCATCCATACCCTCCCGCAACCGCAGATCGATGATCGCCAGATCGGGCAATTCCTTGCGTATCACTGCCATGGCTTCCTCGCCGGAGACCGCGTGCGTGACTCGATAGCCGCAGCGCCGAAGATAGTCGCTGATAATCGCACTACCGGTCGTATCGTCGTCAACCAGCAGGATATGCTCGTCGTGACCGGTGATCGGCAGATCATCGGCATCCGGGATGATGCGCGCCGGGAAAGCGGTATCTGAATCCTGCGCGGTCAACAGCGTTTCCCACTCCTGGTATTCGCGCGTCCACGGCAGCGTGATGGTAAAGCGGCTGCCCTTCCCTGGTTCACTCATCAGCGACACGCCACCGCCATGGAGTTCCGCCAGGTGCGCAACCATCACCAACCCCAATCCGCTGCCTGCCTGGTCGCGCTGATACTCGTTCTGAATCTGCGAGAAGGGTTGAAACAGGCGAGCCATATCTTCGGCAGCGATTCCGATGCCGGTATCCCAGACCGTGATGCGCACAATCGCGTTCTCGGGGTCGCCTTCCAGATCGAGGCCGATCTCACCGCCTGGCGGCGTGAACTTCACCGCGTTCGACAGCAGGTTGATCAGCGCCTGGCGCAACCGGCGTTCATCGGCGTGGATCGCTCTGACGCGCGGATCGAGGTTGATGTTCATCCGCTGATGTTTGCGCAGCGCCAGTTCTCTAATCATCCGTATGCTTGCCTGACAGACCTGATGCGCCACAACCAGGCGTGGCTCCAGTTCGAAGCGACCTGCCTCGATCTTCGCCAGGTCGAGCAGATCGTTAATCACTGCCAGGAGATGGCGACCGCTCTCTTCGATGCGACGCAACATTTCTACCTGCTCATCGTTGAGCGAACCGACAATCTGGGTGCGCAGGAGTTCTGTCAGACCGAGGATTGCCGAGAGCGGCGTGCGCACCTCGTGGCTGATCCCGGCGAGAAATTCATCCTTCAGGCGGTTGGCGCGCCGAAGTTCGGCATTGGTGCGCGCCAGTTCGATATTCTGCTGACTCAACCGCTCCTTGAGCAACCGCAGTTCATTGCGTTGTTGAATGTGCATCTGTTCGATGATGCTCTGGTCGGTCGTGTCGGTGACAGCCTGCACCAGCCCGTCGATCCGACCATCTGGATTGATATGCGGTATTGTCAACAGGCGCAGGTAGCGTATATCCCCATTCACTGTGCTGCGGTTCACATGAGGCAGATGGAAACGGCTGACGTTGCCTGCCAGGATATTGTGCAGAATGTCTTCGTTGCCGATCAGTTCAGGAAGCAGGTCGAAGAGCGAGTCGCCAATCTGCGGCGGTTGATCCGCAAACAGTTGATGGTATCCTCCGATGGCCTGGACTCGGAACGCGCGATTAACAACCAGATACGCGCAACGATGTTCGTTGCTGAGCAAGTCGATCATATGAGCGGCGTCTACAGTTGACAATGTCTCGTCCATGATTTACGGCGTTGCAGTCGGCGTAATCAATTCAGATGGCACCGGTTCGATCAGACTGACCCAGCGCGCCGGCACCCAGCCGATCAGTTCGACCTGCGGACGCTGCGGCAGCGCTACCCGCACCCGGTACCAGTCGCCCAACTGCGCCAGCACCTCGACCGGCGCGCCGAGCGGCGCAACGATACCGGTGCGCGTGCTGGCTTCGTCCGGTGTGCTGTACAGGTACACATTCCCTATCATAACACCATTGAACGGTGACGGTGTTGCAGTTGGCGAACTGGTGGCAGTCGGCGTACTGGTGGTGGTAGGAGTGCTGGTGGCAGTCGGCGTGCTGGTCGGCGTGGGCGTACTGGTGGCGGTCGGCGTGCTGGTGGCAGTCGGCGTGCTGGTGGCGGTCGGCGTGCTGGTTGGTGTGGATGTTGGCGAGGTAGTGGGCATTGACGCTGCAACCGGCGGCGTCGTGAGCATCGCCATCCGCGCTTCGACATGCCAGATCCAGGCGCCACAGAGGATCAGCGGCGCCAGCGCAAACAGCCCCAGTGCAATCACAATCGCGCGCTGGAACGCCGAGAGCCGCCGCGGGGCGTGAGCACCCTGCTGGGGAACCAGATATTGCCGCAGAATCTGACGCGCTTCCTGGATCAAGCGGGCATCAGTTCCGTCGAATGCGCGGAGCCGCTCGTAGCGATGTTCATGAATGGCAAACAGCGTCTCGCGCAGGCGATCGCGGAAATCCGGCGGTTCGACGCCGCTGCTCACAACTGCCAGGTAGGCGGCGCTTCCAGTTTCGAGGACGATCTGGCGCGACTCATAGGCGATCGATCCGAGTTCCCCGCTTTCTTCTCGTCCGAATGCTTCCTGGGCGAAATCGCGGATCGCAGTGAGCATGCCGCTGACCACATCGCGCTCCGGCCGCTCCGGTCCGGCGGAGTAGTGACAGATCAGCAAGCCTGATTCGCGCTGGATCAGGAAGACCTCATGAATGGTAAAGGGAAGGATATCGCGCAGCGCGTACTCGCCGTGGGAAATTCCCTGCATCCGCGCCTGCCAGTAGCGAGGACTGAGCATGATCGACGTGCTCTGGCGCACCCGCTCGTCAATCGACTGTGCCAGGTTCCGCACCGCTTCCGCGACGGCGCGGGTGATCATCTGGCCTACGACCGGGTAGAGCGCATCAACGACATCTTCCCGCGCCTGATACACCTGATGCCGGATGGCTTCGCTGATAGCAGGCGCAATGGCGCGCGCAATTTCATCGCGTGATTGATTGATCTGTTCCGCCAGGATGTCGGCGATGACCGGGCTGATGCGATCAACCAACGCTTCAGGCTTCAACAAAACCCGGCGCAACTCTTCGAGCTGTCGGTTCGTATCTGGCGCCTTGACCATGCCCGATCAGTCCTTCGAAGTGTGCAATCCTTCGAGCAGATCGGTGACGGTGCCGCCGGTTTCGAGGCGCGCAGCCAGTTCGATCAGCATGCTGGCGAGCGCCTTGCGGTCGGTTTTCTGGTACTCGAGGCGATCAGCAATGCGTCGCAGTTCGGCGCGCACTTCGTCCTCCGTGTGGCGGATTTCGCGGCGGAGCGCCTGGGCGCGCTGCTCGATCTGATCACGCACATCGATGATGCCTGCCCGGACCGAACGCAGTTCTGCGTCGTGCGCTGTTTGCACTTTACGCACCTCGAGAACGGTCTCGCCGGATGCCTTGAGCTGGTCTTCGTGCTGGCGCACCTGCGTGGCAATCTGTTGCATGAGCGCCTCACGGTTGCGCTGGCGATCGCTCTCGCGGCGGAGGTCGTCGGTCAGCTTGCGGGTATCGAGTTCCAGCATCTCCATCCGTCGCGCCGTCGTCTTTTCGAGATCGGTCAGACGTTCGCGCGTCTCTTCCAGATCAGCGCTGATGCGTTGAACGTCACGGCGCAGATCGGCAAAGCGCCGTTCATACTCCTCGATCTGCGCGCCAAAGATAATCTCGCGCAGCCGATCAACTTCCGCCTGCCGCAACCGCTGACGAAGCGGGTCGGGACCGAGGATGATCTGGCGCACGCGTTCGAGATCTTCCTGAGTCTCCTGGTCACCCTCTTTAGCCTGGCTGTTCAAATGACGATTCGAAGTATCATTCTGGATCATATCATCCTCTCTTTCGCCATAATCGATTGTCCAAGCGCCTGAAACGCCACCTCGACGCCCTCGCCAGTTCTGGCGCTGGTGAAGAACAGAGGAGCGTCGAGCATTGCAGCAATCTCTTCAAGGTGTTCGCCCGACACGGCACGTTCGCTGCGCAGATCGATCTTGTTCGCCATAACGATCAGCGGAACGCTCGGGTTGACCGCGTGAAACTCGCCGGCGTACCGCGTCAGCGAGGCGACTGTTTCAGGGCGAGTCACATCACACACCAGCGCAGCGCCGCGCGAGCCCCGATAATACGACCGAACAACTGTGGTAAACGGTTCACTGCCGGCGGTATCCCAGATCAACAGGGTCAGCGTCGATGAGCCTGATATCTCGAGCGTTTTACGGCTGACGCGGATGCCGATCGTGCTGAGATACGACTCACTGAAGCGGCTCTCGGTAAACCGGCGAATCAGACTGGTTTTTCCAACAGCGAAGTCCCCCATCAGGCATACTTTCGCAATCTGGTTCATAGGCGACATGAGATAATGAAGAGAACAGACATCAATGCAGCGTCTTATTCCCGCGCCTGAAAGACGGAATAGCAGGACAAAACAGGATACATATCGCCTCTCGAAGCACAATAGTTGCGGAGGTACGGGTGATCACCGCTGCTATCCGAGGGTATTCGCTCAACTGAAGTGTAGCGCTATCGATTTCAGGCGCATCCCGATATATGATAACATAGCTTTGTCACATAAGATCGTACTGCTATCCTTAGCAAGATAACATCTCTGCAAGGATTGGGGCGATCAACCGAACGATGCCATTCTTTCGCCGTAATTATAGAATGGATGCGCAATTTTTGGTATGGATGCCACCAGTACAATCCTGATCGCCGATGATGATCCAGGTGCGCGGCTTGTGCTGCAGCGATTATTGACGCGCGAAGGTCATCGTGTGCTGATGGCGCAGAATGGCGCCGAGGCGCTGCGCCAGTCGGTTGAGTATGCACCGGATTTGCTGCTCCTGGATGTATTGATGCCCGAACTTGATGGTTTCGAGGTGTGCCGGCAATTACGCAATCACCCACGCCTGCGCGAAATCCCCGTTCTTCTGATCACGTCGCTCGGCGATCAGCAGTCGCGGGTCGAGGGGTTGAGCGCCGGCGCCGATGGGTTCATCACCAAGCCATTCGATATGGCGGAACTGCTGGCGCATGTGCGCACCATCACCCGTCTCAACCGCTATCGTCGTCTGCTGGCGGAACAGGAGCGGTTCCAGCGCCTGATCGAACTTTCACCGGAGGGCATCGCCATCATCAACGAAGAAAGCCGTCTGTTGCTGGTGAACCCTGCGCTCATCGCACTGCTCGAAGCGCCGTCTGCCGCCCATCTTCTGGGTGACACGCTGCTCAATTACCTGCACATTGCTGCGCTTGATCGCTACCAGGCGGGCGTCAGAGCGATCATGCAGGAAACGCAGCAGGTCTCGCGCATTGAACTCGACCTGATCAGTATCAACGGGCATGCCATCCCTGTTGAAATCAGTCTCGGACGATTTCGCGACCAGAGCGGCGCCTTCGCTCAGGTGATCATCCGCGATATTTCCGAACGTAAACGCGCCGAGTCGCAGATCTATCGTCAGATCAGTCGGCTGACCAGTTTGCATACAATTGGGGTTGCGATCACAGCGAGCCTGGAACTTCAGGCGACCTTGTCGATCCTGCTTGATCGCCTGATTGAAGAGTTGCATGTTGATGCTGCAAGTGTGCTGTTGTTCAATCCGCGCACCACGATGCTCGAAACGGCCTGCAACCGTGGTCTGCCGCACGATATCGCCGAGGCGTCGATCTGTTCCGAGGAAGGATTGGCTGGCATGGCGTTTCGCTCGCGTCAAACGGTCTCGCTCTCGACGTTTCCCGCCGAGATGCTGATCAGCCCGCGCGATCAGATGCTGGCTGCCAGGTTTGCGACGTACTTCGCCGTGCCATTGCAGGCGCGCGGCGAGATCAGGGGGGTGCTTGAAATCTTGCAGCGGGCGCAATTCACGCCCGATGAGCACTGGTGGACGTTTCTCGAGGCGCTGGCAATGCAGGCGGCAATTGCGATCGATACATCGGCGCTTTTCGAGGAGTTGCAACGTGCACACGCCGAACTCAAGCAATCCTATGATGCAACGATTGCCGGCTGGTCACGCGCGCTGGATTTGCGCGATCACGAAACCGAAGGTCACAGTGAACGAGTGACGGAACTGACGCTGCGACTGGCGCGCCAGATGGGCGTGCCCGAAAACCAGATGGAACATATCCGGCGCGGCGCACTCCTCCACGATATCGGCAAGATGGGCGTTCCCGATCATATTTTGCTCAAACCGGGTCCGCTCAGCGTCGATGAATGGGCGGTGATGCGCCAGCATCCGGTCTATGCGTTTCGCTGGCTCTCTGCAATCCCCTTTCTCCAACCCGCGCTCGATATTCCTTACGCGCATCACGAGCGCTGGGACGGAAGCGGCTATCCGCGCGGGCTATACAGCCAGCAGATACCGCTTGCTGCACGTATCTTTGCCGTTGTCGACGTGTGGGATGCGCTGCGTTCCAACCGACCGTACCGTTCAGCCTGGACAGAAGAACAGACAATCGCCTACCTCCGCTCACTGGCTGGCACGCATTTCGATCCGCAGGTGGTTGTCGCGTTTCTCGATATGATTGGGCGGGGATGCACGGAGTAGGGAGCGGGGAGGAGGGACGCCTTTGCACGTTCCACCTGCCTCTTTTGCACGTTCCGCCTTCCCACATTCAACCTGCACCCGTTTGCACCTTTGCGCCTTTCTGTTGAGGCGTTGCTGTTCAACGCCTCCCCCGTTCAACGTACAACGATCCGTTCAACGTGGAACCTTCGCCCCCTCTCGCCGCTTGCCCTGCTTCACCTTCCCACCTGCCGCCGTGTTCCCCCATTCAACGTGCAACGTGCAACGACCTTCGCTCCTCATGGCGCCGTTGCACGGCAACGACGCTATCTTCGCCCCGCTTGCCTCACGCCTGACGTTCCCCTCACCCTCGCCGCCGCGCGACCGTCAACATAATGTCGCTGCCTCCCACGAACGGGTCAAGGTCATACGAGCCATAGACCGCCTCGACGACGAATCCGGCGCGCTCGAGCAGGTGTTCGAGTTCATAGCGGTAGAACCAGCGTAATGTCATGGAGTGTACGGTGCGACGCACATCGCCATTCGCATCGAGTTCATCGTACACAAATGTGACATAATTGATCTGCCGCGCCATGTCTGCCCGCTGTGCGACGAACTTGCACACGAGAGCGCCGTCATCCAGGCGGAAGGTGCGATCCAGCACCAGTTCTCCGTTGCAATCGGCAAGATGGCGCGAATGCGGATTGAACACATCGATTGCCAGCAGCCCGTCAGGGTTGAGGACGCTGCGGATGTGGTCGAGCGCTGTCAGTTGATCCTCAACCGTAGTCAGGTGCATGAAACTGTTGAGCGCCACAATGGCCAGGTTATAGGGACCGGCAGGCAGAGCGGATCGCACATCCTGATGGTACAGTGTCGCGCGCGGATCGACCCCGGCGGCAGCGCTGCGCATCCGCGCTCGTTCGATCATGGCTGCCGACGAGTCAATGCCGGTCACTCGCATGCCAGCCTGCGCCAGCGGGACAATCAGGCGCCCGCTGCCGCACATGACATCAAGAACGCGCCCGCCGGTGCGGCGCGCCAGTTCGCGGTAGAAGGGGAGATCATCGGCGAAACCGCTGTGATCGGCATCGTAAAACCGGGCAATCGCATCATACTCGCTCATATCGCTATGGCACGACACCGAATACGTATAGGGCAATCCCGACCAGCGCGATCAGTCCAGCGACGCCAATGACAGCGCCCAGCGGACTGATGACGGGATCGAACCGCGGCGAAGGAGGCAGCGCCTGCTGATCCGGCAGTGACATACGGCGGACCTGAACATCGTGCCATTCCAGATCGGGCGTCGACGACGGGAATGGCGAGCGCATCGGCAGCGGTTGACCCGGTGCGTCGCGGTATGTTGATGCCTGGTACGACGATGGAAACGGTGAACGCACTGATTGAGGCGGGCGCGTGTCGTCGTCGTAGGTCGAGGGTTGATAGGTTGAAGGGAATGGCGAGCGCGCCGACCGGGGCTGTGATGCGGAATGATTGATCGTTGAGGCGCTCTCGCTTCGGCGCGTGATCCCGCGAATGATCGACACCAGCGCCCCCAGAATGACCAGACCCAGAATGATGAATGGGAGGAGGTTTGGCGAGATGGGCACTGTGCCGCCAAGTGCGCTCCGCAATCCATTCAGCAACGGACCGCCAGCGATCACCGCAAAGAAGATGAGCCAGCCGATGATCGATCCCCAGTTGATCCGTGGTTGTTGCTGATGTTCGTTGTCCATACACCTGTATTGTACATCACCATGGGCGTTTGTGGTGGAGAGGATGCGAGAACTGAGAACTGAGAACTGAGAACTGAGAATTGAGAACTGAGAACTGAGAACTGAGAACTGAGAACTGAGAACCAGGGATTGGGGAATTGAGATGTCGAACGAGCAATGTGTAACCTGCAACCTACAACCCTTTGCGCCTTCGTGCCTTTGTGTGATCGAAAACGTTCAACGTTCAACGCGTCGCTGGCACGCCGTGTATGTGGGTGTGTCAGCGGCGCGCCCCTACCTGCCACCTGCCACCTGCCCACGCGCAACCCGCATGGGGGCGCGCCATCCCCGCCGGGCGCGGCAGCGCCGCGCCCCTACCTGCCACCTGCCACCTGCCTACGCGCAACCCGCATGGGGGCGCGCCAGCGCCGCCATGCGCGCCAGCGCCGCGCCCCTACCTGCCACCTGCCACCCGCCCACGCGCAACCCTCAACCCGCAACTTTCACACCTTCAACCTTCAACCTTCCCACCTTCAACGTCCCTTGCAAACTGGTGTGCGCCGTGATCGTCGTGCTGGACGACCAGGAGCAATCCTTCGCACAGCGAGATAAAGCCCGGCGGATCGATCAGGATGTTGCTGACGCCGCGTGCACGCTCGAAGTACAAGGTGGCATCGTCGAGGGCATAGAACAGACCGCGGGTTGTGACCCCACAGACGGTCGGCGTCAGCGGCAGGAGCGAAAGCGTATCGCCACGTTGACCTTCGAGCGTCGCCTGGTCGCGCACAAGAAACAGGCGTTGCCGTTCATCGATCAGGCGCACCTGACGCCCGTGCAATTCTGGCATCGCCAGCATGGCGACGTTGGCGAACGTATGATCCCAGCGTCCTCCGAGCGCGCCAAGGATATCGATGTGGGTTGCGCCAATGGCGGCGGCATGGAGCAGCGCCAGTTCCAGATCGGTCTCGTCCTTTTCGCGCGGGAATCGGCGCAACTCGACGCCCTCTGCCGCGAGTGACGTCCGTCGCGCCGCGCTGAGCGAGTCGAGATCGCCGATGACCAGCGACGGGCGGATGCCCGCGTCTGCCAGCGCGTTGGCGCCGCCATCAGCAGCGATAATCAGGTCGGCGCCGGTGATCATCTCACGGTAGGGATCGAGCCGTAACGATGGGGCGTTGGCGACAATCACCACATACATGGCATCCCTATGCCACTCCAACAATCCGGTTGCGTAGTACGCCAATCGAGTCGATCTCCGCTTCCATCACATCGCCGGGGCGCATATACTCCGGCGGCGTGCGACCAAGCCCGACTCCAGCCGGTGTGCCGGTTGCCACGACCATCCCTGGTTCCAGCGGCATGCCGAGCGACAGATGCTCGATAATCGCCGGAATGTCGAAGATCAGGTCTCCCGTGTGCGAATCCTGACGGGTCTCGCCGTTCAAGCGCAGGCGAATGCCTAGCCCTGCCGGATCGGGGATGTCGTCCGCCGTCACGATGCACGGTCCCATCGGGCAGGCGCGGTAGAGACTCTTGCCCTTGAAGAACTGCTGGTGACGACTCTGCAGATCGCGCGCTGAAATATCGTTGACGATGGTATAGCCGAAGACATACTCCATCGCTTCCGCGCGCGGGATGTTTATGCCCGCCTTGCCGATGACAAACGCCAGTTCGACCTCATAATCGAGTTCGGTCGTCACCTTTGGATCGAGCGGAATATCGTCGTCTGGACCGCACACAGTATGCGCTGCTTTGGTGAAGAAGACCGGATATTCCGGCAGTTTCGGCTCGCGCCCCCGCGCGCGGTACGACTCGATCGTGTGCGCAACATAGTTCATTCCCAGGCAGATGACATTCTGACGCGGGCGCGGAATGGGGGCAAGGAGCGTCACGGCGCTCAAAGGCACGCCCGCCCCGCGTTCGGCAGCGGCGCGCGCGGCGTCCAGCCCGGTGGAACCGGCATCGATCAGGCTCAACATATCAGGCGCTACTCCGGCAAGCGACACGACTTCGCCTTCGCGCAGCGCGCCCAGGTGAACTCCCTCGCTGTCGCGGTACGTCACCAGACGCATGATTGTCTCCTCGAACACACACAGACGGATACGGTATCCTGTATAGTACCACAGAATGGAGGGAGGAGGCGCGAGACGCCAGGCAAGCGGGGCAATGATAGCGCCGTTGCCGTGCAACGGCGCTATCAGGACGATGGTGATTGCGCGTTGAACGTTCCACGTTGAACGTCGCAGGCAGGGGAGCGCGGCGGTCCGCGTGGACAACGGTTACCGGCGGCAGGGTGCAAGGTTACATGTTGAAAGTGGGGGTGGGAAGGGGGCAGGTGGTCGTTGCATGTTGCACGTTGAACATTCCACGTTGAATGCTACAGGCGGTGACCTGTAGGGCGTTGCGGTGCAACGCCCCCAGGGACAGGCGGGAAGATGGGAAAGCAAGCAAGGCAAGAGACCAGAAGGAGAACGTGTCAGGAGTAAGGCAAGGTGATTCTCGGTTCTCGATTCTCGGTTCTCGGTTCTCGATTCTCAGTTCTCGATTCTCGGTTCTCGGTTCTCGGTTCTCGGTTCTCGGTTCTCGGTTCTCGGTTCTCGGAACCCCTACCTCTGACGGTCACGCTGATACAGTTGCCAGGCGGTCAGCGCCAGGCAGACGACCATGTAGCCGAAGAGGATCCCCCAGCGTGAAAGCAGGTGCGCTGGCGTGAAGGTGTACTCTTCCGGCGGATTGGGCAGGCGCAGCATTCCCGGTTGCAGCGGCAGATCGTTGATGTTGACCGATGTGCCATAGGCATCCATCGCCCAACGGCTGATCGTGAGCCAGGAGAGAACGCGCTGCACGGTGATGCCGTCCCCCAAACTGAAAATGACCCCCGCAAATATGATCTGCGGAATCAGCGCCAGCGGTACCAGCGAGATCGCCCGATCCGGCGTTGCCGCGAATGCCGAAATGGCCAGCCCCATCGCCAGCCCTGCCAGCGACGTGAGAACAGCGGTAATGAACAGTTCCAGTTGAATCGGCAGCATCACCCCCTGTGCGGGTAACTGCACTTTCAGCCCGATCAGCGCCAGCAGCACGGCGCTCTGAAGGACAACCAGCAGGAGCAGCACAAGCACTTTCGACAGCACATACGGTGCAATGCGCAGATTTGCCAGGCGCTCCCGGCGGTAGATCGGCGTCTCTTTGGTAATCTCGCGTGCGGCATTGATGATACCAAACCAGACGCCAACCGTCGCCAGCATAAAGAGCACCTTCTTGGCTTCGTTAGCGAAGGCGTTCTCGCCAACAATCGCATCCGCTTTGGCGACCAGCATCAACAGCAAACCAATGATCGGCGCCTGAAGCAGCAAGATCGCCAGATTGCGCCGGTCTTGCAGCGTCAGGTCGAAATAACGGCGCATCAGAATGCCGAATTGCCGCAGCGACGAGACGCCGGGGCGCTTTGTGGCGCCGTCCCCTTCGGCGCTGCCCGCCACCGGTCCGGCTGGCGCCTCTGCCAGCCGCCTGGTCACATACGTGGCGAATTGCGGCGAAGCGCGGAACTTCATCTCCCACAACTCGGCAAGCGTCGGAGCCGTCGGTTTGCCGTTGCTCGCCGCCTGCTGCGCGTAATGCTGCCACGCCGCATACTCCGCCTGAAGATCGCGCTGCACGATCGCCCAGCGTTCAGGGTCGTTCGGGTCGGCTGGTCCGTCGATACGGGTATAGATGTCGGCAAAGTCGCCGCTCGATACGCCAAAAAAATTGAGCGCCTCGGCTGGCGGACCAAAGAAGACCATGCGCCCGTCCGACATGAATGCCACGTGATCGCAGACATTGATATTGGCGGTTGCGTGAGTCACCAGGATGATCGTTCGTCCACTGTCCGCCAGGCGGCGCAGGGTGTACATCATCTTCTTTTCGAGCCCTGGATCGAGACCGGAGGTGGGTTCGTCCAGGAAGAAGAGCGACGGGTCCGCCAGCAATTCAGCGCCGATACTGACTCGTTTGCGCTGCCCGCCCGACAGGTTGTCGATCGGTTTCTCGCGGTGCGGTGTCATCTCGACATCTTCGAGCACACGGTCGATGCGCTGCCGGATCTCTGCTGGCGCCGTGTCGGCGGGCAGGCGCAGTTCGGCGGCGTATCCCAGCGCGCGCTCGACCGGCAGAGTGCGGTGGAGGATGTCGTCCTGCGGCACATAGCCAAGGACCGATCGGTAGGCGTCGAAGTTGCGATAGTAGTCGTCGCCGTTGACCAGGACACTTCCGTGGGTCGCCTGGACGAAGCCGGAGAGAGCATTGAGGAGCGTGCTCTTGCCGGTGCCGCTGCCGCCGACGAGCGCCACAAACTCGCGCGGCGCAATCGAGAGCGACACATCCTTCAGGATCATACGGGTTTTGCCGCTGCGCGACACCTCGCGCCACAGGTTGCGCGCATCGATGCGCAGCGCGCCGCGCTGGTCATACTGATCGAGGCTTTCGCCGGTGTACACCAGTTTGAATGCGCCGATCTGGATAATGTCGCCCTTGACCAGCGTGTGTTCGGTGATGCGGCGTCCGTTGACGAACGTGCCGTTGGTGCTGCCCACATCACGCAGCACGTGTTTCCCGTTGACGCGATCAATGACCGCGTGCTTGCGCGATACCTGCGGATTGTCGAGAAGAATCTCGCATCCCTCACGACCGATCGTAATCTGCGGGTCGGTCGGGTCGAGCCGGTAACTGCGCGCGACCTCAGCCGCCCGCTGAACTTTCGGCGCCTGCGGGTTGCGGTAGGTCAGCGTGACGAAATTACCGGTCGCCGGGTCGCCGATGCGCAACACGTCGCTGTCTGCCAGCACGTGCGGGGTATTGGCGGGGAGCCGCTGCCCCTCGAAGAGCAGACCATTGGTACTGCCAATATCGACAATCTGATGCGCGACGCCGTGCGGTTCGATGCGCGCGTGGCGACCAGAGACAAAACGCGAGGTGATGACAATATCGTTATCGGGAGAGCGCCCGATAGCCAGCGGTTGCGAACCGAGCGACACTTCAAAGGTATGCCCCACATCCTGCACGATCAGCACCGGTCCGGTGATTGACGATCCACCCTGCGGCGAACCGCTGCCGATCATGGTCGTGGTAGGCGCACCGCCAGGCGCCACAGCAGATCCCGGCAATGTTCCCGTTTTCTCGAGAGCGCTGCCAGGTGCAGCGGAAGAACCGGCAGTTGATGCGAGGGCGGCAGATATGGGTGTCTCCTGTGATTTCCCGCAGCGGGTACAGAACTTCGCGCCCGGTCGGTTCAATGAGGCGCCGCAGTGAATACAGGTTGCAGGCTGTGACACAATGACCCTCCTGTCGGTGAACACACGCCCCGATTGTAGCATGATCTGCAACAGAAAGAACGGTGCTGCATCAGGCATTGGCGCTGAGACGCACTTGCAGGTGCTGAGGGAGACGAAGAGGCGCTTTCGTCTCCCTCAAATGGTTGCAGGCTGCCGGATCGCCTGACGGGGGTGACCCTGGTCAGGACGAAGGGGTGTTTTCGTCTTCCTCGATGGTTACAGGAGGAGAAATGTTCACAACTTCAACAACCCCAGATTGCGTACAGTGGCATGTTCCTCTTACTCGCCGTCATCTTGCAGCGAGATGACGCCATTGTTATAGATCTCGACAATGATGTCGTGTTCCACCTGACCCTTGCACTGGGTTGTTTGCTCCTGTGGTTGCTCATCCCCGATCATCTCCGTCGCCACGGTGATCGTCAGATCCACATCGGTCATTGCCGTACCCTTACTGATGCGCCAGAGCGGTTCGCCGACGGCGTCGCCCTTGCCGACGTACTCCAGTTTGCCAAGGACGTAGCGCGTGTCGACGCTGCCATGAACCGATACGCCAACGCATCCGGCGAGGAATGCGCCGAGGATCAGAACCGTCAGCGCCATAAGGACGCGGCGACGTGTGCGCCACGCCAGAATACCGGAAGGGGTCGCCACTAGTAGAAGAACTCCCGGTTGCATGCCGCCCGTTTCTGGCGGCGGAACGACCAGGCGTAGCATGCCCTGAATATTGTCGGGTCCAATCAATCCAATCGCCTCGATCTGCGAGTGATCATCGGGGTCATCAGTCAGAGTCATGCCGGGATCGAGAGCAAACGCCAGTTCGTTAAGCCCGTTCCAGGTGTACGATCCTCGCTGCGCCATCCCTGCTGAGAGCGCGGTGGATAGTTGAACCAGTTGCGCGGGATCGACGGATGCGTTGTCACTGCTGCACACAACCGAATTGCTGCGCACATCACCCGGTATCAACAACCAGTCGCCCCGCAGATCGACAAGACGCACGGCAGCCTTGAAGGTGTTGGACTCATTGCGCCCAAGCGCAACCACCCGCACCTTTCGGTAGCCCATCGTCGCCTGGATCGGTCCCAGCACCAGCTGCGCATCGCCTTTGTGGTGAACGACGGGTTCATCATCCAGACGATAGAGGAGTTCGATCCCTGGTTCGATGATCAGCATGACGGGCCAGCTTGGTTTCCCCGTCCCGCCGCTGATGACCTGCAACGGATAGATGCCTCCCTGTGCAATAGGTGCGTTGATGATATATTCGGGCGGACGATCTTTGGGTGTCTCTTTCTTGATCTGCGGAGACTCTGGACCCGAACTGTTTTGCAAAGCGAACTCTTCTCTGGCGACTCGGAGGTCCTGCTTGACCCAGACGACATCGCCAAAGGTATCTCCAGTAAGGACGACGTTGTGCAGCGGGATAGTCGTACTCGTCCGTTCAGGCGCTGCGCCGAGCAGGTAGCGCGCGTAATCGTCCAGGTTGGCGCGGATTTTTTCCTGAAATGCGGCATCGTCCAGCGGATACGCGCCGCTGTTGATTGCCTGGATCATACCCTGCTCGCTGATTGGACAGGCGGCGCCGTCGCACATGTTCACCTTGAGCAGTTGTGCATGGATGTACCGCGCCTGGTCGTTGCGCGACCACGTGAACGGCGCCGCCTGAAAACCAAGGAATGCCGGTTGATCGACGGTCACCTGACCGTAGTGCTGCAGGTTGAACTCCAGAGCGCCATTGTCGATCAAAAATACGCCATTTTCCGCCGTTGTTTCCAGCCACCATGTTCTGGCGCCGGAGAGCGCCGCCAGCGTCATGGCGTACTCTTCGTCCTGGATCCAGTGAAAAAGTTCATACGCCAGCTCGCGGCGTCCCTTGTCAGAGGAAATTCTGGATGCGCTATCCATGGGGAGATACACAATACCGTTCTTTGAACTGTACACTGGTCCTGCGATAGATGGATCGACAATGACGAAGATCGAAGCGTTTGATGCAGCAGTAGTGAACCCCTTGCCCGCATAGGCTTGTATCAGCGTATCCACCTGAGTGATGATGACATCGGCATCGGCTGCTTTCAGCGGCGCGGTCAGTCGCCACATGACGGCGACTCTGCCATTTGTTCGACAACGCGTGTTTGTCGTCCATTCCAGGCATTCACGATGGGCATCGGCGGCATAGGCGCGGCGGGGCGCAAGGTTCAACCCCAACATATCGCCCATATCGGCTGGAAATGTAGCGCTGCCGGGTTTGGGGCGCAGAACGACATAGCGGATCGATCCATCGCGCGTTATTCCCGGCGCTGGTGAGTCGGGCAGCGTTTTGGGCGCAATAAACGCATCGATGCGCAGTACGCCGCCGGTCGGCTGAATATCGAGGAGCGCCAGATATTCGTTGTCAATCACCACTGCAGCGCGTGAGTCTGGTCCGGCTGCCGGAAGCGCCAGCGTTGCACGTCCGCGTCCGTCGTGTTCTGCGACAACGGAATAAAATGGCGTTTCGATGGTAAACGCCTGATTAAGCGCATCTGCGAGCGATCCCTGCGCGGCGCTCGCTATTAATTCAACCCCTGATCCCTCCTCGAGTGCATTACCTGCGACGGCAAGACTGGCGCCGTGACTATCAGTGTGCGCTTGTCCATCAGCGGCGACGGTTGTCTGCTCGATGGGCGTGGTGGTCATGGTCAGCGGTGCAGGCGTCGTGGTTGGAGGCGTGTGACCCGGATTCGCAGGCGGAACAGGCGCGCCAATCGCTGGCGGCGTGCTGTCGATTGCGCTGCGCCCGAAACCGAAGATCAGCATTGCTGCAATTCCTCCAATCACCAGGAAAGCGACGGCAATTCCTGCAATTGCGACCAGTCCAGGCGACAGCGAGCGACGCGGCGATGCGGGAGTCTGGGAGGCGTTGGAGGGCAGCGGTGTGGAAGGCGCCGTACCGGAGGGCAGCGGTGCATAAGGCGGATACGATTGCGCAAATGCGGAGGGTTCCTGCCCGGGCGCCGGCGAAGACGGCCACGCGGGTGATGGAGGGTATGGCGGCGCTGGTGTTGAACCGGAAGCACGGGCTGAGGGCAGAGTCGGCGGCGCCGGCATCGGAGCAGAATGCGGCGCTGGCGGAGCAAGCACGGTGTTCACCTCCGACACGATGCCCAGGCGCAGCATCGTGTCTCCGAGAGCAAGCGAGTCTCCGGGTCGCAAGATCGCAGGCGCCTGCAACAGGACGCCGTTCAGCAACGTTCCGCCGCTGCTGCCGACATCTTCGACAATAAACGCGGCGCCGTTCCACGTCAGACGGAGATGGCGACGCGAGACCTTTGGATCGTTGAGTAGGATCGTGTTATCGGGCGCTCGACCGATAGTGATCGTGGGTGCGGACAGGGGAATATGCGCCGTGATCGTATTTTCCCGGATGACCAGAAGTTCGAAGATCGGCGATAGTGGATGCAACGAACGACCGCACTGTGGGCAAACCTGCATTCCAGAACGGTGGGAAGCGCCGCAAAAAGGCATGTGGGCGGCGGTGGCGAGGCGGAAGCGTGGTGCATATGGTTTTCTCCGCAACGCACAGAGCGCAACGGTAGGCGTTGCTGCGACGTTATGTGTTCTTTCTTTATACCGTGTATGGAGAGTCTCAGGTGCGGGATATCCAACAACGCCGCGTTGCGAACGCACAACCGGGCAATGTCTGATGCGCAGCGGCTTTTGTTTGACGCCTTCTAAGCGCTGTGCTATACTACAGGTGTTATGGTGCCTGTAGCTCAACGGCAGAGCGCCTGACTGTGGCTCAGGAGGTTGTGGGTTCGAGACCCATCAGGCACCCCACATATATGTACATTTTCGCCTCGATGAAGAGGCTTTTTTTGTTGGCTCAAAGCACGTCTCTCTATGGCGGACGGACGTCTTTACTGGTGATAGTGCGCGCAGCGGAGGCGCCTGTGGAGTACCTGGTCGTTTCGAATAATCACACGTTCATGATCAGCAATCACGATGGCGATATTCCCGTCGAAGAGACGCCGTTGGGGTTGTACTTCTACGATACGCGCCATTTGAGCGGCTTTCAGGTGCGTCTGAACGGTCAATCGCTCGAATTGCTCGCCTCGAGTGACGAACATGTGTATCGCGCAGTGTTCCTCCTGACGAACGGCGCGTCCGGCGGCGAAGAACAGGGCATCGACCGCCAGACGGTTGCTGTGCGACGTGAACGGGTGGTGCACGAGGCGGTGTTTGAGCGCCTTACCGTGACCAACCACAATCGCGCGCCGATCGAGTGCGATCTGACCGTTGAAGTCGCAGCCGATTTTGCGGATATGTTCCTCGTTCGCGGGTTTGCCGGCGGTCCGCGCGGCGCGATAGATCCGGTCGAGTATCAGGGCGATCGCCTGCGGTTTCTCTACCGCGGCGCTGATGATGTGGTGCGCACCACCGACATACATCTGAGTGCGATCCCGGATACGGTTGATATGCTGGACGCAGAAACGCCGCCGCCGTCTCCCGGACCGCAGGGCGAAGGGGCGCGCCGTCTGCGGCAACTGCCAACTCCCGCGCGTGCACAGGTCCACTGGCGGATCGCGCTGGCGCCGCGTGCCAGTTGGACCGTTGATCTGACTATCACGCCTGCGACCGATCCATCGGAACAGCAGAACAGTAGTGCGGGCGGATCATGTGAGGCGGCGCTGGAAGCGGTACGTGCGTCATACCAGGCATGGGACGAAGCGGCAGCAATCGTGACGACCGATAACCCGACATTCAACCAGTTACTGCGACGCAGCAGCCACGATCTCCGCGCCCTCACTGCGCCGTTTGGCAATCTCCGCCTGCCGGTGGCGGGCATTCCCTGGTTTGCAGTTCCCTTTGGCCGCGATTCGTTGATCACCAGCTTCCAGGCGCTCTGGTTCCAGCCCGACCTGGCGCGCAGCACGTTGCGCTACCTGGCGGCGCATCAGGGAACGCAGGACAATCCTTGGCGCGATGAGCAGCCGGGCAAGATCATGCACGAAATGCGCTTCGGGGAACTTGCCAATACCAACAGCGTTCCGTTCAACCCCTACTACGGCAGCATCGACGCCACTCTCCTCTTTTTGATGCTGTTCGCCGCCACCGTGCGCTGGACCGGCGATGTGAACCTGTACCACGATCTGCTGCCAGCAGCGTTTCACGCACTCGACTGGATCGATCTCTACGCCGATGCTGATGGTGACGGGTATATTGCATTCGAGCCACGCTCAACGGCAGGGTTGCGCATTCAGGGGTGGAAAGACTCGCGCGACTCGGTGGTGCACCCCGACGGAACCCTTGCCGAACCGCCGCTGGCGCTGGTGGAGGTGCAGGCATACGCCTATGCCGCCAGAACCTGGATGGCAGATCTGCTTGAACGAATGGGCGAGACCGAACGCGCTGCCGAGGCGCGATCCGGGGCAGCGGCGCTGAAAGAGCGGTTCAACGCCGATTTCTGGCTGAAGGACGAGGGGTTTTACGCTCAGGCGATAGAGATTGGCAAAGGCGCCATCCGCGAAGTCACCAGCAATCCGGGGCATGCGTTCCTGTGCGATATTTTGACGCCGGAACACGCGGCGCAAACTGCGGCGCGCCTGACAGCGCCTGATCTGCTGTCGAGCTGGGGAGTGCGCACCCGCAGCGCCGCCGACCCGAATTACAACCCGATGAGTTACCATAACGGCAGCGTCTGGCCCCACGACAACTCGCTCATTCTATGGGGACTGGCGCGGAGCGGGTTCCGCACCGAAGCCAATGAGATCGCCGGTCGCTTGGTTGCGGCTGCGGCGCATTTCCGGCTGCACCGCCTGCCTGAGTTGATATGCGGGTATGACCGCGACCCTGATACGTTTGATGGTCCCGTGCCATACCCGGTGAGTTGCCGTCCGCAGGCGTGGGCTGCCGGCACAGGGCTGATGATCCTGCGCAGCATTCTGGGGCTGGACGTTGATGCGCTCGACAATACGCTGCGCCTTGCGCCGCATCTTCCGCCATGGCTGTCGTGGATCGAGGTGCAGAATCTGCGCGTTGGCGAGCGACTGGTCCACTTCCGGGCGACGCGCGCCGGAGTGGAGATCATTTCAGACGGCGGGGTTGATGTGCGCGTCGAGACGTGACCACATCCGGGGAGGCGCCCGGCGGCTGATGAACATTCACAACATAATCCGGTATTCGCCTTGCGCCCGGTGGCTAAAGCTGCGGGCTACTGCTTAACGGGGCGTACCGGATTAGCTGAGATCGTGCAAGCCCCGCCAGGGCTTCCCCGTCCCGAGTGAGGGCTTTCGCCCGCAACGCAGGGGGCGCCTGGTCCGACCACACCGGTATAGCGGCGCATTGTTTTCTGCCAATGCATGACTGCACGCAGGGTAAGCGGTGTGATTGCCTCGACAGGTTGAGCGAATGCCTGTCACTCACCACTCGTCACTCACACGCGAAACACCCGCGCTCCCGGGAGAAGGTGCTACCGCTCCACGCACACCATTGCTCGCTGTTGCATGGCAGCGGCGGTTTCGGCGGCGGTGCGCCTGCCGAGCAGCAATGGCGGCAGTTCAACCTCAATGGCATCCCAGGCGCAGCGGACGGGACGGGTTGGCGGGATGCCCGGCGCATTGCGCGCATATGTCGCGGCTGCCGCCAGCGCCGGATCGTCGGTGATTGCGGGATCGCTCAGCGCAATGATGGATGCTGGCAGTATGCCCAGGTCGCGGGCAATGCGCGCCTGCCACGCCGGTTCGCGGAGGGTCGCTGCCAGCGCCTCCGCATGCACCAGACGTTGACCGTCGAGCGCTGCACCGTACATCAGGTAGACGCCGGTGAGCGGCGCAGTCGCCGGGGCGCCGCGGTTCGTCAGTGGCAGTGGCGCGACCCCTAACTCCAGGGTATCGGTCAATCCACGATAGCTTTCCAGCGCCCAATCGCCATCGATCGCCAGCGCCGCTCTGCCTCGCCGAAAGAGTCGCGCGCCTTCATCGTAGGTCGAGGGGGGCGTTGGTCCGTACCGTCGCGCGCTGCGCAGCAGTTCGAGCGCGGCGACCACGGGAGGAGCGTTGAGGGCGGGCATGCCGTCGGCATCGAGCATCACTCCACCTGTTATGTCAAGCCAGAATGCAAACCAGCGCGCCTCGGTCCATCCGGCGACCAGTCCGACCCTTCCGCCGCCGGTGTTTGCACGCGCTGCGGCGATCAGTGCATCGATGGTGCGCGGCGGACTCTCCACGAATTTCTTGTTGTAGAGCAGCAGCAAAAACCCCTGCGCGCCAACCGGCACGCCCCACTGCTGATCATCGGCAGTTGCGCCAGCGATCACGGCGGGCAGCGCATCGTCAGAGGCAGGCGACCTGCGCACCGCCTGGATCAGCCCCATCGTGCGCAGGATCGCCAGATCGTTGCCATCGCCCCAGAGAACATCCGGCGGCGGCCGCCCATCGATCTGATCAACGCGCAGGCGGGCGATCATGGCGTCGGAGGTGCTGCTGCGGATGCGGATCGGCACGTTTGCGGCGGCAGCAGCCTCGGTCAGCAATAACGTGAGCGCGTCACGGCGCGCCTCATCGCCGGATGCCCACACGGTCAGCGGTTCCGGCTCTGGGGTCAGGGTAGGCGAGGGGGTCGCCGTTGGCGCAGCGGTTGGCGAGGGAAGCGGCGTCGATGTGGCAGTGGATGTTGCGGCTGGCGCAGGAGATGGCGTCGGCGGCGTGGCTGCGGGCTGTGTGCAGGCTGCCAGAAGAAGCAGAAGAAGCATCAGGATACGCGCATATGGAGCCATCGTCAGGGTAGCAGTTTCCACGACGTCTGCCACGTGCCGCCGTAGCGCCGGTCGAGTTCGATGATCAGCGGAACCATGCCATCGAGAATGCGCGCATTGCGCAACATGCCACAATCAATCGGTCGAAATCCGAGATCGGCGATCAGCCCGGCAACGATACGTTTGTCGTCCTCATCATCCCCGGCGAACAGCACATCACGCTGGACGCCGTCGGCATTCAGCGGTGCGGGGAGCGTCGCCGCGAAATTGGTCTTGAATGCGGCAACGACGCGCGCGCCCGGACCAATGGCATCGCGCGTGACTTCAGCGCCAGCAACACGATTGTCCGGCAGATGATCGAACGGGTTCGAGATGTCGATCACCAGGCGCTCGCGCAGCACATCGGCGTGGGCGCGGCAGAAGGGTGCAACTTCGAGGTATGGCAGCGTGACCACCACGATTGCAGACTCCGCCAGCGCATCAGCATACATTGTCACCCGCGCATCGGGAATGGCGGCGATCAGATCGGTCTTCTCGTGCGGAGTGCGTGAACCGAATATAACGCGATGACCGGCGCGCACCCATCCTGCGCCCAGTCCGCGCGCCATTCTGCCGGCGCCAATCAGCGCAATTGTGATCAATTCATCCCTCCTCTCGTGTGAAACCAGTGCCGCGCCTCTTCCAGCAAGCGCGCGCGCAGCGCCGGCGACGTCGGGATGCCGGCGGCATCGAACGCCAGCAGGACGCTGCCTGCAACAGGCGGCGCCTCCAGCAGCGCCACACGCGCCGCTGGTGCGCAACAGTGAACCTGTTCCGTCAGGGCATCAACAAGCAGCCTGTTCCGCGCACGAAAGACCCCCCCTGCCAGCACCACAGCGAAGGCTTCATGTTCAAGCGCGAGTTTGCGCGCAACCACCCCAGCCGTCATCCCCAACTCTTCGCCTGCCTGCCGGACGATGCGGCAGGCGACCTCATCACCTGCCTCGGCGGCTGCAAAAACCAGCGGCGCCAGGCGTCCGTCGGGTGGCGGCGCGGCGCCGCGCGACACCCGTTCGACGAGATCAGGCACGTCAGCCGCGCCATATGCCTGTACAAAAGCGTCACTCAACGCCGTTGCCGGTCCACGCCCGACCCAGGCAAGCCCGATTGCGCGGGTCGCTTCCCACACCAGACCAGCCGCACCGTGGAAGTCGCCCCAGCGCATTCCCAGACCAAAGGTGCGGAAGGTCGCTCCGCTGCGGTTGCGTCCGGCAACCGTCGAGCCGGTTCCCGCGATGACCACCACGCCGCATCCATCGGCGGAACCGGCGCGGAGCGCGCCGAAAGCGTCGTTAACCAGCGTGTAGGGTCCGGGCAGGTCCAGACGTGCAATCACCGACTCAAGCCGAACAACGTCGCTTTCCCAGTCGAGGCCCGCCAGGGCATACCCGGCGGCGATAATATCGTTGCGCGTGATGCCAGCCGTGTGGAGGGCGTCATCAATTGCCTGCGCATACGCGGCAAACGCGCCATCGAGACCGCCCCCCTCCCAGTTGCCTGGTCCGCTTTCGCCGCCGCCAACAACGCGCCCGTTCAGATCGGCAATCAGCGCATGGGTTTTCGAGCCGCCGGCGTCGATGCCCAGCAGATACCTGTTGCTCATGGCATTCACCGGAGAAACAGCTCAACCACCGGCACGGTCACGCGGGGCTTGACCACCGGCAACTCCAGGGTCAGCGTATCAGCCGCCGTCGCGGCAATGCTCCATTCCGTATGTTTGCCCGGTTCGAGCAGCCGCACCTCGCTGGCATCATTGAGCAGTTGCGCATACTCCACCCTGCCCGCCAGCCCGTCGAGGTGGATGTGACGGAAGGGCCAGGAGAAGATGTGGAGATAGAGACGCTTCCCATTCTGGGTGAAGCGGCAATCAGTCGGCGCGGTGAACTCGCTCTGCGTGCAGCCGTAGATCGAGCGGCTATGCAGGCGCATCCAGTCGGCATAGACCTTGAGCGCAGCCAGCGCCCGGTCGTCGAACGTTCCGCGCGCCGTCGGACCCACATTCATCAACAGGTTGCCGCCGCACGCCACAGAGTTGATCAGCATCTGGATCAATTGTTCCGGGCTTTTCCAGGTCATCTCGTCACGGTGGTAGCCCCACGAGCCGCTGAAGGTCTGGCATGTCTCCCACACGACCGGTTCGCCATCGACGCGAACCCACTCGCGCGGCTGAAACTGTTCGGGCGTATGCACATCGGCGAATTCGGTCGGCAGGTCGAGGCGGTTGTTGACAATAATATCGGGCGCCAGATCGCGCACCAGGCGCAGGAGCGCTTCGCTTTCCCAGTCGGCGCGCCCTTTGCCGGGCAGCCCATTGTACGCACGGTTGGGGTAGGAGAAGTCGAACCAGATGATGTCCACCGGTCTATAGCCGGTCAGCAATTCACGCACCTGATTGCGCATATATGCTGCATAGCGGTGCATCTTGCGCCCGGCGTTCAGTTGGGCGACATTTGGGTGATCGCGCAGCGGATGGAAGATGTCGATCAGAAAATCGGGGTGATGCCAGTCGATGAGCGAGTAGTAGAACCCGATGCGCAATCCCTCAGCACGGAACGCCTCGACGAACGGCTTCAGCAGATCGCGTTTTGCCGGGGTATTCGGCGCCTTGTAATCGGTATACTGCGAATCCCACAGGCAGAACCCTTCGTGATGCTTGGTCGTGATGACCACATACTTCATCCCCGCTTCACGCGCAGCGCGCGCCCACATGCGCGGGTCGTACAGGTCGGGGTCGAAATGGTCGAAGTAGCGCTGGTACGACTCATCGTCGATCTTCTCGCGGCTTTTGACCCACTCGTGGCGCGCAGCGAGGGCATACAGCCCCCAGTGAATGAACATCCCGAAGCGGTCACGAACGAACCAGGAGGTATCGCCGCGCGTCGGCGCCGGTGTCAGCATTGTCGTCTCCTGTGCGTCATGAATGGCGCAACGTCAGTATCCTGCGTCTTTATCCACCACATTGAGCAGTGATTCGCCGTTCAGGTAGCGGCGCAGGTTTTCAAAGAACAGATCGATCATGCGTTCGCGGGTGCGCGGTGACGAGTAGGAAATATGCGGCGTAATCCAGACGTTGGACGCCTTCCAGAGCGGATGATCGGGAGGCAGCGGCTCGACCGGCAGGGCATCGAGCGCCGCGCCGGCGATTCGTCCGCTGTGCAGCGCTTCCAGAAGCGCATCAGTATCGACGATCTGACCGCGCGCGATGTTGATCAGGTACGCGCTCGATTTCATACGCCGGAAGGCGTCGGCGTCGAACATCCCGCGAGTTGCAGCAGTCAGCGGCGTGGCAATGACGACATAATCAGCCTGCGGCAGAAGGTCGCGCCAGCCGTGTTCACCGACCATCAGATCGACCTCGTCAGCCGGTTGGGGACGGCGGCGGCTTGCCAGGATACGCATACCGAAAGCGCGCGCGCGTTTTGCAACTTCGGCGCCGATGTTGCCATAGCCAATGATCAGAAGAGTGCGCTCGAACAATTCGTCGCACGGGATGTCGTCACCGCGCTCCCACTCGGCGGGCGCCAGCGCCTTGAGGTCGAAGGCGCGTTTGACGTGGTTCAGCATGTACATCAGAACGAACTCGGCAATAGGAATGGCGTGCGCCCCCGCCGAGTTCGTCAACACAATATCACGTTCGAGAATCTCAGGAATCAGAAGATGCTCAACGCCAGCGCTCGGCGTATGGATCCAGCGCAGGTTTGGCGCTGCCGCCAGGACGCGACGCAGCGCACCGACCGGCGTCCACCAGCGGAGCAGCATGGTTACATCGCTGACATCACCCTCGGGTTCGCCGGTATTATCGAAGCGCACCACCTCCAGGTCCGGCGCCATCTCCGCCAGGCGTGGTTCGATCAGGGGCGCGAGAGCCTGCGGAATGAGCAATTTCATGCACACCTCAGAGAAGGGCGACTACCGCCGGTCAACTGACCGACTCGCCCGGTTTCAGGTCGATGACTGTCACTTCCACGCCAAAGGCGCTGCACTGTTCACGGAGTTGATCCGGCGTTCCGTGCAGGATCGGGAAGGTGCCGTAGTGCTCCGGGATGGCAAATGTCGGTCGGATCAACTTCAGCGCATAGGCGGCCTGCATCGGGTCCATGGTAAAGTGATCGCCAATCGGCAGGATGACCAGTTCGGGGTGGTACAGATCACCGATGATCTGCATATCCATTGACACAGCGGTATCGCCCGTGTGATAGAGCGTGAATCCGTTCTCCATCCGCAGCACATACCCGGCCTCGCTGCCCATCGGCACGATCACGCCATTATCGGTAAAGGTGCTGCTGTGGGTCGCGTGGGTCATCGTGGCGCGAATGCCCGCCACTTCGACTGTACCGCCTTTATTGAAGCCAACCAACCGGTCCTGGCTGACGCCTTTCGCTGCGATCCAGCTTGTCAGATCGAATTGCCCGACGATCGTAGCGCTGGTATCATTGGCAAGCGCCAGAATATCGGCAATGTGATCGAAGTGCCCGTGGGTCAGAAAAATGGCATCGAGACCCTCGCTGCGCACCCGCTGCTTCCACTCATCAGGGCAGGAGGGATTGCCATCCACCCAGGCGTCGATCAGAACCTTTTTCCCTCCGGGGGTCTGGATATGGAACGTCCCGTGCCCGAGCCAACTGATCGTTGTGTCACGACCAATCGTTGCCATTACACTCCTCCTTTCCACATGCGAGGATGACCTGGGGCGCGCCTGAAACGACCCACCCCGCCGTTGTCGCCGTGCGGCGATTGGCGTGGCGCTGAGGTTGCGGCGTCTGGCAAGAATAGTATAGCACAGGTTGAGATCAGGCGAGCGGCAAGCGGCAAGCGGCGCGAGAAGGGGGCAGGTGGAAGGCGCGCAGATTGAGGCGTTGAACGTTGAACGTGGGAATACGGTAGCAGCTGGAAGGTGAAGCACAGCAAGCGGCGAGAGGGGGGCAGGTGGAAGGCGCCGCAGGTTGAGGCGTTGCGGTGCAACGCCTCAACCAGAGTGGTGGCGGTTACAGATTGAAGAGTAGGGACGCGCCGGCGGCGCGCCCACATGCACGGTTGAACGCCCGCGGGAAAGTTGACCGTTGAACATTCACCACGCAAATCCCTACGCCGCCAGCAGCGCCTCGCGCAACTTCCCGACGACCATGCCCTCCGGCGCGGCGCCTTCGATGTGCACCACGTCGTCAATGACCGTGCGCGGCACTCCCATGACCTCATAGCGCTCGCCGAGTTCGGGGAACTCGGTGACTTCGACGACATCGGCGGTGATCAGCGGGCTGGCATACGCCAGGCGGTGCGCCAGCACTCCGGCGCGCGGGCAGTAGGGGCATCCGGGCGTGACGAAGACTTGCAGGTGCATCGGCCTGTTCAGTTCACTCAGGAAATGGTGCGTCGCCGGTTGTAGTTCCACCGTGTCGCTCCCGACCATCCGCAACGCTTCGAGCAGGGTCACGAACTCGTAGCCGCTCGGAATGCCATAGAAACGCACGCCATAGTTCTGCTCCTCCGCCCCGCCGAGGATGACGATAGCCGGCGCCTTATCGACGCCGAGTTCGACAGCGCGCGCCGCATCCGCTTCCAGGTCGTATTTCTCGACGCGCAGCAACGAATGGATGCCTGCGACTTCCTCGACCAGTTCGCCGGTGACATCGCACAACTCGCAGTTCTCCCTGCTGCTGAAAAATGCCATCGTCACCGGTCGCTTCAGTCCTTCGTCGAGTTGCTCGCGGACAATCTTCCGGTCCTTATCGTTCAAGAGCGCCATCGGGCTTTCCTCCTCGTGTAGATGCGATTCTTCTGCGGATATGATGTGCGCATTGCTGAAAACGTTACATCACCCATGCAACGCGGGCAGAAAGACGGTCGGGCTGCGCACCAGCAGCGGACTCTGGCTCTTGAACGCTTCGGCATACGCCACGCCAAAGAGCCGCCCGATATACGCATCCTCCGCTTCGTACAGGGTCAACAGCCGGTCGTGCCCCTCCTCGACCCTGAAGATCGAGCCGTACTCCGCCAGCGCGGCGCGTTTGCGGTTGTAGGTGGCGCTGACATCCACGGCAAAGGCGAAGTCGCGGCCCCACGGCGGTTCCATCTTGCAGTGCGGATAGAAGAGACGCTCGACTGCCCACGGGTGCGTGTCGCCGAGCGCCTCCCCGCCCGGCACGCGATCCCAGCGGTCGAGGCGCGCATAGAAAACCGCAGCGCTCACCAGGCTGCCGACAGCCGCGTGATCCGGATGCACACATGCGTCGGTCGTGGCAAAGACGAGGGCAGGGCGATGGATGCGGATCAGGCGGGAGACTGCGAGACGCAGATGGATCGTATCGGTGATCAGGCGATCCTGACCATCGAGAAACACCCGATCCGCGCCCAGATGCGCAGCCGCGCGCCGCGCCTGCTCGGCGCGCACCCCCGGCGCCGCAAAATCGCTTGGCTCGCCATCACATAGATCGACCAGCAACACCCGTTTTCCCTGTTCCGTCAGGAGGGCGATCGTGCCGCCCATCTGCACTTCGGCATCATCAGGGTGCGCGGAGATGACCATGACATCGTATGGCATGGTTCGCCCCCTTTCCAGCAAGCAGACCGATCTGGTTATGGATACGATGCAGGAAGATGGTTCATCGTTACGTTGCGCCGGTGGTATAATGGCTCTTCCTATCGGGCGATACGGCGAGAAGGAAAGGAGACCGGCGATGGGAGCGTGGTCGGAACTGGACGCGGTGTACCCGCCTGGCGTGCTGACGCCTGGTGCGGCGCTGGTGGTGGCGCTGGCGCACCTGCACGGCGCAACGAGTCTCTACGACAGCAACGGCGCGCTGGCGCAATTTGTGCCGGATGCGCGGCGCGGTCTGGCGCTGGACCGCGATCTGATCGACCGGATCGAACAATATCTGGCGCGTGTATCGTTCGATGATTTCGTCCGTGAAGCGCGTGAGCGGCTCAACCATCAGCAACTGCGTTGCCTGGCGCTCAACCTGCTCGACGCTGTGCTCGCCGCTGGCGAGCGTCCCGAAGCACATCCGCGCTACCGTGCGCTGATCGAAGGACTTGGCATCACAGCCGAGATGATCGACCCCTACCGGTACACCCTTGTGTTGAAGAACGACCTGAGCGTCTTTCCGCAATAAATGACCATTACACCGTCGCAGCGCAGCACATTTGCCGCACGGACATTCGCGGCGTTCCGTTATCGCAACTATCGTCTCTGGTTCTTTGGCCAGATGGTGTCGCTCTTTGGCTCCTGGATGCAAACCACTGCCCAGGGATTTCTGGTCTTCCAGCTAACCGGTTCGCCTGCGTATCTGGGGTATGTGGGGTTTGCCGCTGGCGTGCCCGCATGGGCATTGACCCTCTATGGCGGGGTGGTCGCCGATCGCGCGCCACGCCGCACGCTCCTGATGATCACACAAACGGCGCAGATGGCGCTGGCGTTCGTGCTGGCGGCGCTTGTGTTCACCGGCATCGTCCAGCCCTGGCATATTGTCGCGCTCTCGTTCTTGCTGGGGGTCGCCAACGCATTCGACGCCCCGGCGCGTCTGGCATTTGTGCGCGAACTGGTGGACAAAGAGGACCTGACGAACGGCATTGCGCTCAATGCAACAATGTTCAACCTGGCGACGACGACCGGACCGGCGCTAGCCGGGGTGACCTATAACCTGGTGGGACCGGCGTGGTGTTTCATGCTCAACGGCATCTCATTCCTGGCGGTGATCGGCGCACTCTGGCGCATGCAGATCGCGCCGAAGCCGGTTGCGCCGCGCAGCGCCTCGGCATGGCGCGATCTGCGCGAGGGATTGAGTTACATCCTGCACGAACCGGTGGTGCGCACGTTGATTGCGCTGGTGGGAGTGACGAGTTGCTTCGGCATCTCGTTTGCAACCCTCTTTCCGGCGTGGGCGGTGCGCATTCTGGGAGGCGACGCGACCACGACCGGTTTCTTGCAGTCGGCGCGCGGTCTGGGGGCGCTGTTGGGCGCGCTGCTGATCGCGTCGCTTGGGCGCTTTCAGTTCAAAGGACGCCTGCTGACCGTCGGCACATTTGCGTTTCCAACGCTACTCGTTTTGCTGACCTTCACGAACTGGCTGCCGCTGACCCTCGTGATCCTCGTGGCTTCTGGGCTGGCGGTCATCCTGGTTATGAACCTGGCGAATGCTCTGGTGCAGACGCTGACACCCGATGCGCTGCGGGGTCGGGTCATGGCGGTCTACAGCATGGTCTTTTTTGGGATGATGCCGGTTGGGGCGCTCTGGTTTGGGCTGATTGCTGAGCGAGCCGGCGAACCAATGGCAGTGATCAGCGGGGCGCTGATAGTGCTTGGCGCTGCGGCGCTGATGTTTGTCGTCGCGCCGCGGATACGGGGGTTGCCGTGAGTGGAGGTGAGGGTTAACAGTGCTACCATAAATTAACAGGGCTTACACGGTAGCCCATTTTCTGGCTCCGCCAGAGCCTGCGGCAGCGTGGCGCTCCCAATGAAGGCAGTGTGGCGGCAATGCTGCCGCACCGCATACCAAAGAAGACAACACCACTCCACCGAAGGCGGAAAGAGCCTTCGCGCGGCTCGTCCTGTACATTGACAATTCTCCCCGGCTATGCTACCTTGCAACGGCATTTTATCGCGTTCTGACGGTAGCCGGGGAGGTTTATGGCAACCCTTACGATCAACGGCGGCGCACCGGTGCGCACCCGTCCCTGGCCCCGCTGGCCGCAGTGGGACGCGCGCGAAGAGCAACGGGTGCTCGATATTCTCCGCAGTGACGATTGGGGTGGGTTCGCGCCGGTTGTCGGAGAGTTTGAGCGCGCATTTGCACAGCATCATGGCGCTGACTTTGGCATTGCCGCAGTCAACGGCACGCAAACGCTGGTCGCCGCGCTGATGGCGGCAGGCATTGGTTCTGGCGATGAGGTGATTGTTCCCCCGTACACCTTCATCGCCACGGCATCGGCGGTGCGACTGGTGGGCGCCACCCCGGTATTCGCCGACATCGAGGCCGACACCTACAACCTCGACCCTGATGCAGCGGCAGCGGCAATCACGTCACGCACACGCGCAATCATTCCGGTACACTTCGCCGGTCAGGCGGCGGATATGGACCGCCTGACCGATCTGGCGCGGCGCCATGCATTGCTGCTGATTGAAGATGCCGCGCACGCCCACGGCGCGTCGTGGCGCGGTCGAATGTGCGGGTCGCTTGGCGATGTGGGATCGTTCAGTTTCCAGAGCAGCAAGAATATGACGGCTGGCGAAGGCGGCGCGCTGACAACGAATGATCGAACGCTTGCCGATGCCATCCGCAGCCGTGTGAATCAGGGGCGCGCCATCGGCGGCGCATGGTATGAGCATCCGAATCTGGGCACGAATATGCGTCTCTCTGCCTGGCAGGCCGCGGTTCTCCTGGCGCAACTCGAACGTCTCGATGAACAGACCGACCGGCGTATGGCATGTGCGCGCCGCCTGAATGCGTTTTTTGCTGACGTCGAAGGTATTCAGCCGATGCGCTGGGACGAACGCGCAGACCGGCATGCCTTCCACCTGTACATGGTGCGCTACGATGAACGCGCCTTTGGCGTACCGCGCGATCTGTTCGAGCAGGCGCTCGAAGCGGAAGGTATTCCGTGCTCGACGGGCTACCCCTTCCCGCTTTACCGACAGGCATCGCTTGGACCAGCATTCGCGCGCGCTGATGCCTGCCCGAATGCCGAGCAGGCATGCCGCGAGGCGATCTGGCTGCCACAATGGCTGTTGCTCGCCGATCCTGATGAAATGGACGATGTGGCGGCTGCAATCATCAAGATTCGTGATCACAGGGACGAACTGCGCCATGTGGTTTCCCACTGATCAGTATCCCAAACTGCGTGCCATCGATATTCGCCAGGTGATGCACGACGGTCAGCCATCGTTGCTGTTGCGCGATCCGCTCCAGATTTCGGACCGCTTCCTGGTGATTTCCCAGGGGCTTGGCCCGGCGTTGCTCTTCTGCGATGGAAAGCACCATCGAGCAACGATTGCCGGGAAACTGCGTTCGATGCTCGGCATGCCGGTTGACATTGCGCTGGTCAACCGTCTGGTCGATGCGCTCGACGAAGCATTCCTGCTGGACAATCTGCGGTTCAGGGCGGAGCACGCCCGGGCGCTCGCCCGGTATCGCGCGGCGCCATTTCGCCTGCCAGCGCTGGCAGGGCAGTCGTACCCGTCCGATCCGGCGGAACTCCGGCGGTTGCTCGATGATTTCGTCGCTGCGGCTGGTCCGATTGCTCCCGCGCCGCCAGCCGGTCGCGGCGTGCTCAGCCCGCACATCGACTATGCACGTGGCGGTCGGGTGTATGCGCAGGTCTGGCAGCGCGCAGCCGAGATGGTTCGTGCGGCTGAGGTCATTCTACTGATCGGCACGGATCACTACAGCCCTGAACCGGTGACGCTGACACGCCAGAAGTACGCTACGCCCTTCGGCGTTGCGCCAACCGACGTGGCGGTCGTCGATGAGTTGGCAGCGGCTCTCGGCGAAGACGCCGCGTTTGCAGGAGAACTGTATCACCGTGTCGAGCACTCGCTCGAACTGGTTGTGGTGTGGTTGCAGTACATACGTGGGAATGCGTCCTGTCCGGTCGTTCCGATCCTGGTCGGGTCATTCGCGCACTACATGGACGGCGGCGATCCGGCGACCGACGCGCGGCTGGAGGCGTTGATCACAACGCTGCGGCGGATCATCGCCTCCCGGCGCGCCATAGTGGTCATCTCCGGCGACATGTCGCATGTCGGTCCGGCATTTGGCGGGGCGCCGCTGAATGCTGCCGACAAAGAAGCGTTGCGTCGCTCCGACGATCTGGTGATCGACCGCCTGCGCGCCGGTGACGCCGCCGGGTTTTTCCACGTCATCGCCGATACCGGTGATCGCCAGAATATCTGCGGGCTGCCGCCGACGTATCTGGCGCTGCGCCTGATGGACGCCGTCGAGGGTGAACTGGTCGGGTACGCACAATGCCCGGCGGACGACGAAGGAACATCGGTGGTGTCGATCTGTGGGATGGTGTTTGGGTGAGGGGATTATACGTTGAATGTTGAACGTTTTCGGTCACACAAGGGCGCAAAGGTGAAGGCGAGAAGGTTACAGGTTGCAGGCGCAAAAGTGACACGCAGAGCCGTTGCGATGCAACGGCTGGAGCACGAAGGCGCAAAGGCGGCAGGTGGGCGTTGAACGTTGCACGTTGCACGTGGACCGGTGGCCGGTAGGGGCGCGCTGCGGGCGCGCCCACAGGACCGCAGCACGCCGGGACCGCCCGCAGTAGGGGCACGCCGCAAGCGTGCCCATGGCACGCCGCAGGCGCGCCCACAGGACCGTGGCAGAGAAGCGCTATGCAGAACACGCGACACATTCTATGGATCATCACGCTGCTCCTGGCACTGACGGGATGCAGCGGCATTCCGCTGCCCGGAATCGGCGGCGCACCGACGGCGGTGGAGCAACCGACGCCTCCGCCTGATACCGCCACGCCTGTAGTCACACCCACCGACACCGGCGCGTCGCAGCCATCGCCAGAAGCGACCCCAACACCCATAGCAACGGCGGTCGCCGCAGCGCCTTCACCCACAGCAACCGCCACACCAGCGCCTTCACCCACAGCAACCGCAGCCGCGCCAACCGATACGCCTGGACCGACGGAAGAACCGTTGTATCTGCAACCGTCACCGATCCCTGGCGTACCGACTGCGCCGCCGCCAACCGACACGCCAACCCCAAGCGTAACACCGACTGCGACGCCTGCCGCGTCACCGACACCGGATGCGAATGTGACACCAACACCGACACCAACCCCTACCTATCCACCGGTGCCGATTGTGTCGTCGCTGCGCGGAACTGTGGCAAATCCCGGCAATGTGCGCGCCGATCCGAATGTCAGCGCAACCCCGATCGACCGTGTGAACCAGGGTGAAGAGGTGCAACTCCTGGGGCGCAGCGACAACGGGCGCTGGTACCTGGTGCTGACGGTGCGCGGCGTGGCTGGCTGGGTCAGCGCCACGCTGCTGAATGTGCCGCCAGAAACCGCAGCGCTGGTGCCGGTCAACCCCGACATCGCACTGCCAACGCCGCCAGGCGGCACGCCGTAGAGCCTATCGGGAAACGTGATGGTCAGGCGCCATTGCGCGCGCAACGGGCGCGGCTCGCATTGCTCGCAGCAAGCGACGCGAGCCGCCCAATAACGGCGGCTCGCAGTTTTTGGATTACGATCTTTGAGAAAATGATCCGGTATCGACCGCACTCGCCTGCGCAGGCGGGCTTCGCTTCCCGTATCCTGCGGCTTCTGCCGCCGGGCGGGCGGATAGCGCTTCGCCCCTCGCCAGCGTCACGTCGTCGCCAGTTCTGGACGAACCGTTTCGTAACGCTTCGCGTAGTCGCTCATCCCCTGAGGCGCAATATCGACGACATCCGCATATCCCTGGCGTTTCAGCAGACTGGCAACGGCGCAGGCGCGGGTTCCACTCTCGCAGACAATCACAATCGTGCGGTCGGCGGGCAATTCGCGCCACCGCTGTCGGATCTCACTGAGAGCAATCAGACGCACATCGGCGCTATCGCCGGGAATCACGCCTTTCTCCCACTCAAACGGTTCGCGCACATCCAGAATGACCGCATCGCGGTTGCGAGCGTAACGATGGAGCGTCTCCAGATCGCCAATGGCGATCCGCTCGACCGGCAGACCACTCGCCAGCCAGGCGTTGACCGGTTCCTGCACATGCCCGGCGACAGTGAATCCTTCCTCGCGGAACAGGTACGCGGCTTCCTGCGCCAGCAGCGGGACATCACTGACAAAGACCAGCCGCGTGTCAGCGCCAAGCAGCATTCTGGCGCGATCCACCATGTTCCCCGTGTTGAATGTGATGTTAATTGCACCAGCCGGGTGACCCTCAGCAAACGCCAGCGCCGGTCGCAGATCGACAAGGATCGCGCCGTTCTGCGTCGCCTCATATGCCTGCTGAACGGAGAGCGCTGGCGCATCCGCGTGCGGGTGGTGACGGTGAGGAATTGTCGCGCGGGTCGCTTCGGCAGGCAGCGGAAGGACGCCACGGTTCGTATTGCGATGGACAAGCACCGACTCCACCGCTTCGCGCGGCACGACGCCGCTGAGCTCGATAAATGCCTGCGCGGTGCGCGCCTGCAACATCCAGTTGAACCGTCGTTCGAAGCCAATGGTGCTGATCGGCTTGCCACTCATCTGTTTGCCGCCGCATGCCGAACCACCGTAGTGCGCCGGATAGATTTCACAGTAATCGGGCAGTTCCAGCAGTCGCTGAATGCTGTTGAACATCACCTCGGGTCCGGTCAGCGGCAGGTTAACCAGATCGGTGCGCGCTACATCATTGATAAAGAGCGAGTCGCCGGTCAGGATCATCCATGGTTGATCGGAGCGTGGCGTATCGATGACGGCATACGCCATGTGCTCCGGCGTGTGTCCGGGAGTATGGATTGCCCGGAGAATGACATTCCCGATCCGAATCTCGTCACCATCACGCACGCGCGTATGCGGGTAGTGGACCGACGCGCCGGTGATCTCATTCTCGATATCGTCCCGGCTTGGCGCGTAGATTGTCGCGCCGGTCAACGCCGCCAGCGCCCGACCAGTCGAGAAATAGTCGGCGTGGAAGTGCGTCTCGACAATCGCAGTAATGCGCAACCCCCTATCGGCAGCCGCCATCAGGTATTCCTCAGGCGGCAACCCCGGATCGACCACTGCGCTCTCACCGCTCTGCACACATCCGATCAGGTACGACGCGGCAGAGATCGCCTCGTTGAGAAATTGACGAAGGATCATGACATCCTCCTCCTTTACATACGTCCACGCAGCATACCATTCCAGTACATGGCGGGCAGACCGTAGGCTTTCAACGCATACATGCTGTAGCGCTCGCGCGATTGATCGAACGGGAACGACTCCTTCGGCGTCAACTGATAGTCGAACTCAGCCAGGATCAGGCTGCCATATCCCGTCACCAGCGGGCAGGATGTGTATCCATCATAGACGGCTTCAAGCGGGCGTCCCTCGATTGCAGCAACGAGATTCTCAACCAGGACTGGCGCCTGCTTGCGGATGGCTGCGCCGGTTTTTGATGTCGGCAGATTGCTGCAATCGCCGAGGGCAAACACATTCGGGTAGCGGACGTGCTGCAACGAGAATTGATCGACCTCCACCCATCCTGTCGAAGCCGCCAGTTTGCTCTGTTTGATCACATCCGGGCTGCTCATCGGCGGCGTGACGTGGATCATATCATAGCGAACCGTGACCCGTTCGCCACCGGCAAGGTTCTGGAAGACCGCTTCCTTCTGACGATGGTTGATCTCGACCAGTTCGTGCTGGAAATGCGTTTCGATCCCTTTGCGTCGGCACACGGCAGTGAGGGCGTCGGCATATTTTTTGACCGAAAAGATGCCGCCGGTCCCGGAGAAGAACTTGATCGTGCTCTTCGAGCGCACACCAGCGCGGCGGAAGTGATCATCCGCAAGATAGGCGATCTTCTGTGGCGCGCCGCCGCACTTGATTGGCGTCGACGGTTGCGTAAACACCGCCACGCCGCCCCGGAACGAACGGATATTCTCCCAGGTGCGATCAACCGTTTCGTAGGAGAAGTTGCTGCACACACCGTTGCGCTCCGCCAGCGCCTCTCGCAATCCCTTGATCTTGTCCCAGTCGATCTGAATGCCGAGCGCCACGACCAGATAGTCGTAGGTGAGCGCATCGCCATTCTTGAGCACGACCCGATTTTGATCCGGCTCGAAGGCGCTGATGTATTCCTGGATCCAGGTCACGCCGGCTGGAATGAAATCCGCCTCATCGCGCATCGACTCTTCTTTAGGGAAGACGCCGCCACCGACCAGCGTCCAGAGCGGCTGGTAGAAATGGCGCGTGCTCGGTTCGATGAGAGCAATCCGGGACGGATCGAGGACGTTGACCAGACGAGCGGCAACGATCAGCCCGGCAGTGCCGCCGCCGGCAATCACGACCGGATAATGACGCTGCATTGGTGCCTCCTTCAGGCGCTGGTTCGAAAACGGCTGCCAAACGATTTTGCAAACGCGAGGAAAAATCCAAGAGCGCGCTGGACGTCGGGATCACCCAGGGCGCGCAGCAACCCAAACGCCGAAACGGGGCGAGCGGTGCAGGCGCTGTCTGCCAGCGATTGGGCAGCGTTGCTGATCACTGCAACCGCCGAGTCTTCGAGGACGTTGGAGTCGATCAATGCTTTCGCCGCCTTCACACCTCTGCGCCCCAGATGCTCGATGTCAACCCCTGCCTCACGCAGGCGCATCACCAGATCGTCGCCGGTATCCACCAGCGTCGCAACCGCGCCTGGCATCTGTTGCACCAGCGCGCCGAGCGTGGGCAGCATCTGCAACAGCGCATGGAGCGCCTCCATCGATTGCGGCGCCGTCAATTCGGCAAGGAGACGCAGCGCCTCCTTCGACCGTTCGTCAACGTCGATGCCGGATTGTTTCAGATCGTGCATCCATCTATCGAGCGTGTCGGCCATCACCGCCGCCACAGGCGATCCCTGCTTGATGAGCGCCTCGTAGCGGTCGAAACGCTGTTCCATTCGTTCCAGCCTGGCGAGAATGAGCGCGAGGGTCTCGGCTTTGCCGCCACCGTTCGACGCAGGAAGGCCGCCGTTGCCTGGCGGCGCCGCTGCGTCCGTGAGAGAGGATGTCAGGGTCGTCATCGTCCGTGTGCTCCTTCGCGTGATTGATGGACCATCATCACTTCAACCGCGTCATGGCGCGGCGCGTCAGCAGCGCTGCCATTGCTCTCAACCGTTGCTTCCGGCGGCGCCAGGCGCACGCTGATCGAGCGACTCCCGGCGGCGCCAGGCGCACGCTGATCGAGCGACTCCCGGCGGCGCCAGGCGCACGCTGATCGAGCGACTCCCGCCGTCGCACAACCGCATGGTCGGCAGAGGCAGCGACAGAACCGGGTCGCAGCTACTCAACAGTCGGGGATCGCTCTGGCAGATTGTTTGTCCATGGCGTCTGTGCTCGGCGAGATTTTGGTGAAGGACAGCACAAACAATATACCGGAAATGCTCGTTCTCTGGTATACTCTCTTTAATATCGCTGCTATAATCCGAAGTTATGCCATGCTGACCCTGCACAAACTCGAACTGTTTGTCTATGTGGCACAGGCGGGCAGCATCAGCAAGGCTGCCGACCATTTCCTGATGTCGCAGCCGAATGTGAGCCAGCACATCCAGGACCTGGAAGCCGAGTTTGGCGAGCAGTTGCTGATCCGCAAGCACCGCGGGGTCGAACTGACGCCTGCCGGCGAACTGCTCCTTCAGTATGCGCAGGAGATCTTCAGGCTGGTGGCAGAGGCGAAACTGGCAATCACCGATGTGTCACGCCTGAGCGGAGGCAGTCTGGCGCTGGCTGCAACGCCTGGGGTTGGCATTTATGTGCTGCCAGAGTATGTCGAACAGTTCCGCATCCACTATCCCCAATTCACTATTTCAATCAAGACCGGCATAACGTCTGAGGTGATCGACCTGGTCGCGGATAGCCGATGCGATGTTGGCTTTATTGAGGGAGAGTTGAACGGCATTCGTCCGCCGCCACAACTTGGCGTGCTGATACTGGAAGACGTGCAGCAGTACGTGGTGGTCAGCCCGGCGCACCCGTGGTGGAATGCAACGTCATTGAGCATTCGGGCGCTCGATGATCAGCCGGTGATCCTGCGCCAGATCGGCAGCCAGAGCCGCGCCTGGCTCGACCAGGTCCTGAAGAGTCACAATGTTTGCCTCCGGTATGTGGGTGAGTTCGACAACCCCGAGACGATCAAGCGCGCGTTGCTGGCAGGCGGCGCCTTTACCTTCCTCCCTGAGTATGTGGTGCGTCACGAAGTGGATCTTGGCATGTTGCGCCTGTTGCCGGTGAGCGATTGCGACTTGCAACGTCAGTTGAAATTGATCTGGAACAAAGAGCGGCCCCTCTCTCCCATCGCCCATGCGTTTTTGCAGCATTTGACGAATGAATATCCAGCCATTCGCGCTTTGCTCGACTCTTCTGGTCGCCGCATGGTGAAGGCAGAGCCGTCTACACCCCGAATGCCCGCCGCTTCCGGCGGGTGATGGGGCGCTCCCTACCACTGCTATTCGCGTCTTCGGCGCAACAGGAGCACCCCCAGCAACCCCAGCAGACCGCCGAGTTTGAGGAACTTGAACAGAGCGTCAAGCAGCGTGAGACCCCCAATGAACGCGATAAAGCCGCCGAACCCGATCACAATTGTCGAAGGCAGCCAGAGCACCCACGAGTCAATCATCGCCGACTGTGGCGTTTGCGGATCGTACAGCACCTCGACGGCATCACCCACGCGGTGAGCTGACGGGTTGCTGCCAGTGCTATCCTCAAAACGCACGACCGCACCTTCCGCCGTGCGAAACTCTACCACGGGGTAAAAGTACGTTTTGCTTTCCCCGCTCTGCGTTTTCGTTCGGGAGACGACTTCGATGACAGTACCCTGCGCCTTGACCATGGCGGTGATCTGATTTTGCGTGTGTGCGCGCCACAATTGCCCCAGGTACAGTATGCCCAACCCGATTGCCACGGCAATAAGACCCGATACGAATGCCGAAAAAGGATTCCAGTTGCGGACTCGCACATTCATAGGTGTGATTGCTCCTTCTTTTGTGCGCAATAAGCCGACGACGCTGAGCGATGGCGGAGATAAAGGAGAGGCGCTGATCAGCAACACTTCTCTACATATACCGTCTTCATGAACGTTTCGTTATGCTGATATTGCATCAGGCGACTCAGAACTCCCACCAGACCCGGTGGTACGATGCGATCGGCGTCGGGCGGGGCGGCATCGGCTGGCCCGGTTTCGGCAGTTTGTCGTTCGCCGGATTGACGCTGGCACTGCGTGCATAGATAAATGCGGGGCTGCCCGCGCCTAACTGGAACGTTGTATTGATCCAGGCCTGCGCGATCGTTTGATGCGCCCAGGGAAACTCGATGCCCAGAAATGTGGGAATGCGCATATTGTCCACCAGCCGGCCGCCGAACGCGACATCTGCCATATCGCTGTTGAAGCCGATCAGCATATGCGCACCCTGGAATGCGTAGAACCACCGGCGGATTGGCTCATTTCCGGCTGTAAAACCCTGGACCCGCAGCATCTGGCACGACGCGAAACCAGCCCGGCGCAACGTCTGGAACCGGGCGTCTCGGGTGAGGAACCAGCGGTCGTCTTTAGCAGAGGCGAACACAATGCTTGCCGCCCCCCATGACCGGCGAAGTAGACAAAATCCGCCCGATCCACGCCAACCGTACAGTCGATACCTCCCAGAGCGCAATCGCGCCAGTCGCGTTCCCATGCCAGCCCTTCGTTCCAGGAAAAACGCCGGGTGTACCCGTAGCGGAGCATCCCCTCACGGAAGCCGCTGGCATCCGGGATAACGCCAGGCAGGTCGCCGGGCAGATTCAGCACTCCGGTTGGCGGATAGTCCGAGACCGACTCGATGCTAAAGCTGTATCCAGTTGATTGCGGCGCCAACGGAATATCTGCAATGCGCTCACTGCCGGCGCTGCCTGGCGCCGCACCTCTTCCGCCGCGCGTGATCAATGGAAGATGGAGCGGGTTGAAGGGGATCAGGGTGATCCGATCCTGGCGAACAACCCCATCGTTATCGGTCACGCGCAACGTCACCGTCGTCGGTTCCGGCGTCCCGTCCCGACTTCCGGCGGGAAGGTTGTTCGTCGTCACCGTCACGTCGCCGGGACTGTTGAGAGTCGTGGATCGGATCACGTCGCCTTCGCCATTGAGCCATTCGACGCGGTAGGGCACTGCGCCATCACGCACCTCGCCGCGAAGAGCGACATTTGCGCCGGACGCGAGGCGTGAACCGCCAGAGGGCGCGATAATGCGCACGGACGGACCAGACCCGCCTGATCCGCCCTCGAACAGCGGGAGCGTTATGCCGCGCAGGATAAAGGTCTCGCTGACGATCGTCACTTCGATGCCGTTGAATTCGAGCACGGGTTCCAGGATGCGTTGCTCGACCGCAGCATCATCGACGTAGTAGACGAGACCGGGATCGGGCACATTGATGGTGCTGGCATCAGGATATGCTGCGCGCACCTGCTGGCGCGCCTGATTGAGCAACACATTCGGGTCTTGAACAGCCACATCGCGTATGCGCGTCAGATCGCGGCTGAAGAGATGAGGAATAACCTTACCGCTGCAACCGCACCACCTGTGCCAGCGCGCGCAGGCGTCCCTGCCAGCGGATCGGCAGCCGCCAGAAGAACGGGTGAACAATCGTCGGCAGGAGCAACGCCGGATGGTGACGCCGGATCAGCGCTACATACCCCAGGTACGCCAGTAACTGGCGCCACGGCGAACGCAGCGCACCATTGACGCTCCATTCGGGTGACAGGACGCGCCGCGCCCAGGCGAGCACGTCGGGCTCGTAGAGCCGCGGATGGTTAAGGAAAATCCTCGCACGCTGCTCAAGGTCGTGGCGGCGCAACTGCGAGAGCCTACTTCCTTCGGTGCGCCGGTAACGCAGCAGCGGTTGCGGAATGTGCAACCCTTTCCACCCGGCGTCCGCCAGGCTCACCCAGAACTCGCGGTCTTCATACTCCTGCGCCGGGCTGAACGTGCGAAACCCGCCGACCTGCTCCCACGCTTCCCGGCGGAAGAGAGTCGCCGGCATCATCAGGTTTTCGAAACGCAACCGCTCCAGGCTGTAGGGCAGCGTGCGCATGACGTTATTCTCAGCGCCAAACCGGCGCACATCGGTGTAGACGAACCCGACATCGGGGGAGGCATCGAGCGCCGCAACCGTCTGCGCCAGCATCTCCGGTTCGATGAGATCGTCGGCGTCGAGCGGCAGAATGTACGGCGCGCGCGCCGCGCGAATGCCCGCATTGCGCGCCTCCGCCGGCCCACGATTCTCCTGGCGGATCAGGCGAATGCGCCGGTCAGGGTGCGCAGCGATCAGGCGTTGTGCAACCGCTGCGGTGTCATCGGGGCTGCCGTCATCAACGACAATGATCTCCCAGGCGGTGAATGTCTGCGCCACCACGCTGGCAACCGCTTCGGGCAGAAAACGCGCATGGTTATAACAGGGAATAACGACGCTGACGCGCGGCATATCGGCGGCGGCGTTTTCCGGTTGTGTTTGGAGATCAGACATTGCGAACGACAACCCGTATCAACTACAAAGACACAGAGAATACAGAGCGCGCGCCCCGCCGACCCGCGCCTCCCGCCATCGTAGGGGCAGGCCCCCGTGCCGGCCCACCCTGGGCGCCCACCAGGGGGCGCCCCTACACGCGCGCGCGCCCCGCTCCGGGCGCCCACCCGGAGGCGCCCCTACGGACCACCTGCGCCTCCCCCGACGCACCAACCCGCCGATGTAGGGGCAGGACCCCGTGCCTGCCTGCCCTGGGCGCCCACCAGGGGGCGCCCCTACCTGCCACCTTCCTACCTGCAACCTTCAACCCACAACCTCACTGATTATACGCCCTCCCCAACGCCCGCTTGATCCGCCACATCACCTCGCGGCGCAGCACATACACCCGGCGGTCGAGGCGATCAAGCAGGACACGCATCCCTGCAACCCGTCGCAGCGTCTCCCAGGCGGAGGACCAGCGCGCCGCGCGCGCCCAGCGCACCGGCGCAAGTTGGAGCAGCGCTTCGCGGAACTGGAAATACTCAATCGCCAGGGATGCAGTTGCCAGACCGAGACCACGATCCACCGGCGGACGCGGCGTGTCGCGCGCCAGCGTCTCCGCCTTCTCAAAGAGCGCCAGCATGCGATCAACCATCTGCTGCTGATCAAAATGCTCGACCACCCGCGCGCGCGCCGCCCGCCCCATCGCCGCGCGCCGTTGCGGATCGGCGATAAGCCGCCGGAGCGCTTCAACATACTGCGCAACCTGATCCCCTGCCGCCGGAATGAGCACACCACAGTCGGGCGTCACCAACTCGCGCTGCCCGCCGACATCGGCGGCAACCGGCACAAGCCCCATTGCCATCGCCTCGAACAGCGCAAACGCAATCCCTTCGTGTTCCGACGGCAACAGCAGCATGTCGCTGGCAGCCATAATCTCGCGCACCCGCGCCGACGGCGCCGCCCCCAGCAGACGCACACGGCGTTCCAGGCGATGCCGCCGCACAAAACGGCGCATCCACCCCCTATCGGGACCATCGCCGACCACCAGAAGCGTGCCGGGAACACCCTGCTCCGCCAGCGCGCGCGCAATCTCCGCTACCAGCCGCGGGCGCTTCTGCGGCACTAGTCGTCCAATCACCGCAATAACCGGCTCATCGGGGCGCATCCCCAATGCCGCGCGCACCCGCTCACGCGCCGCCGGGTCGGGCTGCCAGCGCCGGGTATCCACATTGATAGGACACACCTCCGTCCGCATCGGATCGGCGCCGCGTTCGATCATCCACCGGCGCAGATGGTGCGACGCTGTGACGTGCAGATCGATGACCGGATCGCACTCCAGCGCGGCGCGCGGTACGCCGCCGTGGTAATGCTCCTGTTCGAGATGGAGAAAATCGAGAATGGGAACATTTGGACACCATGCGCGCAGGAAGGGGAGCAACCGGTAGGCAAACAGGTCATTCTGCACCAGCACGGTCGTGATACCGCGCGACTCGATCAGATAGCGCAGGAAGCGCGGATAATCGGCGGGCGCCAGGAACGCCGGCAGGTTGAAGACCTCATCGGCAGCGCGGCGCAATTCGTCCAGCCACAGGTTCGCCGACGGGCGCGACAGGCAAACCGACACCCGACACCCACGCGCGCGCAGACCGGCTGCCAGTTCGATGGTGAAGCGATCCGCACCGCCGACCTCGACCCACGGCGCCAGCATAAGCACCCGCCGCTCGCCGGTTGGTCGCAGGCGATTGGCAAACGGCGGCTCAGGGTCGATGAGCGCGTGCGGTTGCAGCAGAGGGGACGGATCGCCGGGCACGAACGGCGGACCGTCGCGGAACACCTGCGGATAGCGCGCGCGCAAATCGGTGCGCATACGCGCCAGCGCACCCCGATCCTCACGAAACCTCCAGCGATACCCCGGATACGTCTCCGGCGGCTTGCGGCGCAGCCAGAGCAGCACCTGCGGGATGTCATGTCCCCACAATCCGGCAGCCGCCAGGCGCACCCAGAACTCATAATCCTCCAGTCCATCGCGGAGGCGCTCATCGAACCCGCCGACGTGGTCGAACGCCGAGCGGCGCAGCATAACGCTGATCGCCAGCGGATTATCATGCGGAAACATGTGGCGCGTTTTGAAGCCATACCGGATCACCTGCTGCGCCGCGCCGAACGTGGCGCACCAGGCCGCCACGCCTGCGCTCTGCGGACGCGACGCCAGCGACCAGGCGCACTGCTCGAGCGCCGTCGGCGCCAGCAGGTCGTCGCTATCGAGAAAGAAGAGCAGCGGCGCGCGGCTGACCGCCACGCCCACATTGCGCGCGGCTGGCGAGCCCCGATTTTGCTGGTCAATCACCCGAATACGCGGATCGTTCACGGCGCGGAGCAGCGCCAGGATACGCAGCGTCGCCGCGTCGTCCGACCCGTCGTTGACAATGATCCACTCCCACTGTTGCAGCGACTGGCGCAGCACTGACTGCACAGTATCGAGAAAGATCGCGCCGGTGTTGTAGCAGGGCGTAATGATGCTCACCACCGGCGGCGCCGTCGGGTCGGCGGAGGTGTAGCCGCAGGGGGGGAGGGGGAAGGGAGGCATAAGTGCATCTCGCACACAATTACCAGCCGCGACGCCTGGCTTCACTCACCAATCGTTCCTTGAGCGGCACGAGCCATTCCATTCCATTCGCCACTCCCCAGCGATAGACATGCGCAAGCTGCGCCCAGGCAAACCGTAGAATGCGGCGGCGTGTCGATTGGCGCGGCGGCTGCGCAAGCGAAGGATGCGGACGCGGGTTGGAACGCCAGCTTTCCCATTCCGCCCAGAGTTCATCGAGCACCATCTCCTGGCGCGTGTACTCGATAATTTGTGTTGCCCACTCGTGCGCCAATTCGAGCGGAATTGCCGGACGCGGATTGTCCCTGTGATACGCTCTCGCGCGCTCCATCAACATCTCCATTCGGGGACCAAAGTCGCGTAAGGCAAAATGGCGTTCCACACGCTCACGCGCTGCTGCGCTCATCTTTTGCCGAAGCTCCGGATTATCGGCAAGTCGTGCCAGAACATCAGCATATTCATCGATCTCATGTCGTCCGTGCGGCACAAGAAACCCGCAATCCGGCGTTATCAGTTCTCCCTGCCCACCCACATCAGCGCTAACCGGCGTAACGCCCATTGCCATCGCTTCCATCGTCGCCACAGAAACGCCCTCGGTCTGCGACGGTATCAAAAACACATCGGCAGCGGCAAGATAATCAAAAATCTCATCATCTCCGATGCGACCCAGAGTGCGCATCACATCATTCAACCGTAATTCGCGTATTTGCCGATCGACCTGTCCGCGCTCGGCGCCATCGCCCAACACCAGCGCCATAAAACGGGAGCGTGTACGGCGTTGCAGCGCAGCCATAATCGGCGCAAAGAGATGCGGACGTTTTTCTCGCGCCAGACGGCCAATCATCACAATCAACATGTCATCATCGGCGAGCCCAAGAATCGACCGTGTGCGAGCGCGGCGCTCTGCATTAGGACGCCAGTAATCGGTATCGACATTGGTATAGCATACTTCGATACGTTTCGGATCGGCGCCACGCGCCTCCATCCAGCGTTTGACATGGGCGCCGGTGACAATCGTCAAATCGATCTGGGTTTGATATCCAACGCTTGCCCGAGGATAGCCACCATTCTTCCAATCGTCGTTGTATGAGTGAATGAAATCAACAAACACCGTATCAGGACAATGAGCACGCAGATACGGAAGTAACTGATATCCCAGATAACTGTTCGATAGAATCGCCGTATCGATATTGCGTGATCGGATAAGGTGTACAAGAAAACGAGGAACATCAGGAAGCCGCAAGAAATGGTCGAGCACAAAGACATCCGGCGTAAACCGCTCAAACTCTGCTATCCAGGGATGCTTTTGATTGCGCAGGGTTGCTACGACACTGACCTCGATGCTCCTGCGTTTCAAATACTCCACCAGGTTGAGATTAACGCGCTCGGCGCCACCAACAACGAACCATGGCATAATGATCAGAACATTCTGGGCGTCTGCCCTGACTCTCCGACTATTGGAAAGAAACTGTGCGCAATCAATTGCTTCGAACGGTTGCGCATCGGGCAATCTTGCCGGTGGGAAGCGACCGCGCAGCGCGCCATAGCGTGCGCGCAGACGGTCACGTTGCGCAGTATAGCGCGAGGGATCGTCCGAACGAAATGGCGTATTCGAGAGGTGACGCTGATATCGGATAAGCGGCTCCCGAATCGTATATCCCCACCGTCCCCGCTCAGCCAGACGCAGCCAGAACTCCCAGGACTCATCATCATCGGCTGGAAGCGACAGTCCTGTTGCCATCACGTCTTCGCGCCGGAAGAGCGCCGTGGCGCCAGCAAAGTTCATCTCGAGAAAACGCTCACCCTGCTCGAAGCCATACGGCCAGACGCTCCCGTCCTCGCCGGTCGCCTGTGCATTACAGCAGGAAAGATAAGCATTTGCGCCCAGGACCCACGCCGCTTTTTCCAGGAACGTCGGCGCAATGACGGCGCCGATGCTCAGATTACAGACAAAAGGGCAGGTCGAGTCGCGCACCACACGCACGGCCGTGTCGCCAGCAGCCGATTCCTCTTCCAGGAGACACACCCGCGGATCGGTTGGCAGAGGGTGCAGGGCTTCCCGCAGATGTGGCGAGCACACAATCGCCCATTGCCATGTGCGCAGCGACTGCGCCTGCAATGACGCAACCTGTGGTGCAAGATCAGCGCCAGTCGTCAGGCGAGTCACGACCAGGACTTCCGGCGTTACGGCCACATCATTCAATGGCGCACACGGATCTCGTTGATGGTCAATCTGTGTCATGGCATCAACGCTATGAGCAGATCGCGCAGGCTGCTTGTGAGATCGAAGCGTGGTTGCCATCCGGTTGCGGCTCTCAGACGCTCAGCGCTGCCTGCCTGCGCCAGGATATCGCCAGAGGTATGCGAACCGGTCTCTTCGATCCGCGCATCGACGCCCGCGAGAGACAATAGTCGCTCAGCAATTTCTCCAATCGGCGTTGCTGTGCCAGAGCAGACATTATACACGCCTCCAGGCTCGCCATGTTCCAGCAATGCCCAGTACGCAGCGACTGCATCGCGCACATCGATAAAATCGCGGCTGGTCGCCCGATGACGCATACGCACAACTGACGACTGCTTTCCCTGAACAATTGCCGCCACCTGTGCCGCCAGCGTACTGGTGAGCATGGCGCGCGGCTCGCCAGGCCCAACCAGATTGAACGGACGGGCGCGCACGATGCGCATCCCGCACTCAGCCGCATAACGCAGCGCCAGCAATTCCTGCACAGCTTTGCTCACGCCATACATCGTAGCGGGCTGCAGCGGGTAATCCTCGATGATCGGCAGCCGTTCGACGGGAACATGACCATACACTGCCGAAGAACTGACGACCAGGATAGCAGCCTGAGGGCAGAAACTACGCGCCGCTTCGAGCAGGTTCAGCGTGGCGATCGGCGTTTCAGTCAACCAGTCACGCAATGCCAGAGCCGGGTTATTTGCCGGCGTGCGCGCCGCCAGGTGGATGATCGCGTCCGGAGCCGCTGTCTCCAGAGCGTGCACTGTTGCCGCAGCATTATTCAGATCGGCAACAAGCATGGTCATGTCCACATTTGTTTCAATCTGCCGACTGATGCCGAATACGGCTGCGCCATGCATCGCGGCATAGGATGCCATATGGCGCCCGACAAAACCAGAGGCGCCGGTGATCAGCAGACGCATCATTCTCGCTCGAAGGGTAAAAACCGTTCACGATACCGTTCAAAATCGGCGACCGCCTGCTGGTAATCATCGACGCGACCGATATCGAGCCAGTAGATATCGGGACGGTAACAGCGCACCTTCTCGCCGCGCGCCATCATTTCTTGCAGCAGATCAGGCAGATCGAGCCGCTGATTACGTGGAATATAGGATCGCACCCGTGGATCGAAGATATAGATGCCGGTGCTGACGTGGTAGTGATGAGTCGGCTTCTCGATATAGCGCGTCAGACAATCATACGCATCGAACTCGATGACGCCAAGATCGATCTTCACACTACGCGGATAGGTCAACACCGTTGCAGCGGCGTCTCCTTTGCGATGAAAAGCCATCAATCCCGCAAAATCAACCGTTGTCAGCACATCCCCATTCATCACCAGGAAGGGTTCGTCCAGACCATCGACCAGCGCGATTGGTCCGGCGGTGCCGAGCGGTTGTTCCTCACGCGAATAGCGGATGGTAACGCCAAAGCGCTCGCCATCACCAAAATACGCCATCAGCAACTCAGCCAGATAGCCGACGGCGAGCGTAATCTCGGTAAAGCCATAGTGGCGCAACTGGCGGATGACAATATCGAGAATAGGCTTATCGCCAATCGGCATCAGCGGCTTGGGCAGGATCGTCGTGTATGGCGCCAGGCGCGTACCGCGTCCGCCTGCAAGAATGACTGCTTTCATATTCACACCTGATAGCGCGAAGGGTCATAGCGATCAAGATGCCGGGCGATCCATTCGACCGTGCGACGCAACCCCTCATCGAGATCCACCTGCGGCGTCCACCCAAGCAACTCGCGCGCCAGCCGGTTATCGCCGTGCAACCGGAAGACCTCGCTCGACTCGGGCCGCAGGCGCGACTCATCGACTTCGATGGTAACCGAACGTCCGATCAGGGCAATGATCTTCTCTGCCAGTTCACCGACGCTGATTTCGTCATTGTTCGCCAGATTGATAACCTGCCCGACCGCCTGATCCCGTTCAGCAGCCGCCAGGAAACCGGCAACCGTATCGCTGACGAAGTTGAGATCGCGGGTCGGGCGGAGATCGCCAAGGCGCACGACAGAGCGCGTCAGCGCCTGCGTGATAATCGTCGGAATGACCGCGCGCGCCGACTGGCGCGGACCGTAGGTATTGAACGGGCGCACGGTCACCACCGGCAGACCGAACGACAGATAAAAACTTTCGACGAGTTTATCGGCGCCAATCTTGCTGGCTGAGTACGGCGACTGGCCCTGCAACGGATGATCCTCAGTAATCGGCACAAAGCGCGCCGTGCCATACACCTCGCTGGTCGAGGTATGCACCACGCGACGCACGCCATGCACGCGCGCCGCCTCGAGCACATTGAGCGTGCCGATAACATTGGTCTCGATTGTTTCGCGCGGATGGACATAGGAGTAGGGGATCGCAATCAGCGCACCGAGGTGAAAAATCGTATCGACGCCGCGCGCCGCTTCGCGAACGGCGTGGCTGTCACGCAGATCACCGAAGACGATTTCGACCCGCGCGCGCGCTTCTTCCGGCAGATCGCGCAACAGTCCGGCATCACCGCGCCCGTTATAGCGCACAAACGCACGAACGCGGTCGCCCCGCGCGGCAAGCGTCTCAACCAGATGGCTGCCGATAAATCCGCCGGCGCCGGTTACGAGGATGGAGGGTGGATGGGTCATGGGCAAGGCTCCAATAGCAGAGCGTGCAGAATATAGCAATGGATGGACTAGAACTCTTGAACAGCCTCAACGATTCGTGATAGATCGTCAACATAAAAAGGCTCTTTAGGACTTCCCGTGAGAGAACCCATATTTAGTGGGTCGCCGCATGTCAGAGCAAACCAATCACTGCTTGATACCACGCGCTGAAGGAAAGCCATGGCCAACACAACACTCATGCCCACCGATGCGCAGAGCAACAAGAAAGTACGCAGTGCCATAAACGTCTTGAGCCGTGTCCAGGGGGCGTACTTTTGCATGCCCTTTCCTTTCCGACAGCGCTTCAGACGCTCGTATCTCAGGTTTTGCGGATCAATACTGCAAAATTGCCAATAGTCGTAAACGGTTCAAAACGTTCGGCAACGGCCACTGCGATATCAGGCGTATCGCGTATTGTGTTCCCGTAGTAGTCGTTCGTGCGCATAACGAGCGCATGAACACCAGGCACATCGAGATATGGTCGTGGATCGGCATCATAGAGTTCGATGTATCGCCAGCGGTCTTGCAACATATATCCCACATCCTTGGGAGCAATAACAATAGCGCCATCGGGCAGAGTTTGCCTGAGATAATCAACAACCCTCTGGATAGACTGTTCACCATACATATATGTTGTCGAATATGGCGCCCGCATTTGTTGTGATATTACATTAACCTGCCATCCCAGTGTAACCGTCACGGCAGCCACTGCGAACGTCACACGTAGAGGCTGTCGTGTCAAAGACGCAACAATGCCTGCCAACGCCAGTGCTGCTGCCAGCGGCCATATTTGCCAGGCGTAAATCAGCGGTTCCTTCGGCCAATCAGTATAGATGGCGAGGATAAAATCCCTTCCAGCTATGACAGGATTGATCCAGACATATACCTGATAGACTATTATTCCGGCAAAGATTGAAGCCAGCACCAGCAAGAAGCGACGATTACTTTTCAGAGTCAGCAACAAGTCTGCAGTAAGCACTGTAAGAACTGGGACAAGAGGCGGCCAATACTTCGGAAAAGCGAAAGGAGCGGGTCGCAAAACGAGATACATGAATAGCAACACAAGAAAGAAAGTCAAAAGAGCAACACGTTCGGCACGACAAAGAATTCCTTGACGGTCAAAACGAAACTCTCGCACTATGAGAATAAACACCAGTGTCAGAGCGGGCAACCCGATCCACTGAACGGCATAACTGAAATGCGAACGTATATCCGACAGGACGACAGAAAGAACTAACAATATATTGTTAGATCCCGCAAAGTTCAAAGGGTTATTCGCAGATTGACCGAGATATGTAAATGGATATCGATAATCAACGCCCCAGAGATTGGCTATAACAAACCAACTAGCAAAAAACAGAGTCAGGGCGACCAGAAATGCACCGATAACACAAAAAAGGCGAAGAAAGACAATCCTCAGATGGCCTGGAGATATCATAACCATGATACGATGATACCTGGATAGCACCCCTCCTTCTCCTCGAGCCCATTTCATCTTGACGATAAATATAGCTCTCTCGCTTATCAACTTAACAAACTCAAACACAACAAGAACCGGGATTATCAATACAACCGTCGTTAACTTTGCATAAATCAGAAAAATCAATCCAAACACGAGAACAGACCAGTAAAGAAATTTAGATAGATTTTTGCAACGCAACTCGAAAATAAGCAACAAGAATACCGTTATTAGAAACGGGAGAATGTGTGTGTCAATATCAGGAAGTAAAGAGCCGTTCACAAACAATGGTGATGTTATCGATATCAGCGATGCAACTAATAAAGCCGCCAGTCGTAGCGACGGGTTTGATCCACTCTCAAGATCACGTTGACGATACCAGATAAAGACACTTATGACAATTAGCGTCAGACACGCATTGAACAAGCCAAAGATACGACCCGATTCAACAGAAGAGCCAAATAGTTTGAACCAGGTGGCGTACCAGACAATATATAATGGAGGATGCCATAATCCGACATTATTTGGAAGCATTTCCCCTCGATAATAGACAGGACGACCACTTTCCGCAATCGCACGCGCAACTGAGGGATACTCCATTTCATCCATGATATAAGGCTTACTCAACGAAGGATAGACAACAGAGACCATCATAAATAACATAACTGACACAACCACAACGTAAAGCGATTTTTGAAATGAAGGCAACAAATATCGCGCGTTCTTGTGAATTATCGTAAAGTCGAGCATTATATTTCCCTAGAAGCGATAAATTTATGTCCGTTTTACCGTAACATGCACTCCGTTATGCTGAGGAATATCTCGACGCAATATTGCGTGTAGCAAGTAGAAGCGAAGTGTGAAGGCAATCATCGTCAGACCTAGCAATACTGCTTTCCGCAGATCACCGGTGACCGAGGATTCACCGACTCGCTCCAAATAATTAACGCCTATTTCAATAGTACGAAATCTACGCATAAAAATAATAAGCATCATCTCAACCCCAAAATGGGAAGTTCCGACTGAGAAATATGGATATATCTGTTCGTACACATGACGATGCAAAAGACGGAAGGTGCAACCGACATCACTCAGGCTTGTAGTATTGAACAGCAGCATAATCATTTTCGCAACCGCCCAGTTACCCCACCTTAGAAAAAAGCCCATATTGGCCCGCTCACCAATCAACTCACGCGTCGTTCTGGTTCCAAGGACGACATCAAACTCGTCAGCATATGACAAAAATCGTAAAATATCCTTAGGGCGAAATGTGCCATCTGGTTCACATATCACAAGAATATCTCCAGTTGCTTCGGCAAGCCCACGCTGGATCGCATAACCATATCCCTGACGTTTCTCAAATACATGGCGTGCTTGGGTCTTCATCACCTCTTCATTCGTTCCAAGAGCGGCATTGTTATTCACAACAACTACTTCATCCACCAAACCAGTATCAAAGAAATCCTGAATACATTGACGGATAGAATCCCTCTCATTGTATGTCGGCAGAATGACCGAAACGGTTTTACCTTCCCACATTGTCTGTCCTTTCTTTTCCTTCTACCCTGATAGACGGCGAACAATAGCGACATTATGGGCAGCCAAATGACGAACAAGAGGCATCTGTTCAAGGATCTGTTCCACCCACCGAAGTACTGGCATACTCCGCTCAGGAGCGAAGTCAGGTATAAATGTCATGCGTCGCCAGCGCACTTCGAGAGGGTAAATACCGCTTGTCACATCGAGCGCGGAGGCGATTTCACGTTGGGGAATTAAGCGTTCATCTCCCGTATCCTGCGGCACACGACGCATAATCAATGGCCAATAGGGATTCAACGGATTGTGATCCCAGATGATGGCAACGCCGCCAGTTCGTGTTACACGGATCATCTCCCCAATCGCCTGCCGAACTGCCGCAGGATCAGCAATGTGATGCAACACCGCGGCACAGAACACAACGTCAAAACACTCATCTTTGTATGGAAGCGCGGTAGCGCTCGCAACACAGCACTGTAATGCAGAATTCCTCCCTTGCGCCACCCGGATCATACCTTCGGACACATCAATGCCGTAGCGTTGATATGTGTCTCTCGGGAGTGCGCTGAGGAAGCGTCCGGTGCCACAACCAACATCGAGCACACGTCCCGCCCGCATGGCATTCCGGACGACATTCACACGTCGCCGCGTCAGGTGCCGCATGACATGAGCCGGGATGCTCTCATCGTAGATATTCCCGGCGATAGCGTCGAAATGTTGAACGTTTCGTGATAATCGTTCGTTATCGATCACGATGGCTTCCCTAAGCATTGGAATCGTACGTTGAGACGATAGCCAGGCGCTCAGACTACCTTGACATTTTTTGCCTCGCAGTGATTCGCCGCATATACGGCATCAACCTACGCCGCAGCACCCGCCATCCTCCTGCAGTCAATGCCCTGGCGCGACTGACCGGGTCGGGATGGGCGTCCAGCACCCGTTGCACCCGCCGGATCTGCATCAGCCACCAAGCGCGGTGTCGCTCGCGCGCACTATTGTGCTGTCCAATCAGGGCGAGACGTTCCTCGGCAACTTTTTGCCACTCCCGACATTGTTCTTCGAGCCAGTGCGCGTAGGCGATTTGATGAGCAAACTGAAGATCCTTCAATCGCAGAACTTCGGCCCGGTATTGCTCAAACAGCCCGGCATGGCGGGCGTACAACAGCTGCATGCGCTGCTGGTACACCTCCGGCTTGCGGATATGCGACAGATTGGAATTCGGGCGCACGCGATACTCAAACAGTATTTCCGGAATGACCTCGCCCCGCCAACCGCGCTCCAGCATGCAGATCCACAGGTCCCAGTCTTCGATACTGTTCAGCTCCGGGCAGTACCCACCCGCTTCGTCCCAGGCGCTGCGGCGGAACATTGACGAGATCGGAACCACATTCTCGACCAGCATCTCAGGCAGGCGGTACGCCGCCGGGCGATACTCGACCTGGCGCAAATCAAAGGTGCGATAATGGCACCCCACAAAGGCAACGTCGGGATTGGCATCGAGAATCGCTGCTGCCCGCGCGGCGTAGTCCGCGTGGATGCGATCATCCGCATCGAGCGGCAGGATATAATCGCCGGTCGCCTGAGTAATGCCATAATTCCGCGCCCGCGCCACGCCCTGGTTGGCGGTGCGAAAGACGCGCAGCCGCGGATGCGGCGCAAGGCCATCCAGGACCCTGATCGTCGCAGGATCGGTCGAGCCGTCGTCGATCAGCACCACTTCAAGATCAGGATGCGTCTGAGCAAGCGCACTTTGAAGCGCTTCGGGCAGGTATTCTCCGAGATTGTAGCAGGTGATAATGATACTGACGCGCGTCATATCGTTGTCGCCCGTTTACGATGCACCAGGCGGCGCAACGCCGCGCGGCTGCGCGGAATCTGAATATATTCGCGCTGCAATCGTTCAAGTTCCGTCTTGCGCTCCTCCGCCAAGCGCTGCCAGTTCTCCGCCTGCTGTGCATGGTAGTCGCGCGCCGCTTCGAGTTCCGCAATCCACGCCGCGCGCTCCTCCGCCAGGCGCTGCCAGTTCTCCGCCTGCTGTGCGTGGTAGTCGCGCGCCGCTTCGAGTTCCGCAATCCACGCCGCGCGCTCCTCCGCCA
>ERZ1685331.27-NODE-27-length-54746-cov-19.583643_pt1 | contig 54746 bp, 41 predicted proteins | sample MGYA00580194_ERZ1685331 | MGnify/ENA primary metagenome ERZ1685331 (study PRJEB41501, sample SAMN08275520) | hot springs metagenome | biome: alkaline hot spring; material: microbial mat | place: Russia: Ush-Beldyr | collected 2015-07 | depth 0.5 m m ...
CAGGCGGACAGGTAGCGGCGCCGCGCCGCCGCGCCCTGCGGAGCAGGTGCGAAAGTTCCAGGTGCAAAGGTGGAAGGTTACAGGTTGAAGGTCAGGAAGCCTAACCCCTAACCTCCGAATGCTGCCAAAAAAGGCGCCCCTGGCGGGGCGGTTCAGTGGCGGGGAGGGTGGGATTCGAACCCACGTGGGCTTTCAGACCCAACTCGTTTTCGAGACGAGCACGTTCAACCGCTCCGTCACCTCCCCATCTCTCAGGCGATATGAAGGGCGGCTCGCCAGCCGGCAGCCGCCCGTGTTGTGCTGGCGACTCTGGGGCGATTCGAACGCCCGACCTCTTCCTCCGCAGGGAAGCGCTCTAATCCGCTGAGCTACAGAGTCAGATTGTTCCGCTGCTACTATACCACGAATCAGTCGTGCGCGCAACCGGTGAAGAAAAAAGAGCAGGCAAACGAAGGCGCCGCTCTCGTTTGCCCCTGGAGAGTGCCAGCGTAACGTTACGGCGTGGTGTTCCCGTCGCCGAAGTTGTCGAAGAGCGCCCCCAATGTCTGAGGGAACCACACGCCGATTCGTCCGCACGAGATCATTTGCTGGGTTCGATATCGGCTGGGTAGCCCAATGTCTGAGGGAACCACACGCCGATTCGTCCGCCGCGATTGACGAAGAACGGTGCGGTCGTCGCCATTCCGGTGCACCCGAACCGATCCGTCCGCCAGCGCCTGCGCGCCGGGGATGTTGCAGTTGTTGAACACGACCGAAAGGGTCAGACGTGTGATCCATCGTGGCTGCCCCAACTCGACGGTTGCAACAATGACCTGCTGCGCCGGCGCATCGTCGCTGACCAGGATCTGCCGCGCGTGTCATTCAGGGTGAGGGTATGACGCTTCTCGTTCAGATCGATCTGCGCCGGGATGAGGCAGGCTGCCTGCTCAGCGCCAGAGAGTCGCGACGCCGACATTGATGCCGAACACGAGCGTGTTGGCGCCAATGTTGATCGGCGCCGGATCGTCTGACGCCCGACCGGTGAACCGATGGATGATCCGGTCATTGAGCGTCGCGTTGACGTTCTGCGCCACACCGCCATAAATGCTTGCATGCGGACGTGTCAAAAAACGATAAGGGTCGAGTTTGTTTACGATCTTTTCATCTGATGGTTGCGCTTTTGCTATCCACAATGGTATACTGACCATACTGCTTCGATACTCTTCCGACAACAGGGCGCGAGATCTGTGCATTGTACGCAGACATGCGGGGACGCTGCGTATGACGGATTGAACGCAACAGCGCACAAAAGCGCAAAGGCGTGGAATGTGCGGGAACAGGGACGGCGATGGGGAGGGCGCATTCGTTGCAAAGCCGTGAGCGTATCGTATGAAGAGTCTGGCGTCCGAACGTTGATCAATGCAACAAGGATGTTGCGATGACGAGTGTTGAGTTTGAAACTGTTGAGTGTGATATGACGAATCTGGCCGCTGCTTCGCCGTATTTCAACCGAGAACTCAGCTGGCTCGAATTCAACCGACGGGTGCTCGAAGAAGCGATGGATGAACGCCATCCGCTGCTGGAGCGGGTGAAGTTTCTGTCGATCTTCAGCACCAACCTCGACGAGTTCTTCATGATCCGCGTGGCGGGCTTGAAGCAACAGGTTACCGCTGGCGTCGTCAGTCGTTCGCCGGACGGCATGACCCCCGCTGAGCAACTGGCTGCGATCCGTCGCGCGGTGATTCCGCTCGTGGAACAGCACCGTGCCTGCTGGCTCGATGACATCAAACCCAAACTGTGCCAGCAGGGCATCCACGTTCTTGATTATCACGAACTGACCCCGGCGCAGCGCGCAAAATGCGCCGAGTATTTCGAGCGCGAAGTCTTTCCGGTGCTGACGCCGCTGGCGATCGATCCGGCGCATCCGTTCCCGCATATCTCGAACCTGAGCCTGAACCTGGCGGTTGTGATCAATGATCCGGACGAAGGTGAACTCTTTGCGCGCGTCAAGGTGCCTGCGGTGCTGCCGCGTCTTGTCGCGATCGAAGGCGGTCACTGCGATACGCCGGAAGACATTCCGCCGGAACGGCGCTACTGCTTCACATGGCTCGAGCAGATTATTACCGCGAATGTTTCTTCGCTCTTCCCCGGTGAAGAGATCGTCGAGTGTTACCTGTTCCGCATCACGCGCAACGCCGATATGGAGATCGAAGAAGAGGAAGCCGACGACCTCCTGCGCGTGATCGAGGAGGGTGTGCGTCAGCGACGCTTTGGCGCGGTTGTGCGCCTGCAGGTGCAACACAATATGCCCGAACGGGTGCGCAATCTGTTGCTCGCCAACCTCAAACTGACGCTCGATGATGTGTATGAAATGCGCGGTCCGCTCGGTCTGTCGGATCTCATGCAGGTGACGAAGATCGACCGCCCCGATCTGAAAGACCCGCCGTTCTATCCCATTCCGCCAGCGCTGTTGCAGCATGCGCGCAGCAGTGAGGAACTATTCGCTGCGATCCGCCAGCACGACATTCTGCTGCACCATCCGTTTCACTCGTTCCAACCGCTGGTGGCGCTGATCCAGGCGGCAGCCGAAGACCCGCATGTGCTGGCGATCAAGCAGACGCTCTATCGCGTCGGATCGAATTCGCCGATTGTGAAAGCGCTCATGCATGCGCGCGAGCAGGATAAGCAGGTGACCGTGCTGGTCGAGTTGAAGGCGCGCTTCGATGAGGAAAACAATATCATCTGGGCAAAACAACTCGAGCGCGCCGGCGTTCACGTCGTCTATGGGCTGGTCGGGCTGAAAACGCACGCCAAACTGGCGCTGATCGTGCGCCGTGAGCATGATGGGTTGCGCCGCTATGTCCACCTTGGCACCGGCAACTACAACGCAACCACAGCGCGGATCTACACCGATCTCGGTCTGCTGACGGCGCGCCCCGATATCGCTGCCGACGTTTCAGAGTTGTTCAACCATCTCACGGGCTTTTCACGTCAGCGGCGCTACCGCAAGCTGCTCGTCGCGCCCGTGAGTATGCGCGAATGCCTGGAAGAGTTGATCGAGCGCGAGATTGCCCACGCCCGGGCAGGACGATCGGGGCATCTCATCTTCAAATGCAATTCAATCGTCGACAAAAAAATCATCAACCTGCTCTACCACGCGTCCCAGGCAGGCGTAACCGTTGAGTTGATTGCGCGCGGCATCTGCTGCCTGCGTCCGGGCGTGCCCGGTATGAGCGAACGCATCACGGTGCGCAGTATTGTCGGGCGGTTTTTGGAACATAGTCGCATCTATTATTTCGGGAATGATGGAAACCCGGATATTTACCTCGGCAGCGCTGATCTGATGGAACGCAACCTTGATCGCCGTGTCGAGACGTTGTTCCCAATCGAGACTCCGGGCTTGAAGGAGGAGATCCGTCATCTCCTCGATGTGTATCTGCGTGATACGTCGCGAGCGCGCATTCTTATGCCCGATGGCTCATACGTGCGCGCGCGTCCGCGTGATGGTGAGGAATTGTTCGACAGCCAGACGTTTCTCAGCCGCGATAATATGACGCCGCGATAGGCAAGAGGCGCGAGGGGGAGAGGGGAGGGGATAAGGCAAGCGCAGAGACGCGGGTGCAGGCATTGCATTGCAACCTCTGCACCCGACGTCGCTCTATCTCTGTGGTAGATGGCCATGAGTACGGCGACCTACCGTTTATTCATTGCTGTTGAACTCCCCAACGCTCTCCGCGAGGAGCTGGCAATGGTGCAACAGCGGCTCAAGCGCGATCAACCGCCGGTGCGCTGGGTGGAACCAGAAGCAATGCACCTGACGCTCTGGTTTCTGGGGGATGTTCCGGGCGATCAGGTTGCGCATCTGAAGATGGCAATGATGCTGTCGTTCGCCGGGCAACAGGCGGTGCGCGTGCAACTTGGCGCTCCCGGCGCTTTCCCCAACCTGCAACGTCCGCAGGTCATCTGGGTTGGACTGGCGGAAGGTGATGTTCATTTGCGGTTGTGGTATGATGCGCTGGCGTGTCGCCTGCCATCCCTCGGGTTTCAACCGGATCCCCGACCGTTTCGACCGCACCTGACACTTGGGCGGGTGCGACGTGAGGCATCGACCGAACAACAGCAGCGGCTTGGCGCAGCGCTTCGTTCTCTGAAACTTCCTTCCGATCACGTGTGGGATCTTCAGCGCGTGGTGCTGTTCCGCAGCGATCTGCGACCCGAAGGACCACGCTACACGGCGCTGGCAGAGGTCGATCTGCAGGGGTTAGGGACCAGGGGTTAGAAAAACCTGCCTACGTGCACCGTGCACCGTGCAGCGCCCGCCTGCCGCCTTCGCACCTGACTCCGCAGGGCGCGGCAGCGCCGCGCTCCTACCTGTACTGCGGGACGCGGCGGCGCGGCGCCGCTACCTGTCCGCCTGCCCACGTGCACCGTGCACCGTGCAACGCCCGCCTGCCGCCTTCGCACCTGATTCCGCAGGGCGCAGCGGCGCTGCGCCCCTACCTGTTCGCCGGACGCGGCGGCGCCGCGCCCCTACCTGTTCGCCGGACGCGGCGGCGCCGCGCCCCTGCCTGCCCACGTGCACCGTGCAACGCCCGCCTGCCTACGCGCAACATTCAACGGGCAACGCCTCGCGCCTCCCCCCTCGTGCCTCGCAATGGTATAATGACGCTATGTTATCTGGACGACTTGGAACAGTAGCATTGTGGCTGCTGATCATCTGTGCGGCCGTTTTTCTGTTCGAGCGCGCAGTGGTCATGGTCAGTTTTTTCGCCACGCCGCTCCTCCTCTTTGCACTCGCCTGGCTGATCGCCATTGTGTTGCAACCGCTGGTGGCGCGCCTGATGGCAATCGATCTGCCAGCGATCACCATTCACTTGCATAGCGTTCCGATGCCGCCGCGACATCTTTCGCGCATACTCTCCGTGGCGCTGATCTATCTGGCGCTGTTTGCCATCCTCCTGGTGGTCATTTTGTCGTTCGTGCCGACCATCACGCAGCAACTGGCAACGCTGACCGGATCGGCGCCGGCAACGGTTGAATCGGTCGTGCGATGGGTCAGCCGGCTCGAAGAAGGGCTGGAGCGGTTTGGCTTCCGCGGCGATCTGACGGCGATCGTCCAGCCGGAAGCCATCACGCAGCAACTGACCGGCTTCGGCAGCGCGATGCTGCAACAATCGCTGGGGATCGCCGGAAGCATCGCCACCGTGTTGTTCAACATCTTTCTGGTGCTGATCCTCAGCTTCTACATCACTCTCGACGGTCCGCGCATTGGCAGGAGTTTCATCACCCTTCTGCCCCGATCGTGGCACGACGAGGTGGATAACCTGTTCGCCGTTGTGGATCGTGTGTTCGGCGGCTTTATGCGCGCACAGTTCGTCAACTCGTTGCTGTACGGGGTCGCCAATGGCATTGTGATGGCGCTGTTCGGTCTCAACGACATTGCGCTCGCCAGCGTGCTCGCTGCTCTGCTCGTGTTCATCCCGCTCGTCGGCGGCTTCTTCGCCCTGATCCCTCCGGCGCTGGTCGCCATCCTGTTTGCGCCCGATCGGGTGGGATGGCTGCTGCTGGTGTTGCTGGCAGTGCAGCAGGTGCAGTTCAACGTCGTTATGCCGCGCCTGGTCGGGCAGGCTATCGGTCTGCATCCGCTCCTCGTCTTTGCAGCGCTCCTCCTCGGCGGAACCGTGGCTGGCGGATGGGGCGTGCTCTTCGGCATACCGGTCGCCGGCGTCATCGCCTCGATCGCGCAGTTCTTCTATGAGCGCGCCCGCCGAACCATGATTATTATTCCCTCTGCAACCGACGAAACGCGGCCAGTAACCGCCACGCCGACGCCGGTCGCCGATCCGACATCCGCCACGGTTGCTCCGGCGCCGGTCGCCGATCCCGTGTCGAGCGGTTCACAATCATCGCGCTTGACGCAGTAGCGGCTCTCCTCTACAATACCGCTGTTGAGAGACCATGTCGCTTCTCAAATGCGACCTCGGGATGAGTGCCTGGCCGTGTTATGGAGAACCGCACTGCTGAGAAGCGTTCCCCCTGTCTGACGTATGCCTTCCTTGGGGCATTGAGCCTGACGAGCGGTATCGTCGGTGTCGTCATCGGTGCCGCGTTGGTCTGGTTCTTCGTTGCGCGCCCACTGGCGGATCAGGCAACCCCGGCGCCATCCGCTACCGTCGTGCCGCCTTCCCCGCCGCTGCTCTCACAGCCGACCATAGCCGCCAGCGATCACGTGCGTACAGCGCCTGCGCAGGTTGCGCGCGAGGTTGGTCCATCGGTGGTTACGGTAGTGTCGCAGTTGCCCTCGCAGGTTGGCTTTTTCGGAACATTTCAGCCGCCGCCTGCCCGCGGCTCTGGCGTGATCATCGACGAACGCGGGTATATCATCACCAACCACCACGTGATCGAAGGCGCGCGTCAGTTGTATGTCATTCTCGCCGATGGCCGGCAACGCCCGGCGCAACTGATCGGGAGCGATTATCCGTTCAGCGATCTGGCGCTGGTCAAAATCGAAGGCGAAGCCTACCCTGCAGCGCGCCTGGGGGACTCTGACGCCGTGCAACCGGGGGAATGGGTCATCGCCATTGGCAGCGCGCTGGGGGACCTGCGCAATTCGGTGACCATCGGCGTGGTCAGCGGTCTCGGTCGGTCGCTTCAGACCCGCGACGTCGTCCTTGATGACCTGATCCAGACCGACGCTTCGATCAATCGCGGAAACTCCGGCGGTCCGCTGGTCAATCTCGATGGCGACGTCATTGGGATCAACACCGCCATCATTCGCGGCGGCACAGAGCAGGCAGAGGGGATCGGCTTTGCGATTCCGAGCAATACAGTGCGCTACGTGGCCGATCAACTGATGACCCGCGGCAGGGTGGCGCGTCCGTACCTGCCAATCGAGTTCGTGCCAATCACGCCGCGCCTGGCAGCCTGGTACAACCTGCCGGTCGATTATGGTCTCGTCATTCAGGCGGTTGGTCGCGGATCGGCGCTGGAGCGCGCAGGTGTGCGCCCGGGTGATATTCTGCTGTCGCTCGGCGGTCAGCGGATCGACGAAGAACATCCATTGCTGCGCATCCTGGCGCGGCATCAGGTTGGCGAAGAGGTCGAGATCGAGGTCTGGCGCGACAACAGTGTGCAGGCTATGCGTGTCGCGCTCGAAGAATTGCCGCGGTAGCGGTGTGTTTCGGCACAGGTATCCGCAGCCCCGCAATGGCTTCACCATCGCGCTCCGGTATCTGCTGGCGGATCGGTGAAGAGTCATGGATCGGTAACATCCCCATCAGATGCGTATCAGGAACTCGTCAGTCGTTGAGGCTATACTTGTGTCTGGGGACCGGTTGAAATCGTGTAATCTGACAAGTGCGAGGAGTGTATGTTCCGGCAATCGAAGATCGCTATCATCCGCCTCCTGTCGCTGGTGACTCTGACAGCCATCGTTGTTGGAATGCTCGCCTGGCCCCGCCAAAGTAGCGCTGCGGCGCGCAGTCCGTCCGAAGTGCCCGATACCTATCCGCCGTATCTTGCTGAGTATTACTCGCAGACCGGTCATTCCGCCGTTAATTCGTTCGAATTGTTCTGGCGCAACACGCCGAACGCGCTCTTCGTGCTCGGCTACCCGATTTCGGCGCCATTCATCGAGGAAAGCTTTACCAATCCGGGCGAGTATTACCGCGTGCAGTACTTCGAGCGCGCCATTCTCGAAGAGCACCCGCAAAACTACGGCACTCCCTACTACATCCTTGGTCGTCTGCTCGGCGCGGAAATCGTGAAGGGGCGCGAGAACGAACCGCCGTTCCAGCCGGTTCCCGACCCGCGCGACGGCACGTGGGACGAGTTCACCCGCCACACGCTGCGCAATGCACCCGCGCCGTTCCGCAGTTTCTGGCTCAACAACGGCGGTCTGGCGGTCTTTGGCCGTCCGCTCTCTGAACAGTTTCAGGAAGTGAACCAGGCGGACGGCAGGGTGTACTGGGTGCAGTATTTCGAGCGGCAACGCATGGAGTGGCATCCCGATGAGCCTGACCCGCGCTACCGCATTCTGCTTGGTCTGCTCGGCAACGAGTACCGCGACGCGCATCACCAGGGCAACCCGGCATTCACCCCTGGCGCAACCGCGCCCGATCAGCCGCAGCCGCCTGCGAGCAATTTCGCCTATGGGTACAATGTCATTCTGTACGGACAGGGATCGACCTCGTGGCAGGATCGCCCGCGCGTGCTGCGCCTGGTGAAGGAGAGCGGCTTTGGCTGGGTGCGCCAGCAGGTGCGCTGGATGGATCTCCACGACCGCTCCGGCGCGATCTACTGGGCTGAACTCGACGACATCGTGCGTGACGCCAATGACATGGGGGTGAAACTGTTCATCAGCGTCGTCGCCGCTCCGGGTTGGGCGACGGACAATGGCCGCAACGGGTTGCCCAACCGCGCGAATATCGGCCAGTTCGCCTATTTCATGGGCGAAATGGCAAAACGTTACCGTGGCAGAGTTGGCGCCTATCAGATCTGGAACGAACAGAACCTTGCCGTCGAAAACGGTGGACGGGTCGCATCGGCGGCGCTTTATATGGATGTGCTGGTCGCAGGGGCGCGGGCGATCAAGGCGAACGACCCGTATGCCATCGTGGTGTCGGGTCCGCCGGCTGCGACTGAGACGAACAACCCCAACATCGCTATCAGCGATCTGGCGTTCTTCCGGCAAATGTTCGCCGATCCGCGCTTCCGCGAGGTGGTCGATGCCATTGGCGTCCACGCAGGCGGCACATCGAACCCGCCCGACAGCATGTGGCCCGATCGCCCGGGACCGGGACCGAACTTCGTGACCAGTCGCGAGTTCTATTTCCGTCGCGTCGAGGATTACCGCGCGCTGGCGTTGCAGTTCGGGCTTGGCGACCGGCAGATGTGGATCACCGAGTTCGGCTGGGCGACTCGCAACAACACGCCGGGGTATGAATTCGGCAATCAGATTTCGTTCGAGCAGCAGGCAGAGTGGATCGTGCGCGCCTTCCAGATCGGGCGACGCGAGTATGCGCCGTGGATGGGGGCGATGTTCCTGTGGAACCTGAACTTCGCCGTGCCCTGGGCGCAACGTAATGCGAACCCGCTCCACGAGCAGGCATCGTTCGGCATCGTCAACGGCGACTGGAGTCCGCGCCCGGCGTATCTGGCGCTGCAACGGATGCCGAAGGATTAGGGTCGCCCTCCGCGCCCCTCTCCCGCGCAGGGGGTGAGGGGCGACTGGCATGAAGTTCATGGCGCGCCGATGGGCAAAAAAGGAGAACTGGATGCGCATCCCAAAATATCTCTCACTTTTCCTCCTGATTGCGCTGGCAGGTGCGTTGTTCCTGCCATTGCGCGCTCAGGCGGCGGCGCGCAGCCCGGAGGAGGTGCCGCCAACGCAGCCGCCGTTTCGGTCGCGCCTTTTCCCGGAAACCGGACATACGGCAGTGAACTCGTTCCTCTCCTTCTGGGAACGCACCCCCAATGCGCTGTTTGTGCTCGGCTACCCGATTTCGGCGCCATTCATCGAGGAAAGCTTTACCAATCCGGGCGAGTATTACCGCGTGCAGTACTTCGAGCGCGCCATTCTCGAAGAGCACCCGCAAAACTACGGCACTCCCTACTACATCCTTGGTCGTCTGCTCGGCGCGGAAATCGTGAAGGGGCGCGAGAACGAACCGCCGTTCCAGCCGGTTCCCGACCCGCGCGACGGCACGTGGGACGAGTTCACCCGCCACACGCTGCGCAATGCACCCGCGCCGTTCCGCAGTTTCTGGCTCAACAACGGCGGTCTGGCGGTCTTTGGCCGTCCGCTCTCTGAACAGTTTCAGGAAGTGAACCAGGCGGACGGCAGGGTGTACTGGGTGCAGTATTTCGAGCGGCAACGCATGGAGTGGCATCCCGATGAGCCTGACCCGCGCTACCGCATTCTGCTTGGTCTGCTCGGCAACGAGTACCGCGACGCGCATCACCAGGGCAACCCGGCATTCACCCCTGGCGCAACCGCGCCCGATCAGCCGCAGCCGCCTGCGAGCAATTTCGCCTATGGGTACAATGTCATTCTGTACGGACAGGGATCGACCTCGTGGCAGGATCGCCCGCGCGTGCTGCGCCTGGTGAAGGAGAGCGGCTTTGGCTGGGTGCGCCAGCAGGTGCGCTGGATGGATCTCCACGACCGCTCCGGCGCGATCTACTGGGCTGAACTCGACAACATCGTCGAAGACTGTCATCGGGAAGGGGTGAAGGTGCTATTGAGCGTCGTCGCTGCGCCGTCATGGGCGACACCCAATGGCAGGAATGGTTTGCCGTCCCGTGAACACTTTGGCACATTCGCCTATTTCATGGGCGAAATGGCGAAACGCTACCGCGGCAAGGTGCAGGCTTACGAAATCTGGAACGAACAGAACCTGGCGGTCGAGAATGGCGGGCGCGTGCCGAATGCGTCGTTCTACATGGATATGCTGGTGCAGGCGTCGCAGGCGATCAAGGCGAATGACCCGGCGGCGCTCATTGTGTCTGGTGCGCCGTCGAGCACTGAAACGAACGCGCCGACCATCGCCGTCAGCGACCTGGTCTTCCTGCAACAGATGTTCGCCGATCCGCGCTTCCGCGCAAATGTCGATATCGTCGGCGTTCATCCCGGCGGCGCCGCCAACCCGCCCGACACCTTCTGGCCCGATAATCCGGGACCGGGACCGGGATGGACCAACAGCCGCGAGTTCTACTTCCGCCGCGTCGAGGATGTGCGCGCGCTGATGGTGCGCTCCGGGCTGGGCGATATGCCGATGTGGGTGACGGAATTCGGCTGGGCGACGCGCAACAACACGCCAGGGTACGGCTTCGGCAATCAGATTTCGTTCGAGAAGCAGGCGCAGTATATCGTGCGTGCATACCAGATGGCGCGCACCAACTATGCGCCCTGGATGACCGGCATGTTCCTGTGGCAGCTCAACTTCGCCGTCCCGTGGCGCGCACAGGGCAACGAGTTGCACGAACAGGCAAGCTACGGCGTGATCAACGGCGACTGGAGCCCGCGTCCGGCGTATCTGGCGCTCAAGGCGATGCCGAAGTAGATGAAGGACTGATGGCACGAAGGGCGCTGCCGCGTCCTTGCCCTGATGTGTCCGCATACCCTGAATCAGCCCCGCGTCAGCGGGGCGTTGGGCGCTCAGCGCGGGCGTTCACGTCGGCGTGTATGCCGCCGGTCACGAATCGGCGTCAGGGAGCGGCAGGCACAGATCCGTGGTTCCGACACATCATGACTGCGCCCCGATCACCTTATGGAATGGACGCATCATGCCGCCGATGGTATACTGGAGCCATGACGACGACCACCTCCCAACCAACGCCTTCTGCCGACGCGCCCGCCGAAGACCCCTTCCGTTACGGGTGGCGCATCGTGCGCCGTGACCTCGGCGGCGGCTATTTCGATGAGGAACTGGTTCCGTTGCGTCTCATCGACCTGCTGCACCCCGAGGAGGGCGACCAGGTGTTGTGCAATTACGACCATCAGCGGCGCGTCCGCTATCTCACGAATGTCTTCCTCGCGCGCACGGCGGATCGCCCCAACGCGGTCGTCCTCAGCGATGTGCGCATTGCGTGGGATACTCCCGACCTCCGCGCGCACGGTCCCGACATTATGGTCATCTTCGGTGTGCAGGCGGTGCGCAACTGGAGCACCTTCGACGTGGCGCAGGAAGGAGTGCGTCCGACGCTGATCGTCGAGGTGACCTCGCCGGAGACGCGCCGGTTCGACCTGTATGAGAAGGTGGACCACTACGACCTGGCAGGTGTGCCGCTCTACGTGATCGTGGATGCCTTCGATCGGCGCGGCGAATCGGTGGTGCGCGTGATCGGCTACGAGCGCGCGGGAACGGCGTACCGGACGATGACACCCGATGAGCGGGGATGGCTCTGGCTGGAACCGCTGCGGGTCTGGATCGGGGTACAGGAGAACGAGGTGTACTGTTTCGACGAGCAAGGTCGGCGAATGGGCGACTACGCCGATCTTGTCGAGATGGTGGTCGAATCTGAGGAGCGGGTGGCGGAGGCGCTGGCGGAAGCCAAAGCGCAGGCGCGCGCACGGATGGATGCCGAAGCGCGCGCTGAAGCCGAAGCCGCGGCGCGCGCCGCCGAAGCCGCAGCGCGCGCCGAAGCCGAAGCCCGTCTGCGCGCGCTGGAAGCCGAGCTGCGCCGGTTGCGCGGCGAGGAATAGCGCTGCCGATTTCTACCCGGCAAACGGCAGTTCGACCACGCTGCCGGTCGCTTGAGACCCCTCCACGCCGACGACTGTTTCCGGATCGGCATACGCAGTGCGCACATATGCCAGCGCGATCGGTCCAAACCGTGGCGACACGACGGCGCTCGTCAGATCGCCGGCATCTTTGCCGTCGACCTGGAGTTTTGCCGGCGCCGCAACCGGCTGGCTCAAGCGGAGGCCACACAACCGTTTTGCCAGGCGACCGCGACTCTCCATACGCGCAATGATTTCCTGCCCGACATAGCATCCCTTGGTGAAACTCACCGCATCCAGCAGCCCGGTTTCCAGCGGAATGTACTCCTGGCTCAGTTCACGCCCGAATGCGCCGTACCCCTGTTCGACCCGCAGCGCGTCGAGCGTTGCCGCATCCAGCGTTGCTGCGCCGGCGGCGAGGAGTGCGGCGTGGACGGCATCGTAACCATCGGATGGGATGTAGAGCGTGAAACTATCGCCACCGATCGGCTTGCGGCGCGCGATAAGCAAATTGACCCCCGCGAGGATTGCGGATGTGATACCATGCAATGGCAGACGAATCTCCGCGCCGGTCAGTTGTGCGAGTGTGCTTTCCGCCTGCGGACCGTACACCGCAATTTGCGCGCGGGTGCGTCCGGCGGGTTCCAGGGTCACCTGGTCGTTGAAGAAGATGTTGCGGCGCAGATGCCCGAACACAGGCGGTCCCTGGTCAGGGCTGGTTATGATGAGCAGCGCATCATCGAGCGTGTGAACGGTGAGCAGGTCGATGATGCGCCCGATGGGGGTGGTGAGCACGGTGAGCGTTCCTTCGCCCGGCTTCAGGCGCTCGATGTCGTTGGTGGAGAGGCGGTGCAGCAACGCAGCGCGGTCGCGTCCGCGCATGAAGATGCGCCCGGCGGCGTGTTCATCGGCGATAGCGATATGTTTCAGCGCGCCTGTATAGGAGGTTTCGTTGACGTGCATGATCATCTCCAGAAATCAGGTGTATAACGTCTGAATGCGTCTGTCGTCACGATCTGCCACTCGCCTGGCGGCTGATGAACGGTGAACACATAGTCCGCTCCGCCTCGCACGGCCCGGCGACGCAAGTTGCGGTCCAGGGAAAGCGAAGCCCGCCTTCGCGGGCTGGACCGGGCGAGAACGGATTAATTGCTCAAAGAGCATACGTCGCAGGCTACACGATGCGAAGCCCGCCCTCGCGGGCTATCGCATGATACAAGAATTTCTGCGCTTCCGCGCCAGGGAAGATGTGTCGATGGTCATGATACAGAAAGCACGGTCGCTGATGCAAACATTCATCGAACGCGGCGGATGGTGGGTGAGCGCGCAGTTCGGGCTGCTCTTCGCGCTCGTGCTTGCGCCGTCGGACCTGCCGGTGTTGCCGGCGCTGCCGTTTCTGCGGACGCCAGGCGCGCTGCTCGCCGGCTTCGTCCTGGGAGGGTGCGGCGCGGCGCTGGCAGGCGCGGGGTTGCTGCACCTCGGCGCAAACCTGACCCCCTTCCCGCGACCGCGCGATGACGGCGTCCTTGTTCAGCGCGGCGTCTACGCCGTCGTGCGCCACCCAATCTACAGCGGGATCATCCTTGGCGCTTTTGGCTGGTCGCTGGTGCGCGGCAGCGGCATCGCGCTGGGGTTGAGCGTTGCGTTGCTGATCTTCTTCCACTTCAAATCGCGCCGCGAAGAGCGCTGGCTCATTGAGCGCTATCCTGAGTATGCCGACTACCAGCAGCGCGTGAAGAAACTCATCCCGTTCATCTGGTGACGCTACCCGCCGCCGCTGCGCGCCAGTTTTTGCAGTTCGTGCAGTTTGTTCAGCGCCTCCAGCGGCGTCAACTGATTGATGTCGAGCCGCCGCAGCATCTCAATCACCGGTCCCGGCGTCAGATCGAAGAGCGACAGTTGGCCGTCCGGCACGCGCGGCTGGTCGCCGCGCGCCGCGCCGGGGCTGCGCGATGCGGTTCGCCCTGGGGACGGACGTTCGTCAGCGGGCGCAGTCTCCGGCGGGGGCGCACTGCGCGGCGCGCGGCGCTCGAGTTCCGCCAGCACCTCCGAGGCGCGGCGGATGACCGGTTGCGGAATGCCCGCCAGTTCCGCCACGTGAATGCCATACGATCGGTCGGCGCCGCCGGAACGCAGTTCGTGCAGGAACACTACCCGTCCATCCTGCTCGGTCGCCGCCATATGGTAGTTCTTCAGGCGCGGCAGGGTGCGCTCCAGGTCGGTCAGTTCGTGGTAGTGGGTGGCAAAGAGGGTGCGGCAGCCGAGCCGCGGTTCGTTGTGGATATACTCGATGACTGCCTGCGCGATCGCCATGCCGTCGTAGGTGCTGGTGCCGCGCCCCACTTCGTCCAGGATGATCAGGCTGCGGCGCGTACTCTGCGCCAGCAGCGCCGCCGTTTCGGTCATTTCGACCATGAAGGTGCTGCGCCCGGTGGCAATATCGTCCTGTGCGCCAATGCGGGTGAAGATGCGATCCACCAGCCCGATCTCGGCAGCGTCGGCGGGCACGAATGAGCCGATCTGCGCCATGAGCGTGATCAGCGCCACCTGGCGCAGGACGGTGCTCTTGCCGCTCATGTTCGGACCGGTGATCAGGCAGATCTGGCGCGTCTCCGTATCCATCTCGATGTCGTTGGGAATGAAGGTTTCATCGAGGGTCTGCTCGACCACCGGATGGCGTCCGCCGACGATGCGCAGGCGAGTATCGTCGTACAGTTCCGGGCGCGCGTAACGTCCGCGCACTGCGGCTTCCGCCAGCGCCGCGAAGACATCGGTCGTGGCGATCATGCGCGCCGTGCGCAGCAGCCGCGCTCCTGCGCCGGTTACCGTATCGCAGATGCGGCTGAATGCGCGACGTTCCAGGTCGATCAGGCGTTGCTGCGCCTGTTCGACGATCTCTTCGTAGCGTTTGAGTTCGTCGGTGAAGTAGCGCTCGCCGGTCGTCAGCGTCTGCTTGCGGATGTAGTGCTTCGGCACCTGATCGGCGTAGGTTTTGGGAACTTCGATGTAGTAGCCGAAGACGCGGTTGTAATCGACACGCAGCGATTTGATGCCGGTGCGTTCGCGCTCTTTTGGTTCGAGTTCGCTGATCCAGCGTTGCGCGTCGCGGCTCGCCGCCACCACCTGATCGATCTCCGGCTCGAAGCCAGGGCGAATGACGCGGCGTGGCGGCTCGCCGTTCTCGCCGGCGCGAAGGTAGTTGGATGCGCCGAGCAAGGCTGGCGGATCGTCGTCGATGGCTGTCTCCAGGAATGCCAGGATGTCGGCGCACGCATCGAGCGCCGGGCTATCGGCATGCCCATTCAGCGGCGGCGCGCCAACCGACGCTTCGGCGGATGCGACGGATGATGCCGCTGCCACAGGCGCCGGGACCGGACCGGGTTCGCCAGCGCCGTCCGTTTCGTCGTCGAACAGATCGTCCCCGGCGTGACGCGCCGACACCTGCCGGTGCGCTGCGCGCTGCGCCCGCAGGCTGGTTGCCGGAGTCGCCGGTTCCGGTGCGCCCTGGACATCTTCCGGCGGCGACATGCGATCAAAGCGCGCAAGATCAATGACTGCGGCTTCCTGAAGGGCGCGAACCTCGCCCGGATCGACATCTGCGAGCGGCGGCGTCCAGTCTCCCAGTGAGGCGACCAGGTCGGGAAGCGCGCGCAACGCATCGCGCAGCCGCGCCATGTCGCGTGGCGTCGCCACGCCGCTCCCCTGGATGATCCGGTTGACCACCCGTTCCATGTCGCCGACGCGCCGCAGCGTTTCGCGCACCGAGGCGCGCAGGATGGCGTCGGTGACGAAGTGCTCTACCGCGTCGTGACGCGCGTGCAATCGCGCGCGGTCGCAGAGCGGCTGTGCGATCCAGCGGCGCAGCAGGCGCGCCCCCATTGGCGTGCGCGTCTGATCGAGCACGCCGATCAGCGAACCGCGGGTTGTGCCGTTATTCCCTTCCAGCAGTTCCAGGTTTCGCTGCGTCTGCGGATCGAGGACCATGGCGTCGCCAGGAGTGTAGACGCGGATCGCGCGCAGGTTGGCGACCATTCCCTGCTGTGTTTCGCGCGCATACTGCACAATTGCGCCGGCGGCGCGGATTGCCAGCGGACGATCTGCCAGCCCGAAACCGGCGAGCGAGTGGACGCCAAACTGGTGGAGCAGCGTATCGTGGGCATTGCGCAGGTCCCAGCGTCGTTCGGTCCACGTGGTCACGCGCCCATGCGCCCAGCGCGCCTGGTTTTCGCGCTCGACGCGCCGGGCGACCCGTTCGCCGGGGAGGAGCCGTTCACGCTCCTCGCGGGTGAGGAACTCCAGGTCCTGTTCGAGGCGGGCACTGGATGGATCCAGACCGGGCAACCGCAATTCGGCGCGGTCGGGAACCAGGATTTCCGCTGCATTGAGGCGCGCGAGTTCCCCCTGCGCCTGCTGCGTGGCGCGTTCGCCGCTGAACTCGATGGCGGCAAACTCGCCGGTGCTCAGGTCGGCGTATGCCAGCCCGATGCGTCGCTGGTCGGCGATCAGGGCTGCCAGGTAGTTATTGCGTTCGGCGGGAAGCATCCCGCTTTCGATGATTGTGCCGGGGGTAATGACGCGCACGACCTTGCGCTCGACCATTTTGTTGCTGCCGGTGAGCGTCGTCTGCTCGATGCCGGCGGCGAAGATCGAACGCGGGCGGGTATCGGCGCGGCTGGAGGGGGTTTCGGTCATCTGTTCGGCGATGGCGACGCGATAGCCGGCGCCGACGAGTCGCGCGACATACCCTTCGATCGCGTGGTACGGCATGCCTGCCATCGGGCAGCGTCGCTTCTGGTCGCGCCCCTTCTGGCTGGCGAACTCTTTGTAGGTCAACGTCACCTCAAGCAGGTCGGCGACCAGTTTGGCGTCATCGTCGAACGTTTCGTAGAAGTCGCCCAGGCGGTAGAGCAGGATGGCGTCGGGGTACGCCGCTTTGAGGCTGCGATACTGGCGATACCAGGCGTGCAATTCGAGACCGGGGAACTCCTGGTGCAACTGTCGCTCGAAAGCGCGGCGTTCGGCGGGGGTCATACACGGCTCCATATGCACGTCGTTTCTCGTACCGATGTTCTATTATATCACAGGAGTTACGCGGTCGCCTCACGGACGAGCCGCGTGATGGCTCTTTTTGCCTTCGGCAGAGCGGCGCTTGTCTTTTTTGGCGGTGCGGTGCGGCAGCAAAGCCGCCGCACTGCCTTGATCAGGGGCGCCACGCTGCCGCAGGCTCTACGGAGATAGAAAACGCGCCACCGCGTAAGTTATATCATGGGTATAATGTTCAGGCTGCGATAATTCACAGAGAAGGGGGAGGCATGTCGTTCCGCATCGAAGCGCCCTTTCAGCCAGCCGGCGATCAGCCCAAGGCAATCGCGCAACTGGTCGAAGGGATTGGCGCAGGATACAGGCATCAGACGCTGCTCGGCGCGACCGGCACCGGCAAGACGCTCACGATGGCGCACGTCTTCAGCCGGCTGGAGCGACCGGCGCTGGTGATGGCGCACAACAAGACGCTCGTCAGCCAGTTGTACGCCGAGTTTCGCGAACTGTTGCCCGACGCGGCGGTGGAAATGTTCATTTCGTACTACGACATGTACACCCCCGAAGCGTATGTGCCGAGCAAAGACCTGTACATCGAAAAGGAAGCCGAAATCAACGAGGAGATCGACCGCCTGCGCCACGCGGCGACGCAAGCGCTCTTCACCCGGCGCGATGTGCTGATCGTGGCGTCGGTATCGGCGATCTACGGCCTCGGTTCGCCCCATGAGTACGGGCAGGTCGTCATTCCTATCCGCGTCGGCGAGGTGCGTAACCGCGATAAACTGCTGCGCCAGTTGCTCGACCTGCAATTCGAGCGCAATGATATGGACTTCCACCGCGGCACGTTCCGCGTGCGCGGCGATACCCTCGACATCTTCCCCGCCAACCAGGAGATCGCCATTCGCGTCGAGTTCTGGGGCGATGATGTCGAGCGCATTACCGAGTTCGACCCGCTGACCGGCGAGGTGCTGATCGAACGTACCGCAGTGAATATCTACCCGGCGAAGCACTTTATCACGACCGCCGAAACGCTCAAACTGGCGATCAGCGACATTCAGGCGGAATTGGCAGAGCGCCTCGCCGAACTCGAGCAGCAGGGGAAGATGCTCGAAGCGGCGCGCCTCAAGCAGCGCACCAACTACGATCTCGAAATGCTTTCTGAAGTCGGCTACTGTTCCGGCATCGAGAACTATTCGCGGCACCTCGACCGTCGCGCGCCCGGGCAGACTCCGTGGACGCTGCTGGACTACTTCCCCGATGATTTCATTCTCTTTGTTGACGAGTCGCACATCACCCTGCCGCAGATCCGCGGCATGTACGCCGGTGATCGGTCGCGCAAGGAGACGCTTGTCGAGTACGGTTTTCGCCTGCCTTCGGCGCTCGATAACCGGCCGCTGCGGTTCGACGAGTTCGAGCGCCATATCCACCAGGTGATCTATGTTTCGGCGACGCCGGGACCCTACGAGTACGAACATTCGCAGCAGATCGTCGAGCAGATTATTCGCCCGACCGGTCTGCTCGACCCGACGGTCGAAGTGCGCCCAACCAGAGGGCAGATCGACGATCTGTTGGGTGAGATCAAGCGGCGGGTGCAGAAAGGGCAGCGCGCGCTGGTGACGACGCTGACCAAGCGCATGGCGGAGGACCTGGCGGATTATCTCAAGGAGATGGGCATCCGCACCAGTTATCTGCACTCCGACATCGAGACGCTCGAACGGGTCGAAATCCTGCGTGACCTGCGGCTCGGCGTGTATGATGTGGTGGTTGGCATCAACCTGCTGCGCGAAGGTCTCGATCTGCCGGAAGTGTCGCTGGTCGCCATTCTTGACGCCGACAAGGAAGGATACCTGCGGAGCGGCTCGTCGCTCATTCAGATCATCGGGCGCGCCGCGCGGCACATCGAAGGCGCGGTCATCATGTACGCCGATACCATGACGCCATCGATGAAGTTCGCAATTGACGAAACCAACCGCCGTCGCGCCATCCAGGAAGCGTACAACCGCGAGCACAACATCACCCCGGTGGGCATCTCGAAAGCCGTGCGCGACCTGACCGACCGGGTGCGCAAAGTCGCCGAGGAGCGCGGCGTCTACCAGGCAGCCGAAGGAGTGGAAGAACTGCCGATCCCGAAGGACGAGATCGTCAAACTGATCAAGGAACTGGAGAAGCAGATGAAGCAGGCGGCGAAGGACCTGGCGTTCGAGAAGGCTGCCGCGTTGCGCGATCAGATCGTCGAACTGCGGCGCACCCCGGCGCTCGAAGAGGAGCAGCAACCGGCGCGCTTGTAGCGGGAAACGTTGCCATACTGGTTGCATCCCTTCACTGTCCAAATAATCAATTCGCGCCTTGCGTCCTGAATAATAGCGGGAAACGTTGCCATACTGGTTGCATCCCTTCACTGTCTTCATCTGCCCGGCGTCGGCTTGGGGTTCTGGCGGTTGGCGCGCAGCGTGTCAGCGATGCCATGTTCGTGGCGGCGGCGCGCGCGCTGAGCGCCTTCTCGCCGGCGCGACAGGACCCGACGGCATCGCTTTATCCGTCGCTCACCAGCGTGCGCGATGTCTCGCGCGCTGTGGCGCAGGCTGTGGCTGCCGAGGCAGTGCGCTCCGGGCTGGCGGAACCGCTCGGCGCCGACGAACAGGCGGCGCGGATTGCGGCAACGATGTGGACGCCGGCGTACCCGCGGGTTCAGAAGGTGGCGTGAGGCGCCCGGCGGCGGAAGCCGCAGGCTATGGAAAGCGAAGCGCCTGTGCGGGCTATGACAGACGCACTTCTCGAAGACCATCACCGTCGGATTGATCGCACGAAGGGCGCCCTCGCTTCCGCGTGCGCGCATCCCCCGATCCAGCCCCGCGTCAGCGGGGCTGCGCGCGATCAGCGCGGGCATGGGCGCGCGTCGCCGGTTGGGATCGTGGCGCGGCGCGGCTGGTGATGCACTGCTTCCTGTCCACTCCTGCCTGCGCTGAGGGCGCAGGCAGCGGTGCAGCGACGGCATAGGACGCACGTGTGTGGTATACTGTTCCGTGGGTGCGGCGTGAACCGCACCACCATTTTTGTTATGGTCATGCGTGCGCATCCATGGAATATCAACCGGACCTGAAGCGTATTACTGGCGAAGGGGGCGAAATTGCGTCGATCGCGCCCGGCAGCATTGCCGCCGACATCGGACTGCAACCAGGGGATGTCGTGCTCGCAGTGGGCGATCTGCGCCTGCGCGATGTGATCGACTATCGCTTTGCGATTGCCGAAGCATCGATCGAACTGCTGGTGCGCCGTGGCGATGACGAGGTGGTCTACGAGATCGAAAAGGACGCCGACGATGATCTTGGGATCGAGTTCGTCGAGCCGCTCTTTGATCGCCTGCGCACCTGCAACAACAAATGTCCCTTCTGCTTTCTGACCCAGATGCCGAAGGGGTTGCGGCGTTCACTCTACCTGAAGGACGACGATTACCGTCTGGGTTTCCTGTATGGTAATTTCGTGACCTTCACCAACCTGACCGAAGACGACTGGCTGCGCATCGAACAGCAGCGCCTCAGCCCGCAGTATATTTCGGTGCATGCGACCGATCGTGCACTGCGCGCCGTGCTGCTGGGAAAACCGGACGTGCCGGATGTGCTGGAACAGATCCGGCGCCTCGGTCGCATCGGCATCGCCGTTCACGCGCAGATCGTCGCGCTGCCGGAGATCAACGACGGCGCGGCGCTGCACCAGAGCATCCGTGATCTGGCGGATCTCTATCCGATTGTGCAGACCATCGCGGTTGTGCCGGTGGGGTTGACGAAGTATCGCTTCGACGGCAAACGTCCGCAGACGATCAAAGCGGCAATCGAGATCCACGAAACGCCGGAGTGGGTCGATGCCACCTGGGAGCGACAGCCGCGCTGGGATGACGCCGTGCGCTCGAATGCGGCGCGGGTGGCGAACCTCGGGCACTGTGCGCGCCAGATTGTTGCTGCCGATGTGCCCATGCGCTGCTACCGCGCCGATGAGGCGCCGCGCATCATTGATCTGGTCGAAGCGTATCAGCAGGAGTTCCGCCGTCGCCACGGCGTCGGCATCGTGTATGCGTCCGACGAATTCTACCTGCTGTGCGGGCGCGATCTGCCGCCTGCCGCCGATTATGACGGTATGCCGCAGTATTCCAATGGCGTCGGCATGACGCGCGATTTTCTCGATGGCTGGGCGAAAGCGCAGCGCCGCCTGCCGGCTCGCCTGCCTCAACCCGCTGAATTGACCGTCGTGTGCGGAACGCTGATTGCACCGACCCTGCAACGCGTTGTTGATCGCCTGAACCGGATTGCCAACCTGGAGGCTCGCCTGTTGCCGGTCGTCAACCGGTTCTTCGGCGAAACGGTGACGGTTTCGGGTCTGTTGATGGGGCAGGACGTTGCGCCTGCCATTCGCGCGGCCGGCGCGCGACGGGTGCTCCTGCCGCAGGTCATGTTCGACCATACCGGCACGCGCACTATCGACGAGTATACCGCCGAACGCATCAGCGCCGAGAGCGGCGCGGTCGTGGCTGTGGCTGGCGAACCGGATGAGATTGTGCGATATGTGCGCGCCTTGAGCGCCGAACGCTGAAAGAGGATGGTCGTAGAGCGGCGCCTGCGAGGTGACTCCATGGATGACGACATCACAATACATCGGGTTCTGAACGTCATTCAGCGCGCAACCCAGACGGCTGCACAGACCAATCTGGCGGCGCTGCTCGACCGCACCCTCGATCTGTTCGTTGAAGAAGCGCGCGCCGAAGCAGGAACGCTCTATCTGTACGACCCGGATCGTGATGATCTCGTCTTTCACGTCGTCAAAGGCGACGCGACGAGCCAGCGGCTGCTTGGCATGCGCATCCCGGCAAGCCGCGGCGTGGCTGGCGCCGCGCTGCGCGCGCGCGAGCCGATTTTCGTCAGCAATGTCGTCGCTGACCCGCGCTGGGACCGGAGCATCGGCGAACTGGCATCACTCCAGTTGCGCACGATGTACTGCCTGCCGTTGATCATCGACGATCGACCGGTTGGCGTGGTGCAGGTCTTCAACCTGCCCGCCGACGCTGTCGACGCCGAAGCAGAACTGGCGCTGCTGCGCATCCTGGGAAATGTGATGGTCAGCGTGATCGACAAGACGCGCCTGCTCGAAGAGACCCATCGCCGCGAACGGCGGCAGCGCGCGCTGGCGGATATTGCTGCGCGTCTGACCACCACGCTGGATCGCCAGCAGTTGTTGACCCTGATTATGGACTATGCCCGCGATCTGCTCAACTGCGAGGCGACCTCGGTGTGGGAAATCAACGACGAAGACGAAGCCAACCCCGTCCTGCGCTCGCACGTCGCCACCGGCGCGCGCGGTAAACAGGTCGCCGGCATCACCGTGCCGCTTGGTCAGGGGATCATCGGGCATGTCGTTGCGACGGGCACGGCCATCCGGGTGGATGATGTGCGCAACGACGCGCGCCATTACCAGGCGGTCGATCAGCAGAGCGGCTTTGTGACGCGCTCCATTCTGTGCGTTCCGCTCCACGCGCCCAGCATTGATCTCGGCAAAGGGCGCGGTCGCGTAGAGGCGCGCATCATTGGCGGCGCGCAGGCGCTCAACAAAATCGGCGGTCCGTTCACCGATGATGACGTGACCCTGTTCGAGACGTTCGCCAACCTTGCGGCGACGGTGTTGCAACTCTCGCGCCTGTATGCCGATACGCAGAACCTGCTGCTCGGCATGATCAAGGCGCTCGTCGAAGCCGTGGATGCGCGCGACCGCAACAATCAGCGCCATTCGCGCCGCGTCTCCGATTTTTCGGTTGCGATTGCAGAGGAACTGGGGCTTTCCGATGAGCAGACGTTCCATGTGCGCATCGGCAGCCTGCTGCACGACATCGGGAAGATCGGCGTACCGGACGCGGTTCTCGACAAGCCGGGCCGCCTGACCGACGAAGAACTGGTTGAGATGCGCAGTCATACGATCAAAGGCTACGAGATTATGAGTCAGGAAGAACTCAAGCGTCTGCTGCGCATTGAACTGCCCGCGCTCTTGCAGCACCACGAGCGCCTCGATGGCAACGGCTACCCGTATCGCATCGCCGGCGACCAGATTTCGTGGATTGCGCGGATTGTCGCCGTCGCCGATGTCTTCGATGCGCTGACCAGCGCCCGACCGTACAAAGAACCCTGGAGCGCAGAGCGCGCGATTGCGTATCTTGCTGAGCGCAAGGGGATCGAATTCGACGCCGCTTGCGTCGAGGCGCTCGCGCGCGCGCGCGCAAAGGGGCATCCCCTGGTCAAAACGCAGGTCGAGCGCGCGAACGCCGGGGAACCAGGCGGATGACGCGCAGTTCAGGCGTCGTTGGGCGTCTCTGGATCGGGAAGGTCTGCGACCTGCCCTGACGATCTGTCTCGCCAGGAAAGGAGGTGAAGCAATTCTATGAAGCCAATTGTTGCTATTGTCGGGCGCCCGAACGTCGGCAAATCGACACTGTTCAACCGACTGATCGGCGAGCGCCGATCGATAGTGGAAGATATTCCCGGAACGACCCGCGACCGGCTCTACGGCGATACGGAGTGGAATGGCCGGGTGTTTACCGTGGTCGATACCGCCGGTCTGCTCCTCGACGAAGACGACCTGACTCCCGGCACGCCGCAACTGGAAATCGCGCGCCGGGTGCGCGAACAGGCGGAACTGGCAATCGCCGAAGCCGACACCATCATCTTTATGGTCGATAGCCGCGAAGGGGTGACCGCCGCCGACGCCGCCGTCGCCGAAGTGTTGCGCCGCGCCGATAAGCCGGTGGTGCTCGCCGCCAATAAAGCCGACAACCGCGAACGCGCGCTGGATGCGGTCGAGTTCTATGCGCTGAATCTGGGCGAACCCATCCCGATGAGCGCCTACCACGGCATTGGCGTCGGCGACGTGCTCGACCGGGTGACCGAAGCATTGCCCGTGGTTGAAGCGGAAGAGGACGAGGCGACGGTCAAGATTGCGATTGTGGGGCGTCCAAACGTTGGCAAATCGTCGCTGCTCAACCGGCTGATCGGGCAAGAACGCAGCGTTGTGAGCGATGTTCCCGGCACCACGCGCGATAGCATCGACACGCCGATTGCAATCGACGGCGTGAAGGCGTTGCTGATCGACACGGCCGGCATCCGACGCCGCGGCAAGATCGAACGCGGTCTCGAGCGTTACAGCGTCATGCGCGCGCTGCGCGCCATCGAACGCGCCGATGTCGCCCTGCTCCTGATCGATGCGACCGAAGGCGTGACCGCGCAGGATACCCACATCGCCGGCATGATCCTCGAATCGCTGAAAGGCGTGGCGATCCTGGTCAATAAATGGGACCTGGTTGTGAAGGACAGTTACACCTTCGACGAATTCAGCCGCCACGTGCGTGAGGCGTTCAGGTTTATACCTTACGCACCGCTCTTGTTTATTTCGGCAAAGACCGGTCAGCGCGTCGATAAAGTGCTGCCGCTGGCGCTGGACATCGCGCGGAACCGACAGCGCCGCGTTCCAACAGCCGAACTCAATGCGCTACTCCGGCGCGCCGTCTATGAGCATCCGCCGACTGCAGTGCACAAAGGCGCTCACCTGCGACTCTACTACGCAACCCAACCACAGGCGGCGCCGCCAGTCTTTCTGTTCTTTGCCAATCAGTCCGAGCAGGTGCACTGGGGGTATGCGCGTTATCTGGAAAACCGCATCCGTGAGCGGTATGACTTTACCGGCACGCCGATAAAGATCGTGTTCAGGAGTCGCGCGAAACGTGAGGAGCGCGGTAAACCGCCGGCGCCCCGAACGCGCGCCACCCCTGCGATCCGCGTCCATAGCGCTGCATCGCCTGAAGAGCGCGTCGAGGTCTGGGATCAGGACGACTTTGACGAAGAGGCGGAAGTGTACTGGACGAATGAGTAGTCCTGTCCTCGCAGGGGACGACGTATGATCGCGCTCCGGTCACGCCGCTTTCGATCAGACGCCGGCGTTTCCTCAACCCGCACCGGACCGCTCGCGGCGCGCTCCTCCCCGGCGTCGTGCTGGCGCTTGCGGCTGACGACATCCTTGATGTCGAGCAGGCTGGATGTGCGCCGTTTTCCCTGCCCTCGCAAATCAGCGCACACAAAGGCGCAGAGGCACGGAGATTGCGCATTGTGGCGAACCGAATCGATCCGGTCACGCAAGGGTAGACGCGCCTGGTGATCGTCGAGCGCAGGCAGGGTGCTCACCGGATTTCGGAGCATTCGCAGGACTCAGCGTGATGTGCCATTGTATCCCCTGAACCGGGCCAGCCTGTCCACGCGCGGGCGCGCGCGTGGTTGGTCGATGACGTGACTGCGCGCGGGCTGCCGGGGCTTACGGCAAGCGCATCGGTCGGCAATCCGTCCCACGCCAGGAGGCGACAACCGAACCTGGGGGCGCTTTTCAGCAATTGCGGGATCGGCGCGCGCCGCGTCGATCCGCTCGATTCGGACTGCGTCGCCGCGTCGATCTCCGGTTCGGACAAACAGCGGCGATCCATGATCGCCTCACCGGTTCTGACCACGACGATGCGGCGCGAGGCGATCCATGCTAAGATGCCCCTGCTCGGGGATGGTCGCCCGCCGATGCGCCCGGATAACGACGGCGCGGCGGAGGGCGCGCCGCCGCGCCGTGGAGCCTTCGGGCATCGGTGCGGACACAACCGACGCCGGGCGGCGCGGGCATGCCGGCGCTGTGCGCAGCGGGGCGGCGGTCGAGGGGCGCGCGCAGCCCCTTTCCCCACTTGACACGCCCGGCGGCATTTGATACGGTATCTCTGGGGGCGGCGGCGCGCCCCCGACCGGCACTCCCGGCGCCGCGTGCGATGCCAATGATCGCACCGACCGAACCACCAACCCGTCTGCCGGTTCCGGCGGCGCACGCCGCGCGGCGTCGTCGAGCGGCGACTGCGCCGCCACGGTCTTCTCCTCGGCAACGCGCGCCGTCGGACGGACGCACCCTCGTCCGGCGACGGCGCCGCTGCGCGCACATCGTCGTTTCATCGCACAACAAAGGAGGAAAACGTATGGCAACCCGGTCGTGGATGGTCCTGTGGTCGCTCATCGCGCTCTGCTGCGCACTCCTGACGCCGCCGTCGCCGACCCTGCGCGCCGACGATGGCGGCGCGCCTGGGGACGCGCCGACCCCGACGGCGCGCGCCGAGGAGGGAGTGGAACCGACCGACCTGCTCAACCCGGACGGGACGCTGCGGCTGGAAGCGGGGGTGAGCGGCGCGCTCGACCTGGCGGGGTGGCAGGTGACGCTCGACCCGCAGCGCGGACCGGTGCTTGCGCCGCAGGGCGCGGGGCTGAGCGCGCCGCAGAGCGGGGGCGGCGGCTGGCTCAACCTGGGGAGCGTGCCGGGCGTGCTCGATAATCGCGTGTACGCCCTCGCGGTGAGCGGGGGGGATGTGTACGTCGGCGGCGCGTTCACCGACGCGGGGGGCGACCCGAACGCCGATTACATCGCGCGCTGGGACGGCAGCGCCTGGCGCGCCCTCGGCGGCGGGGTGAACGGCAGGGTCTCCGCCCTCGCGGTGAGCGGGGGGGATGTGTACGTCGGCGGCTTGTTCACCGACGCGGGGGGCGACCCGAACGCCGATCACATCGCGCGCTGGGACGGCAGCGCCTGGCGCGCCCTCGGCGGCGGGCTGAACGATTGGGTCTCCGCCCTCGCGGTGAGCCTCCCCTCCTTGTCGCGCGGCGTTGGTTTCCCGACCGCAGGGGACATCTTCCTTCCAGACTTGTTTGCACCGCGCCCTGGGCAGAGCGCCTGTCGCCCCCGGGTCCCGCGCGGATCCGCCGGGGCGCGCGCCCGGAGGACGGCGGCGCGTGACAGCCCCCGCGGGGGGGGTTTTGCCTCGCCCCGCCCTGGCGTCTGACGCGCGGCGGCGCGCCCGCCGATGCGCCCGGATGACGGCGGCGCGTGACAGACCGCGCCGGGCGGGTTTTGCCTTGCGCCCTGCCCTGGCGTCTGGCGCGAGGCGGCAGCCAGGCATGATAGCGCACAGGTTATCTGCCGTAAGCCGCAGCGCCTGCTCTCCACGCCCCGACCGGTTTGCGACACACAACCCAACGATCGGCGGGCGTTGTCCGGCGGGCGTTGTCGGTCAGGCGGCGCAATGTGACGCGAACGCAGGGCTGGCGCGCCGATTGTATCGAGCAACGCGCCCGGCTGCTCCGGCGCGCTGCGCAACCCGGCGCAGGCGAGCGGACCGGGCGCGAGACGACCACCATCCAGCCGGTCCCACACTCGCGCTCGCAGCCGGTCGTGGTCTCACGCACGCGCGACGGTCAGGCGACGGGCTGACGATCTCTAACCCTAGTGGCGGGTTTCGTGAGCGGAGCATTGCCGACCGGGCGCGTTGGCGCCCTGCGATGATGATCGCGCACAACGGCGCACAGGCGAAAGAAGTGTGCGCGCGAGGATCGCTCAAAGCGACCGGCGCGCCGGCGCGGCGACGCAAAGGCGCGATTGCGAGACTGCGCGCCGTTGCGCCTCCGCGTCATTCTTTTCGAGAAAGACGGCAGGAGTGCAGTTTTCTCACGACGAAGCAGCCGACGCGCGCCAGACAGGCGCGGAGTCACGATCCATCGGGCAGCGGAACCGTCGGCAAGGCGCCAATGCGCGAAAGCGATCCTGGCGCGTGATACGTGACAGTGTAGGGTCCGATCTCGCAAAACATGCCGTCGGTGAGCAAATGCGGCGCGTTGGGCGCAAGGCGCCGACCGTTGACGAATACGCCATTGGCGCTGCCCACATCCACCACCATCACTCCTTCGGGGCAGGGGTGAAACTCGGCATGACGGCGCGAGACCACCTCGTGACTCAGCACCAGGTCGTTGCTCAGCGCGCGCCCAACACTGATAGCCACTTCCCCCAGGACCATCCTTCGTTCGATCACCCCGTCGCGCCGGACAATCAGGCGCGACGCCGCCACGGCGCCCGTCTGCACCGATGTGTCGCTCTGCGTGGCGGGCGATTGCTGCCCGGAACTGTTGTTCATGATCGCTCTCCTGCGCTTCGTTCCCGCGCGTGATTGTACCCGGGTCCAGCACGACCGTCAAACGATAGTACTACGGTCGCTTGAAGATCGATGTGCGCAAATGAAGATCAGAGCCACATGTTCGGCACCGTCCATCTTCAGTCCCCGTCATGCGTATAATACCGCCGCTGCGCTCGATAATGACCGACATGCACGATGGGCAGACTGTCGCCTGCCCTGGCTCAGGTCCATACACATAGAGCAACCCTGCCTCCGCGCCCATCCGGCGCGCGCGCGCGACCGCCGCCGCGGCTGCGGCGCCGGCATCACCCGGGATGACGTGCCAGGGTGTAAACGGAGAGAGCGCCGTGCGGATCCACTCAGCCAATCCGTGGATCTGATCAGCCGAGTCGTTGACGCCGGGATGCAGGCGGGTGACAACTTCAACGTGACAGTGCCAGCGATGAAAGGCATGCGCGGCAACCTCCAGAATGCCACGCCACCGTTCCACCCCGGCAAGGCGTCGATACGCAGCGTCGTCGAACGCGCGCAATTCCAGGCACATGCCGTCCAGATAGTGCCCGATCTGATCCAGCGCCTCAATCGTAAGGAATCCGCTGGTCACGAGCGCCGTATACCGGCTCGTCGCTCGCGCGGTGCGCAACAGATCGAACACATACTCGTGCGCCACGGAAGGATCGCTGTAACTCCAGACAATGCCGCGGCACAAACGATCCAGGGCAAACGTTGCAGCCCGTTCTGGCGCAAGACGTCGTTGCTGCCGTTCATCTGACGGCGCTGCTCCATACTGCCCGCGGTGCTGATCTTCGGGAAACGCATACCCCCAACCGCCAAGCGTCAGCACCTGCGTGCCCGGAAAAAAGTGCCATAGCCGATGTTCGTCAATCGGTCCAACCGTTGCGACGCTGATAAGTCCATCATTGTGAACGGCAATACCATTCGTATCACGGGCGCGCACCCTGCAACGTCCTTCCTGGCGCGGCTTCAATTCACAATGCCACTGGCAGACATTGCAGCGCAGCGTCTTATCATCGAGCGCTTCAACAAGACCGGTGTAGCGCATGGATCCACCTGCTAGCATTCTGGCGTCTGATCGGGTATAATCCTGAAGCGCGTCGCGCGTGGCGCAGCGCATGCATACGTTGCATTATAGTAGCGTTCACAGCCGTCTGGCGCTCTGGAAGCGTCACCGGCGCCACACAGCACCTATGGACGAAACACCATTGCGTCGCCGCCTCGGACTGGATCGCCCCTCAATCGCCGATCACCCGGTCGAAACGGTCGGTACATCTGCCGTCGCTCCTTATCCGACGCCGGGCGTCCGCAGCATTGTGCGCGAGATGCTGGAAACCGCCATCTTTATTCTGCTGGTCTTTTTGATTGTGCGCGGCGCGATCCAGAACTTCAAGATCGAGGGTCAGAGCATGGAACCAAATCTGCACAGCGGGCAGTACATTCTGGTCAATAAACTGATCTTTTTCCATTTCGATCTGAATGCGCCGCTGCGCCTGCTGCCCGGCAATGCCGATCTGCCGCCGCGTGTGATCTATCCCTTTCGCACCCCGCGCCGGGGCGATGTGGTGGTGTTCGAGTATCCGCGCGACATGAGCAAGGATTATATCAAGCGCGTCATCGCCCTGCCAGGCGAAACGGTCGAGATCAGGGACGGGCGCGTGTACATCAATGGCATTCTGCTCGATGAACCGTATCTTCAAGGAATCACAACCACCTGCCGCTTTGAAGACCCGTGCGCGCGCGGTCCGGTGGTGGTCGCTCCGGGAACGGTGTTCGTGATGGGCGACAACCGCGCCAATAGCAGCGACTCGCGCGAATGGGACGATCTGCCGCTGGATCGGATCATCGGACAGGCATGGATTTCGTACTGGCCGCGTGAGCATTGGGGCGCGATCCCTCTGCCGACGTATGCTGCGTTGCCATAACCTATTATAAACGAAGCGCGCATGCACATTGCGATCAATGCGCATCTCCTTGCCCATACGCGCACCTTCCGGCGCGCCGGAGTGTCGAACTATGTCGAGGCGCTGCTCATTCACCTGGGAGAGATCGACCGGCGCAACCGGTACACGGTGTACACCACGCGCGGTCTCGACGGCGCAGCGCTCAGGTTGCCGCCAAACTTCCGCGTCCGACCGAGTCGCCTCCCGACGATCAATCCGCGCATTCGTATTCCGTGGGAGCAACTGCTAGCGCCTGCGCTCCTCCACCTCTCCCGCGCCAATGTGTACCACGGCGTGCTTAACGTCATGCCCCTTGTTTGTCCGGCGCCATCGGTCGTCACCATTCACGATTTGAGCGCATTTCTGTTCCCGCAGACGTTTCGCCGCATCAATCGGATGTACACCCGGTGGGCGATCCGGGTTGCTGCGCGTCGCGCCCGATACCTTCTGGCAGTGTCGGAGTTTACCCGGCGCGAAATCGCGCGCTGGCTCCACGTCCCGCTGGAGCGCATCGTAGTCACGCCCAATGCTGCCGATGCGCGCTTTGCGCCGCCCGATCCAGCCGCGCTCGCGGCGTTTCGTCGCCGCGCCGGGTTGCCCGATCGGTTCGTGTTGTTCCTTGGCACTCTCGAGCCGCGCAAGAATGTGACGCTGCTGCTGGACGCATATGCCCGCATTGCGCGCGCTGTCGATGCGCCGCTCATCATCGGCGGCGCAAAAGGCTGGCTGTACGAGCCGATCCTGGCGCGCGCCGAACAACTCGGTCTCGGCAACCGGCTCCACTTCGTCGGGTATATCGACCAGGAGGAGCAGGCGCTCTGGTATGCAGCGGCGACCATCTTCGTCTTTCCGTCATTGTACGAAGGGTTTGGCATGCCGCCGCTCGAGGCGATGGCATGCGGCACGCCGGTGATCGTCAGCAACAGCAGCAGCCTCCCCGAAGTGGTGGGCGCAACCGACGGACATCCCGATCGGGCGGCGGCGCTCATCGTGCCGCCAACCGACGCCGATGCGCTGGCGGAGGCGATGCTGCGGCTGCTCTCCGATGCGGAATTGCGCGCCGAACTCCGCGCCCGCGGGCTTGCCCGCGCGCGCTGCTTCTCCTGGCGCACCACAGCAGAGCGCACATTGGACGTGTACCAGGCAGCAGCGCGTGGATAAAGGCACAGAACAGAAGAACGACAACCGCATCGGCGCGCGCGTGGACAACGTAGGGGCACGGCGATGCCGTGCCCGTAGACGGCGACGCCGCGGGCGTGGACAACGTAGGGGCACGGCGATGCCGTGCCCGTAGACGGCGACGCCGCGGGCGTGGACAACGTAGGGGCACGGCGATGCCGCGCCCGTGACGGCGACGCCGTGCCCACATGCCGCGCCCACGCGCAAACGACCAATCATCAGGAACGAGCGGGGAGCGAGAGCATAGAAATGAAAGGGTCGAAGGCGGAAGGGCGAACGGGGAAGGTGACAGGCGTACAGGTTGCACCGTGGCTTTCTCTACGCCCGCAGCGTCTCCATAGTTCAAAGAACCGGCAACCGGGCAGATTACAGGCAGTGATGTTCGAGCATTCACGTATTGGCAGTGCGACAGTGAGCAGCGCGTTTGTCCCTTCCCCTGACACCAAATCCCGGTTCTCAGTTCCCGGTTCCCGGTTCTCAATCCTCATCACCCGCCTCCTCATCCTCATCTCACTCGCCATTGCACTCTCAGGCACATCCGCGTCTCCCACCGCCGCGCGGACCCGGGCAACACCCTTCGTGCGCCCGGCGTTCGCGGCGCAGATGGAAACCCTGCGTCCCGTCATTCTCGACGCGGCAGCGCGCCACAACGATCCGGCGATTTCAGGCATGGACGACGCGGCGTTCGCGGAGATCATCGCCCTGGCGCTCTACAACGAACACTTTGGCTGGCTGGAAGAGGCGGTTCCGCCATTGCGCCCACTGACGCCGTGGTATCAGGCGGCGCAGATGACGCTCAACGCCTTCGGCGCCAACCTGACGGTCTGGCCCAGCAACATTCGTCCCTCGGTGGCGCTCGAAATGCTGCGCGGCGAAGTGCCGGTCAAAGACGCCGACCGACCCATCACGATCGCCCTGCACATCAAGGGGAGCCGGATCGACCCGACGCGCTACCGCGCGCAGGCGGAATTGTATGCCGCCATCAACCACGAACTGATCCAGCCTGCGCTGGCGGTTGAGTATCTGGCAGCCAACCTGGAGCGCGGCGTGCACCGCGCGCGTCACGAAGGCGTGCCGGTCACCTGGCAGGCGCTTGCCGCCTGGCACAACCAGGGAATTGTCGCGCCCGACGACATTGCCGCCAACCCCACTGCGCGCGAGTATGTGCGGCGCGCCGCCGTCTATCGCGACCTGGCGCGCGCCTTTATTGCCGCAGATCCGGCGGCACAGCATACTCGCGCACCGCCCAGTAGATCGCCTTCGGCGTTCCGTCCGCCGCCACAAAGTTCCAGTTATCCTGATATGTGCGCGCCTGCCAGGGAGTGCTGAATTGCCAGAGACACATCGCTTCGAGCCAGGGCCATTCCAGCGCCATCTGATAGGCGCCAATCGTCCAGCGCACCCGCTGCGCCGGGCGCACCGCCGCCGACCAGCGCGGATGGTCGTTCCATCCCCCTTCGGTGATGAAAATCGGCTTGTGTCCATCCCCCAGGTAGGTCAGCAGGTCGTGGATGAGTTCGACGCGCCGGAAGTTGACCTCCTCCGGCGCCGGCGGCGCATCGTGCGGTTGCTGTGCGCCGTAGTTGTGGACTGCCCAGGCATCAAACCAGGGCGCAGCGCCTGCGGCGTACAGATCGGCGATGTAGCGCAGATCCCCCATCCGCACCTCGGCATTGTCGCCCAGGTCGCCGCCGGGTGAGAGCGCCCCGGCAACGACGACGGCATCGGGCACGGCGGCTTTCACGCGCGGGTAGACTGCCTTCAGCAGCGCGGCGTAGCCGACCGGATCGGGCGCCCGTCGCCCCCACTCGAACGCCAGATTCGGCTCGTTCCAGATGATGATGTGCCGCACGCCATCGGCGCGATAGCGCTGAAGGAATGCCGTCGCATACGCGGCAAAATCGGCATAGTGTGTTTCATCGAGGTAGCGGTCGTTCGAGTTGCGCGGACGCGCCCACTGCGGCACAATGTCGAGCCGGGCGATCACCTGTAGCCCCTGGCGCACTGCATGGCGCACCACCATATCGGCGCCGGTCCAGTCGAAGCCGAAGCGTGAGCGCGGCTGCACATACGCCCAGGGGAAGAGATCGACGATCCAGCGCGCGCCCATCTCGCGCACCTGTTCGAGTGTGCGCCGGATGTACCCTTCGTCGCCGACGCCGGTGAGGCGGGTGTGGATGCCGATCTTCGGGTTGATCGTCACCACCTGTTGTTGCGGGGGCAGGTGCAGCGACTGCGGCGCGCGCACTGCCCAGAACTCGGCCGCCGCCGCGCCGAGCGCCAGCGGCGCGGCGAGCAAGAGGCGACGGTGGCGCCGCCAGGCGGCGTCGGTTGGGTGTGATGCGTGAGTGGTTGATTCGCTCTCAGTCATTGGAGGGCAGGCGACGGTATCGCTCCAGATCCTCTTCTGAAAAGTTCTCTGGCGGAACGAGACGGTAATGTTGTTCATCAATGATACCAGGACTTTCTTCGGTCATGTCAAACTTGGAAAGAGCAATACGATCGCCTTTCATACATTGAGCGCCGATAGCATAGCAGACGAGATTTGGGAACGTATCCCTGCATAACGCCAGATCGTGTTCGATTTGCACGATACTGAGTCGATCGTTGCTACCCTAAATCTTCTCAATAATTTGAATGTAGCGATTCGTCTCAGACATGGCGCTGTTTGCAGTTGCAAGACTAAAAATCCATTAGATTCCGGTCCATCGTAGGACAACGACTTCTTCGCGTAACTGCTCCCTGGTTGCAGTAGCGACCCGAGTACGGAAGAGATCAATATCAACAATCTCATACCTCAGCTTGCGAGCAATATCGGCGATCAACTCGCCGGTGCGTATCAGAACTCGAAAATAGGACGCCTGATCGCCGACAACATACGCCAGGTGCGCTCCTGGTCGCAGCACTGCGCGAAGATCGGCGAGATGGCGTGCCATACCGCCGAAGTAGAGTTTCGTAACTCGCGCGTAGAGCCGCTCAAATCCAGAGGTTTTCCTGAGTTCCATGCGCCGTGCTTCGATGATCTCAGCAAGATGATGAATAACTGGATGCGATGCGATCCACCGATCATCATCATCGGCTCCATACACATTCCGCGTATTCGAGCGAATAAGATTCTGCTTAAGCGCCCGAAGGTCGCCTTTGCTGCGGAGAAATCCCAGGATCACACTTTCGAGTCGGGTCGTCCTGGTATAATCTTTTTCGTTCGGATACGGTGGTGATGTGATGACAGCATCGATGGAGCCTGGTTCCACGATGTCCAGAATACGCCGGGCGTCGCCGCGATGAACAGCCGCTTCCGTCTGGTTCAATGCGCTCAGATGACGGAGATCGCGCTATCCTGGAGACTCCGTCGAACCAGACGGCAATCACCGGAGCATCGGCTTTCACCGGTCCGACGCCAACTTCCGGTCCGAAATGGAGGTTGCTGATCGAAAACGCCAGCGCTTTTGCCAGGGCCAGATACTGGTGTTTCTCGAAGCGCGGATCGGCATGCTGCTTCAAGCAATCGAGCAGCACGAGCGTTTTGTGCAGCGGCAGCGGGCTGATCGAGTTCGCCAGCAAGAGATCCATCACCTCTGCGTCAAGCGTGCGCAGGTTTTGAGCGACCGGCGGACGCTCACGGATGAACACCGGGTCATCCTCAATGCCGTCGGCTTCGAGCAACGCTCGCGCTCGCTCAGCGATAGATGCAGCGTGCTGAAGCAGTTCCCCAGGATCGGGCGACCAGTCGGTTTTGACCTGCGTGACGAAGTGGGCAAAGGGGTTGGCTTCAATGCCCACACCGGGAATGCCCCGCTTTTTGCACTCGACAATCGTCGTGCCTGTGCCGCAGAATGGATCGAGCACGCGATGCCGGCGGCAAAGCCCGAAACGCTCGATATAGTCACGCACCAGATGCGGCGGAAAGGAGAGCACGAACCGGTACCAGTCATGCGCCGGACGATCCTGATCAAGCAGCCGGTTCATCTCGCCGTTGCTCAGGCGATGGCTCGTTCGCTGACGAGTGTCAGAGGCTGCGGGTTCGCCAGACTCCATGCGTTCCACACCTTAAGAAGACGAAGGAGGCCATGCTTTCTTCGACGAGTATAAACCATGTGGCGTGTGATTTCAATATGGTTGGAGAACATGTGTTTCGAGAGCGCCGGGAACCGGGAAGAGAGAACCTGAGATCGGAAGCGGCGATCACCCGCGCCTTTCCCTCTCGTTCGCCTTTTGCGCGCGCTGATGTCACCCCAGAGGCGAAGAGAGGGCGCCGGGAGCGCCCCCTCCACGTGCAGCGTCTTCGCATGTTCTTGCTGTTTTCCCTGCGCCTGCCGCCACTCCTCGCCTCGCACCTCTTACGCCGAGACCTTACATCAGCACATTCGTGCTTCCAGCTTTTCCATGGCGCCGGCAGTGCGCCGTGGCAGACCGGCAGAAAGCGCAGCGCATGGCAGGTTGGGATCATCACCGAAATGGACGGGCGGCGGACATACCATGGTCGCCGCGGCAACGATGCCACGAGTGAGATTGTAGCGCATGCGGGCAGGCATGGTATCCGGTTTGCGCCAGCGTGTGACAGAACGGCTACCTTCGCATGGGTCGGCGCAGATACTGACCCTCCGGCGCACCCACAATCCGACCATTGGCAAACACCGTCTGACCGCGCACCAGGGTATACCTGACACGACCGGTCACCTCAATTCCCTCGAAGGGGGTATAGCCCTGCGCCGAGAACGAGTCGGCGGCGCGGATCGTCCAGCGCTCAGATGGATCGAGCAGGGCGAGATCGGCATCATACCCCACGGCAATATCGCCTTTGCGGCTCAAGCCAAACCGCCGCGCCGGATTGCCCGAAACCAGCGCAGCCACACGGTTGGGCGACAGACCGCGCCGCGTCCCTTCACTATACAGCGCCGGCAACAGATACTCGCTGCCGCCAAAACCGGCTTTCGCCAGCCAGATATTGTCGGGATCGGTTGCAGCCACTTTCATATCACGCGGGCAATTGGCATGATCGGTCACGACCCATTGCACCGTCCCATCCAACACCTTTTCCCAGAGATATTCGACATCTGCTCGTGGGCGAATCGGCGGGTTGACTTTCGCCCAAACTCCCATCGGACAATCGGTATCGAGCAGTAGATGCCCTGCCGTAACCTCGATGCCAAAGTCCACATCCGGGTAGGCGCTCCGGCAGCGCAGGGCAGCTTCCATCGCCGCGCGCGAACTGATATGCAGAATGTTCACGTGACGCAGACCGGCAGCATGCGCCATAGCGCCGACAATACTGATCGCAATCGCTTCCGAATGAGGCGGTCGGGCTGTACTGTATGCAGCCAGCCCCTGCACATTGCCCTCGCGACGAATCTTCACCTCGTAAGCGCGCAGAATCTCCGGCGTCTCGCAGTGAAAACTGACCTGAATGAGTGGCGCCAGTTCAGGATACGCGCGTTGCAACCGCGCCGCCTCACGGCAAATAACGTCGAAGTGGGCCAGATCGTAATGGTCGCCCTCTTTGAGCATCAGCCACTGCGCCTGCGTATCAGAGCGGCCATGGAGACCATGGAGACCATAGAACATAAACACCTCGCCGAAATTTGGCGCGCCGTATTCGCACAGAATACGCTCCATTTCGGCGATTTGATCGCCGCTGATCGGCGACACGTGATAGCCGTAATCGCAGTAAAAACGGCCAGAAGAGGCGTGCAGCAACTCGTCCATAAAATCGCCGCACGGGCCGGGCCGGTTCAGATAGAGGCTGCCGGTGCGCACATAGGTGAGCAGGGTTGTCACACCGCCCGACACCGCAGCGGCCGATTCGGTCGGGGCATCGATGCTAGGGTGCTGATAAATGCCGATGTGAGTGTGAGGGTCAATCGCGCCGGGAAAAGCCAGCCATTCGTTCCCTTCGATGACGGTATGCGCCTCAGCCGGATCAAGAGAACGCTCAACAGCCGCAACCCTGCCATCTTTGATGCCGATGTCGAGCAATGGCGTCTCATTGCTATCGGGACGAACGACACGAACCTTTTTAATGATGGTATCGAACATGGTGCTCTCTCCTTGGCTGGCACGCCATCGCTATGAGCGGACGCCGGGCATCGCAATCACACCAGACCTGCTCAATGCTGCAATTTCAGCATCCGTGTATCCCAACTCAGCCAGCACCTCGCCGGTATTGGCGCCAACCGGCGGCAACGATTGATCGGAACGGCGATGATTGCCATCGAGCAGCATTGGCAGGCGCGGCAGACGGGTATGGACGCCATCGGGCAATTCAACTTCAACAAGGGCATTACTCTGCAACAAATGCGGGTCGGTGAAGAGGTCTTCCGGTCGCGCCACCGGCGCAAATGGTATCTCCGCCTGTTCACAACGGCGCAGAATCTCGTCACCCGGCAACGACAGGAAGAACTGCTCGAGCAGCGGCAGTAACCACTCACGCTCATTGATGCGCTGGTTATTCGTGGCTAAGCGTGGATCGGCCAGCAGATCCTCACAGCCAAACGCCATGCAAAACCGTTGCCAATGCTTATCGCTGGTGATACCGATGAAAATCTGTCGTCCATCGGCGCTGGTAAAGGTGCGGTAGACAGCCCAGGCGCTGACGCGGGCGGGCATCGGCGGCACCGGCGTTTTGGTGAGCGCGGCGTAAGCCATATGGTGCCCCATCACAAAGGCGGCAGTTTCGAATAGTCCGCTCTGCACCAGGCGGCCGCGCCCGTCTTGCGCGCGCTCGTACAGCGCCGTGATCACTCCCAGCGCGCCAAACAAGCCGCTCATAATATCAATCACCGAAGCGCCGGCGCGCAGCGGCTGTCCGGGCGGACCGGTCATGTAGGCGAGGCCCGACATCATCTGCACCACCTCATCGAGCGCGAGCCGCTTCTCGTACGGACCGGGCAAAAATCCCTTGAGCGAACAGTAGATCAGACGCGGATTTACTGCGATGACATCGCGATAGGCGAGACCCAGTCGCTCCATCGCGCCGGGACTGAAATTTTCGATGATGACATCGGTTTGAGCCGCCATGCGCTTCACAATGTCAAGACCGGCAGCAGTTTTGAGATCGATGGCAACACTGCGTTTCCCACGATTAAAGAAGGGAAAATACCCCATCCCGAAGCCTTTGAGCCGGCGCGTATCGTCGCCATCGGGAGTACGCTCAACCCGCGTCACTGTTGCGCCTAATTCGGCGAGCACCAGACCGCACGCCGGGCCAAGCACGGCATGGGAAAATTCAAGCACACGAACGCCGCGCAACGGCTGTACATCTTGATTCACAGACAGCTCCTCTGCTTGTGCTCCTGCCGGCAATGGCGCCTTGTCGCCCTTGAGTTGCTTCGCATCACACCCCATCAGTCGCTTCGTAACCGCCATATTGGCGGAGATAGTTGACCAACCCGCCCGCGCGCAAAATCGCCACCATCACCGGCGGCATTCTGACGCTACGATAGGCGCAACCGGCGGTTTCATCAACCACCAGACCCTGCTCGAGATCAACACATACATAATGGCCAGCCAGAATAGCGTGATCAGGCGCTTCAACCAACGGTAATCCGATATTGATTGCATTGCGATAAAAGATACCGGCAAAGGAACGCGCGATCACCACACTGACGCCGGCGGCTTTCAGCGCGATCGCCGCCTGTTCTCGGGAACTGCCGGCGCCAAAATGATGGCCGGCGACGAGCACATCACCCGAACGCACCCGGCTGGCAAAGTCGGGATCAAGATCCTCGAGCACGTGCGCCGCCAGCGTCTGCGTATCGAGCGTTTTGGTGTATTTGCCAGGAATAATGCGATCAGTATCGATGTTATCGCCGTAGACATGAGCGATGCCGCGAAAGATGCCCATTGAGCCTCCTTAGAGCACATCAGCAGGATCGGTAATCACGCCGCGCAATGCGGAGGCTGCCACAACCGCCGGCGACGCGAGATAGACGCTGGCGTGCGGATTGCCCATGCGGCCACGGAAGTTGCGATTGGTGCTGGTGATGACATGCTCGCCATTGCCGGGAACCCCCTGATGCGTGCCGACGCAGGGACCGCACCCTGCGGGGATGAAGGTTGCGCCGGCTTCGCTGAGAGCAGCAATGGTGCCATCTTGCAGCGCCATCGTGAAGACTCGCCGTGATGCAGGCGCGATAATGAGGCGGACGCCGGGAGCAAGTTTGCGCCCTTGCAACACCGCCGCTGCTGCGTGCAAATCTTCGAGCCGACTGTTGGTGCAAGAACCGATGAACGCCATCTGGATCGGCGTGCCCGCCACTTCATCGACCGGAACCACATTGCCAGGCATGTGCGGAAGAGCCACCTGCGGGCGCAGATCGTCCACGTTGAATGAAAAGACAGTGCTATAGACTGCATCCGGGTCGGGTGGTGGCCGATACTGGCTCGCAACAAGAAGTCGGTCACGATCGATCTGCGCACGCCCGAAGGGCAGGCGCTGGTCAAGCGGATTGTGCCGCGTGTCGATATGGTGTTGGAAAATTTTCGCCCCGGTACGCTCGAAGAGTGGGGGTTGGGGTGGGAAGAGTTGAGCGCGCTCAATCCTGGCTTGATCATGATCCGCGTCAGCGGCTTTGGCCAGACCGGTCCGTACCGCGACAAGGCTGGCTTTGGCTCGATCGGTGAGGCGATGGGTGGCATTCGGGCGATCACCGGCTTCCCCGACCGTCCGCCCACGCGCATCGGTATCAGCATCGGCGATTCGCTCGCCGCCACCTTCGCCGCCCTCGGCGCGCTGGTTGCGCTCCACCAGCGTCGGCGCAGCGGGCAGGGGCAGGTGGTCGATATCGGCATCTACGAGGGTGTGCTGGCGCTGATGGAGAGCATGATTCCCGAATATCAGTTGACCGGCTCTATCCGTGAACGTACTGGCAATATTCTGCCCAATGTCGCCCCCTCCAATATCTATCCGACTGCCGACGGCGGATGGCTGGTGATCGGCGCCAACGCTGATACGATCTTCGCCCGGCTGTCGCAGGCGATGGGTCAACCCGAACTGGCCAGTGATCCGCGCTTCGCCACCCATCAGGCGCGCGGCGAACATCAAGCCGAACTCGATGACCTGATCGCGGCGTGGACGATCAATTACACCACCGATCAGGTGCTGGCTATGATGGACGAGTATGGCGTTCCAGCCGGTCGCATCTACACCGCGAAAGAGATGCTGAGCGACCCGCATTTTATTGCGCGCCGGTCGATCATCGGCGTGCACGATCCGGAATTGGGTGAGATCAAGATGCAAAATGTCGTGCCACACCTCTCGGCAACGCCCGGCGGCGTCGATTGGACCGGACCGGCGCTCGGCCAGCACAACCGCGAGGTGTTTGTTGATCTGCTGGGGCTGAGTGAGGATGAGCTGGCAGCGTTGTAAACAAAGCGGGTGATCTGATGGAAGCCGTAACGATTATTGATGTCGCGCCTCGTGATGGCTTGCAGAATGAGCCGGAGGCGCTTGATGTTGCGACGCGGGTTGAACTCATCGAGCGTCTGCTCGCCGCCGGTGTGCCGCGGGTCGAGATCGGCTCGTTCGTGAGTCCGCGGCAGGCGCCGCAGATGGCCGGCGCTGGCGAGATCGCGCGCCTGCTCACCGAACACGGTCACCATCTGGCCGCCCGCACCGGTGATGACTCGTTTCGCTTTACGGCTTTAGCGCCCAACCAGCGTGGTTACGAACTGGCTGTCGCCGCCGGCTTGCGCCACGTCCGGCTGGTGTTGGCTGCCAGCGATGGACTCAATCAAGCCAATTTCAAGCGCACCACTGCCGCGTCGCTGGCTGAGTTCAGCCAATTGGCGCTGCGCATTCATCAAGATGGGATGGCATTCGGCGTTGCCATTGGCGCTGCGTTTGGTTGCCCATTCGATGGCTACGTCTCTCCCGAACGGGTGCTCGCAATTGCCGAGCATACCGCCGATTTGGGCGCAAATGAGATTATTTTTGCCGATACCACCGGTATGGCCGTTCCGACGCAGGTTGCGGCGCTGTGCCAGATGGCGATGCACCGGCTACCACACGTCACCCTTACCATCCATCTCCACAATACACGCAATACCGGCTATGCCAATGCCTTCGCCGCCTGGCAAGCCGGCATTCGTTCGTTCGACGCGGCGCTGGGCGGGATCGGCGGTTGCCCTTTCGCCCCGCGTGCTGTCGGCAATGTCGCCAGCGAGGATCTGGTTCACATGTTCCACGGGATCGGCGCGCCTACCGGCATCGATCTGTCGGCGCTGCTGAACGCATCTGATTGGCTGAGTGAAACGCTTGGCCGCCCCTTGCCGGCGCTGCTCGGCAAGGCCGGACCGGTGTATGCGCAGGTGGCGACGGTCAGCCATCTGGCTTAAGTCTGTTTGGGGAGCAATCGGGTTCATCAGGAGGAATGAAGTCATGAGCTATCGCATCGGAGTGGATGTCGGTGGCACCTTTACCGACCTCATGCTCTTCGACGAGGAGAGCGGGCGCTACTGGCGCCACAAGACCCCATCCACACCACACGATCCGTCAGAGGCGGTTCTGTCCGGGATCGCCGCGATCTGCCAGCAGGCCGGGATCGAATCATCACAGGTGGCGCACATCATGCACGGCACGACCGTTGCCACCAACGTCATTCTCGAAGGCAAGGGGGCGCGAGTCGGCCTGATCACCACCGAGGGCTTCAAGCAGATTCTGCACCTTGCCCGCTCGCAAACACCGGGACCGCTGGCCGGCTGGATGATCATGATTAAGCCGGAACCGCCAGCAACGCTCGCCGACACCCGCGAGGTGCGTGAGCGCATGAGCGCCCGCGGCGAGGTGGTGCGTCCGCTCGATGAGGCGCAGGCTGAAGAAGTCGTTCGTGAGCTGGTCGCCTCAGGGGTCGAGTCGCTGACCATCTCGCTGATCAACTCCTACGCCAACCCCGACCACGAGCGCCGGCTGAAGGCGATTGTGCGGCGCATCGCTCCGCATCTTCCGGTGACCATCTCCTACGATGTGTTGCCGGAGTTCCGCGAGTATGAGCGCACCCTCACCGCAACCATGAACGCGTATGTGAAACCAAAGGTCAAGACCTATGTCCACAACCTTGCGCAGAACCTGCGCCAGCAGGGGGTGCAGGCCAGGCTCAACATTCTCCGTTCCGACGCGGGCTTGATGACCGCCGAGACCACTGAAGAGAATCCGGTCTATACGCTGCTCTCTGGACCGTCAGGCGGCGTGGCTGGCGCGCTGCATATCGCCGTTCGCGCTGGCTATCCCAATATTCTGACCTTCGATATGGGTGGCACCTCAACCGACGTTTCGCTTTGCATGGGCGAACCCAACATTGCTCGCGAAACGGTGCTGGGCTACTTCCCGGTCAAGGTGCCATCCGTCGATGTGCGCTCAGTTGGCGCTGGCGGCGGATCGATCGCCCACGTCCCTGCGCTCACCCGCGCCCTTCGCGTTGGCCCTCAAAGCGCTGGTGCGGTCCCCGGACCGGCCTGCTACGGCAAGGGCGGCACTGAACCGACCGTCACCGATGCCAATCTGGTCTGCGGTTACCTCCCCCCCAGCATCCTTGGCGGTGCGATGCAGCTCGACATTGCCGCCGCCAGAGCGGTGGTGCAGAAGATCGCCGATGCTACCGGTCTCAGCCTGATGGACGCTGCTGAGGGGATTTTGCGCATCGTCAACGAGAATATGTTTGGTGCGCTGCGGTTGGTCAGTGTGCAACGCGGCTTCGACCCGCGCCAGTTTGCGCTGATGGCTTTTGGCGGAGCGGGCCCGCTCCACGGTAATGCGCTGGCTGAATTGCTCGGCTGCTACCCGGTGATTGTGCCGCCCGCACCTGGTTTGCTCTGCGCCCTCGGCGACCTCAGCGCCGACTACCGCGACGAATTCGCCCGCACGTACATCCGCACCGTCGATCGGGTCGAGCAAGAGGAGATGGTCGGCATGCTGCGCGAATTGGGCCGCGAAGCCCGCGCGATGCTTACCGAAGAGGCCATCCCACCCACCCGCCAGGAGATCCGTTACTTCGTCGATATGCGCTACTACCGCCAGGGCTACGAGATGCCGATCGCAGTGAGCGAGGCTGAATTTGAGCAAGACCTGATCCCGCTGCTGGTGCAGCGCTTCAACGACCTGCACGACCGCACCTATGGCTTTATGCTCGACAGCAACGTCGAGATCGTCAATCTGCGCGCGGTCGGCATTGGCCGGGTGACGAAGGTGGAATTGCCTGAAGCCGAGCCAGGTGATGCCGATGCCAGCAGCGCCTACACTGGCGATCATCAGATCTACCGCCACGGCGAATGGATCACGGCGAAACTCTACGACCGTAACAAACTGCGTCCTGGTATGCAGGTCGAAGGTCCGGCAATTATCATCGAAGTCGATAGCACCACCGTGGTCCTGCCCGGTCATACCGCAACCGTCGATCGCTGCTTCAACCTTTTGATTAAATCGTCATTAAGCCGTTACAGTGAGGATTAGCAATGGCTGCCACGCTCAAAATCGCCGCCATTCCCCGGATCGAGATCGATCCGGTCACGCTCGATATTATCGAGAACGCGCTCAAGAATACCCGCTACGAGATGGACGCCGTGCTCTACCGCACGGCGATGAGCCCGGTCATTCGTGAACAGCACGACCAGTTTCCAATGATTACCGATCCGCACGGGCGCATGATCGTCGGCCAGTTTGGCTCCTACATTGCTGGCCTGCTCGACAATTGGGATCAGACCATCGAACCCGGCGACGTGATCCTGTTATCGGATCCGTATCTCTGTGGCGGCGCGATCAGCCACATCAATGACCTGCTGGTGATGCTGCCGATCTTCTACGGCGAGGGCGAGAACCGCGAACTGATCGGCTGGGCCAGCATGTTTGGCCACGCGCAGGATGTGGGTGGGCCGCTGCCTGGCTCACTGCCGACCACAGCAACCACCATCTTCGGCGAAGGGTTGCGGCTGCCGCCGGTCAAAATTTATGAGCGTGGCATGCTCAACCGGGCCGTGCTCGACATTATGCTCAACAATGTCCGCCAACCCGAAATGAACCGCGCCGACCTGATGGCGATCATCGCCAGTTGCCGCACCGCCGAAAAGCGAATAATCGAGCTGTGCAACCGCTTCGGCAAAGATGTCTATCTGACCGCCACCCAAGCCCTGCTCGACCGCACCTACCGGGCGATGAAGGAGCTGATTGTGCGGAACCTGCCCGAAGAGCCGCAGTCGTTTGAAGACTATGTCGATGACGATGGGCTGGGCAACGGGCCGTTCAAGATGAAGCTGACGATCTGGCGGCAAGGCCACGAAGCCTACTTCGACTGGACGGGCACCGACCCGCAGGCGATGGGGCCGATCAACTTCTACCTCAACGAGTCGATGTTCAAGATGTTCATCGGCGTCTACCTGATCATGGTCTTCGACCCGCAAATTCTGTTCAACGACGGCTTCTACCCGCTGCTGCACGTCACCATGCCGAAGGGTAGCCTGATTCAGCCGGAGTTTCCAGCGGCGCTCGGTTGTCGCACCCACGCCCTCACCCGCCTGTTCGACGTGCTCGGCGGAGCGCTGGCGAAGCGCGCGCCAGAGTTTACCACCGCCGCCGGGTATGGCACGTCGCCCTATCTGCTCTACTCCGGCTACGACCAAGACGGCGAATTTTTCTATCTCATGGAGATCAACTACGGCGGCATTCCCGGACGCCCGATTGGCGACGGCATGGACGGGCACTCGTGGTGGCCGCTGTTCACCAACATCCCGACCGAATATCTCGAGAGCTACTACCCGATTCGGATCGAACGCTACACCAGCATCATGGACTCAGGCGGCGCCGGGTTCCACCGTGGCGGCAACGGTATCGAGAAGGTGTACACCTTCCTCGAACCGGGTGAAATCTCAATCCACGACGACCGCTGGCTGACACCGCCGTGGGGCAACGTCGGCGGCAAACCGGGCAGCCGGTCGAGCAAACTCCTGGTGCGCATCGATGGCAGTAAGCAGGTGTTGCCGAGCAAATGCGACCAGATCGCCGTCGAGCCGGGGGATCAACTGATCTACCGCACCGCCGGCGGCGGCGGCTGGAAGGACCCGCTCACCCGTTCGCCTGAGGCAGTGCAGCGCGATGTGCGCTACGGGCTGGTCAGCCGTGAAAAGGCGCTACATGACTACGGTGTGGTGCTGACCGACGATCTGGCAATCGCCGCCGCCGCTACCGAAGCCAGACGGACTGAGCTGGCCGCTGCCCGCGGCGAGATCAAAGGCTTCGACTTTGGACCGCCGCTGGAAGATCTGCTGGCCGACGCCGAAGCCGAGACCGGCCTCTCCGCGCCGCGCAAACCACAACCGGTACGGTGGGCGATGGCTCGCGCCGCCCGCCGCGAACGCCTGACGCAACCCGTTGAGCAATGCGAAGTCACAGCGGACTAGAAGGGGCGGAGCGTGCTCCGTCCATATAAGCCGAGCGTCCCCCGCCCATCTGAGTGAAGCGCGCTCCACCCCCTTCCCAACGGAGTCATCCAAGTGGAGCGTGCTCCGTCCCATCCATACCACAACGAGGCCCTATGACCACCTTCGACCATCTTGCGCACGATTACCGCCAGCACGGGCTGGCTGGACGGGTTGGTTTTGGCGAACGGCCGGCGTTGCTGGTGATCGACTTCATCAAAGCCTACACCACCCCCGGCTCGCCGTTGTATGCTGCTCCCGGCGTCCCTGATGCGGTGTGCGCCAGCCAACCGCTACTGGCCGCCGCCCGCGCTGCCGCCATCCCGATCATCTACACCACCGTCGCATACGCGCTTGATGGCCGCGACGGCGGCATCTTTGTACAAAAAGTGCCGGCGCTGCGCCAGCTCACCCACGACTCGCCACTGATCGCGATCGTTGACGAGCTGCGCCCGCAAGCTGGTGAACTGGTGATCCAAAAGAAATACGCCAGCGCCTTCTTTGGCACCCACCTTGCTGCCACCCTCACCGCATTACGGGTTGACACCCTGATCATGGTCGGGTGTTCAACCAGCGGATGCATCCGGGCCAGCGCCGTCGATGGCATGCAACACGGCTTTCGGGTGATCGTCCCGCGCGAATGCGTCGGCGACCGCGCCCCCGAACCGCATCTCGCCAATCTGTTTGACATCGATGGCAAGTATGGCGATGTGGTGTCTGTAGAAGAAGTGATCCGCTATCTGAACAGGTTGTGTGAGCGATAACGCTTGACATGGCGCGAATGGGCGCTATAATCGGCTCAGGCGTCTCCGTCAGGCGCGTATCCGCACAATCCGGCGTTTGCTGTCCCGGTTGCCAGCAGAGATTATCAGAAGGGGATCATGATGCGCCACGCCGCACGTCTGACTGTCGTTACCCTGCTGATTGCCAGCCTGTTTTCCACACCTGCGGCGGTTCCCCTCTATGCACAGGCGATGGCGCTCTATTTCCCGCGCACCGGGCACCATCTCACCGATGAGCACGGTTTTTTGAGTTTCTGGCGCAGCCACGACGGACCGCGCACCCTTGGGTTCCCTGTTACCGAAGCCTTGATGATCGAAGGCGCTGGACCGGCGCAGTACTTCGAGAAAGGGCGCCTGGAGCGGGTTGCCGCCGCCGATGGCGCGCCAATCGTGCGTACCGGCGCGGTCGCCGCCGAATACGTCGCTGCGCTCTATCGGACGTTCCCGCCGCGCCCGGATCGCCTGCCGGTTGAAGGTGAACTGCTCTTCAGCCAGACCGGATACAGCGTTCGGGAACCATTCATTGGCTTCTGGCAGGCGGCGGGCGGCGTCGATTTCTTTGGCATGCCGATCAGTGAACCGGTCTGGGAGCAGACGTCGGGGGGATACCGGCAGGTGCAGTATTTCGAGCGCGCCCGGCTGGAGCGCGTTCCGGCGCACGCGGGAACGACCGACGACATTCAGGTGAGCGATCTGGGGCGCGCATTGGCGGAACTGCGCGGATTGAACGTCGCTCCTGTTCCCAACCGTGGATTCGAGACGTTCGGACCGCCGGCGTCTGCCGCGCCCGACGTGGCGCCGCTCAACAGCGCCCCTGTTGAGTCTGCGCTGCAACCCACGGCGCTGCCTGCTGCGCGGCCCGCCTCACCGCCCCGTGCAACCGCAACGCCGCGTTCGCCGGCGTCACCCCCGGCAAACCGCGCCCCCGCCACGACAACGCGCGCTGCAAAGCGGATCGTCGTCAATCTATCGAAGCAGTGGCTCTACGCCTACGAAGATGACCGTCTCGTCTTCGATGCGCCGGTTGCAACCGGACGCGATGGCATGAACACACCGACCGGCACGTTCCAGATTTATGCTAAACTGCCATTGCAAACAATGGATGGCGTCACCGATGGCAAATACTGGGTCGTGCCGAATGTTCCGCACGTTATGTACTTCTACGGCGGCGTTGCGCTCCACGGGACGTACTGGCACAACCTGTTCGGCACCGGCGCGCGCCCGTCGCACGGCTGCGTGAACCTGCCGCTGAAATCAGCGGCGTGGCTGTACGAATGGGCGCCAATCGGCACGTCTGTGCGCGTGACCTACTGACGTATGCCCCCTGAGCAACATCGCATCAAGCCGCTGATTGCGCCTGTGCGCGTGATGCTCATTCTTGCCGGCGTGCTGGTCTTTATCAGTGGCGTGCAACTCTTCGTGTTCACAGAGCAAACCGACCGGTTCTTCGCCTGGACGATCAAACCGCCGCTGACCGCTGCCTTCCTTGGCGGCGCTTACTGGTCGAGCACGCTGCTCGAATGGCTGGCGGCGCGTGAAACGCAATGGGCGCGCGCGCGCGTCGCTGTAACCGCAGTGCTGGCGTTTACCCTGATCACTCTGATCGTCACGCTGATTCACCTGGATCGTTTTCATCTCAACAACGATGATCCGCTGGCGCGCACAGCCGCGTGGGCATGGTTGATCGTCTACGCCATCGTGCCGCCTGTTCTCGCCATTTTGCTGGCAGTGCAGGTACGCGCTTCTGGCGGCAATCCACCGGTTGTGGCGCCGCTGCCCGCCTGGCTCTGGCCGATCATCGGGCTTCAGGCGGCGGCGCTGCTTACGGTGGGAGCGATGTTGCTGGTTGCGCCCGGATTCTCTGCGCCACTCTGGCCCTGGCAGTTGACGCCGCTCACAGCGCGTGCTATTGGCGCATGGCTGATCGGTCTGGGCATCGCAGCGGCTCAGGTGTTGCGCGAGGGAGATGTAATGCGGGTGCGCGGCGTGCAGATCAGTTCAGTGGTATTCGTGGCACTCCAGGCAATTGCCCTCGCGCGGTATCCAGACACGGTTTCCTGGAGCGATCCGCGCCTGTGGGGGTATATCCTGTTCCTTGCCAGCATCCTTGCTGTCAGCCTGTACGCCTGGCGCGCAGCGGAAGCATTCAGGCGACTATGACGAACCGCTACGGGTTGCGCGATAAATCGTCACGCCCGAATCGCGACCAGCGGCAGCAAGTTGAGCGCCATCGGGGCTGAATGCCAGCGCCAGTACGCCAAACTGCTGCTCGACACGCGCTATCTCCGCCCCGCTGGCCGGATTCCAGAACTGCACAACGCCGGTAGGCGTACCGGTTGCAAGGAGCGCGCCATCGGGCGAGAATGCCAGTGCGGTAAACCACCCATTTTCCCGCGCGGCGCGAAGGCTGCGTTCAGGAGCGCCCGTGCGATAGTTCCACATCCGTAGCACGCCATCGGTCCCCGTTGCGGCAAACAGCGTTCCTCCCGGTTGAAATGCAATACTGGTGATCGAGTTCTGCATGCCGCTCAGAGTCTGCACCCGCTGCCCATCAGCCACGCGCCAGATCTCGATACGTGGATCGTTTGGCGTGCCAGCAGCCGCCACGAAGGCGCCATCACTGCTGACTGCCACCAGAAACACCGACGGAAGATCGGTCTCAAGCGACCGGAGCAATTGCCCATTCATCCCATTCCAGAGCGCCACCGTGCCATCGCTTGCGCCGACCGCAACCACCGTTCCGCCCGGATCGGCAACGATGCAGAGCGGAGTGCCGGTCAATCCGGTCAGATTGCTCGATGTCTCCTGAATAAAGTCCAGAATGACAACCGTATCCTGCTCGGTGATCGTCGCCAGGCGACCATTCGGCAGGAATGCCAGCGATTGCACTGATGTGACCGAACCGCCAAACTGGCGGATCTGATCATTCGCCAGCAAGCGCAACTGAATAATGCCGTTGTACCCGACTGCGCCGAGCACCTCACTGTCAGGCGAAAAAACGAGGGATGTCACCAGTCCCAGCCCGATCCGCAGGTTCATGTCGGGGCGCCGCTGCGTCAGATCCCAGACGATCATGCGCCCTTCCTGGTCGCTCACCGACGCCAGGCGCTCACCGTTTGGGCTGAGGGCGATGCTGAAAATGTCGAGACGGTGGACATCGAGCAGACCAGTCTGCACGCCGCGATCCACATCCCAGATACGTACTGTGGCGTCCAGCCCTGCCGAGTAGAGAGTCTTTCCATCAGGAGCGAATGCCAGCCCGCGAATGACGATCCAGTTTGTGTGCCCGCGCAACTGATGAATGGGTTGACCGGTCGCGGCGTCGATCAGATAGACGACCCCCTCGGTCGAACCGACCGCCAGCGCCTTGCCGTCGGGCGAGAACGCAACGCCGGTCGCCCAGTAGCGCAGGTTCGTCGCCGGGTCGATCGCCGTGCGAAAACTGAAGCCGCTGATCTCGCGCCCGGATGCCACGTCCCACAATCGCACGCTGCCATCACGCGAGGCGGATGCCAGCGTCGCGCTGTCGGGCGAGAACGTCACACCCCCGATAAACCCGGTGTGCCCGCTGAGGGTCGCCAGCAACTGACCGGTGGCGGCATCCCAGATGCGCACTGTTTGATCCGTGCTGCCGGACGCCAACAGCGTCCCGTCTGGAGCGAAGGCGAGGCTGCGGATCCAGCCAGTATGACCGCTCAGACGCCGGATTACTCTGCCGGTTGCCGCGTCCCATATGCGAATCTCGTTATCGTCGCTGGCGCCTGACGCCAGCAGCGCGCTGTCGGCAGACCAGGCGAGCGAGGTGATTTTGCCGGTATGGTCGAACCATGTTCCAAGGTCGTCGAGGGTCGTGGCATCGTGCAGACTCACAGCCTCACTGATCCCTACTGCAAGCAACCGTCCATCAGGCGAATAGGCAACGGGACCAAACACCGACATGGAGAGCTGGCGTGTCGCCGTGATTGCGGCGACATTCTGGGGCGAGATCGCATCCGGGCTGAGTTCGGATGATCCAGTGGCAGGTATCGGGGTAGGGGGAGGCACCGTCGGCGCAGCGTCTGCCATGCTCGTGGCTGTTGGCGCAACCGTCGCCTCAGGCGACGCTTCCACTGGCGCCGACGTCGGTGCGCTGGCAGCGCCGGTAATACCGAGCATCTGGCGCAACGGACTTCCAGGGAGAAAGACCGCAATTGCCAGACAGACCCCAATGGCGACGACCGTCAACAGCACCGCCGACGTAATGAGGCAACCGGTACTCAACCCCCGTTGTTGCGGAGCGGGCGCGTAGCCAGGCGGGTACGCGGGCGGGTAGGGCGCAGGCGCCGCAGGCGGCGGAGCAGCCGGAGTAACGGGAACAGGCGCAGGTTCTGCGGGGGCAGGCGCAGGTGTCGCAATTGCTGGCGCAGCGATCACGACGCGCTCCGGCAGTTGTTGCGGCTGTTCTTCAGAAGCGGCTGATGGCGTCAGCACATCAGGACCGAGACCAAGCGAACGTCCAGCCATCATGTGCGCGGTTTCCAGCGCAATACGCATTTCGCGCGCCTGCTGAAACCGGTTGACCGGACGCAGTTGCAGCGCACGCAGCAACACCTGCTCGACCAGCGGGGAGATTTGCGGATTGAGCGACCGGGGACCTGCCAGCGGCATTCCGGCTTCCTGCTGTGCTGGTGTGGGTGGCGCCCAACCGGTCAACGCGTGATACATCAACGCACCGATGGTGTACACATCACTGACCGTCGTGGGTTCGGCGTTGGAGCGCGAGAGTTCAGGCGCACGATAGGGCGATGGCGTCTGCCCGATAGGGGTTGCCAGCGTGAAAGGGGTCACCAGAAATGCGCCTTTGTCATTGAGCCAGACATCGACGACCGCCAGATCGCCCAGAAACAACGGTGGACGTTGACTGTGCAGATGCTCCAGCAGCAGGAGCAACCGCGTCGCCTGCGTCAGCACGCTGGCCTCTGGCAGGGGTCCGCCGCGTGCGCGAATGGCTCGCTCCAGGTCCTGCCCGCCGGGATCAACGCAGACCATGAAGTAGCGCGCACCCTCGACAAAATGGTCGCGTAGCGGCAACAACGCCTCGTGACTCACCGCAGCAATCTGTTTTGCCAGCGTCCCCAGGTCGTCCAGCGCCTCTTCAGGCGCTGTGAACTCGGCAACCAGCATCAATGCACCGCTCTGATCGTCGCGGCAGCGGTAGGTTTTCATGCCGGGTCGCTCATCGATGGTATAGATCACGCGGTAGCGATCACGAATGACTTGCTCGCCTGAACTCATGGAAGCCTCGTTGTGATGCAAATCCTCCCCTGGCGACATGCTGCGCGTGCCCCGCTGCGCCCACGGTTATACCAACTGAAGCGACTCTGGCGCACGGCGGACGATCGAGTCGGGAATACCGTAATCCTTCGCAATCACCCGTGCCGTCATTTTTGCCGACATCATAACCGACGGTGTGCCTCCACCCGGTTGTACGCTCGCGCCGACCAGGTAGAGCCGTTCGATATCCTCGCTCCGGTTGTGCGGACGGAAGTATGCCGACTGGATCAACAACGGTTCGACGCCAAAACCGTTCCCCAGCCAGCTGTTGAGCGTTCCCTCGAAGTAATCGGGCGTAATGTAACTCTTGTGCACCAGGCGATCCATCAGCCCTGGCAGATACCCACGCTCATCGAGGAACCGGAGCACGTTATCGACGAATGGTTCCGCCAGGTGCGACCAGTTGAGCCCGGAACTGTTGTTCGGCACGGGCACGAGCGTGTAGGCGGCGTGGTGACCGGGTGGCGCCAGGCTTGGGTCGGTGAGCGTCGGTATGTGCAGGTATTGTGAGAAATCGTCAGCCAGCGCCTTGCGGTTGAAAATATCTTCCAGCAACCCCTCGTAGCGTGGTCCGAGAATAATGTTGTGGTGGCGCAACTGCGCATCGCGTGGATCGGCGCGGAAACCGAAGTAAATAACAATCAACGACATCGACTGCCGCGCCAGACGCACTCGCAGATCGTTGTTGATCCGCCGGTGCTTCCGGTCAATCAGGCGGAGGTACGTCATGGCATAATCGCCGTTCGAGACGACCAGATCCGCCTCGAGACGCATGCCATCAGCCAGTTCGACGCCGCGCGCAATGCGGCGTGCGCGCAGTCCACGCGGTTCACGCCCGTGCTCATCGGTCACAATGATCCGGCGCACCTCGCTGTTGTAACGCATAACCCCGCCCAGGTCCTCGAATTTCCGCACCAGCCCCTGCACCAGCGCGCCGGTGCCGCCGCGGGCGAAATGAATGCCCCACGTCTTTTCGACGAAGTGAATCATGGCATAGATTGCCGGAACCTGCAACGGATTGCCGCCGATCAGCAACGGCTCGAAACTGAACACCTGCTGCATTTTGGGGTTGCGGAAGTAGAGTTTGACGAACGAGAAGAGCGGGCGCACCGCATCAAGACGCACCAGATCGGGAACGACCCGCAGCATTGTTCCGATGTCGCCGAAGTACGTATACCCCAGTTCGAGAAATCCGCGCTTGAAGATCGCTTCGGCAGCAGCGTGGAACCGCTCGTACCCTTCGAGATCTTCTGGCGCCAATGCGCGAATCTGTTCGCGCGTGCGCTCGGGGTCGCCGTCATAGTCGAAGAAGGTTCCGTCATCGAAATAGATCCGATAGAAGGGCAGGATCGGCGTGAGGGTCACATACTTCGACGTGGCAGGACCGCCGCTGATGCCGCTGGTGATGCGCGCCCCAGGCGCCAGTGTCTCTGGCGGAAAATCGGGTGCGGCAAGATTCGCGGCGTCACGCTCCAGAGCGAACAATTCTTCAATGAAATGCGGCACTGTGATGACAGTTGGACCCATATCGAACGTGAATCCATCCACCCGTCGCACATACGCGCGACCTCCCGGTCCGTCCAGTTTTTCGACAATGATGGTATCGAACCCCAGGCTCTGCAGGCGGATACCCATCGCCAGCCCGCCAAATCCAGCGCCGATGACAATTGCGCGTTTGCGTTCCATAAGTGTTGTCTGTTCTTTGTAGAAGTTTTTCATCTCCATCTTTTACGCGCCCTGGAGTGTCATGGATGCGACAGGTGCATCATACCACGAAACGCCTCCGACGCGCTGTGGCATCTGGTACAATACCGGTGCGACCAGAACTACTGTCTGCTCCTGATGTCTGGCTTCACATTGAGCGCTCGATGCGCACGTGATGGGACACAGGCACATACAGACGAAGACCGATTCTCACGGAACCGTAACAGTTGATGTCAAGGAGGAAGACCATGCCCGCAACATCGGAAGCATCGATGACCCTGACGTTGGGCGCCACGGCGCCCGATTTCACCCTCACCGATACGGTATCGGGCAAGACGATGTCGCTGAGCGAGCTGAAATCGCCAAAGGCGACGGTTATCATGTTCATCTGCAATCACTGCCCGTATGTCAAGCATGTTGATCGGGCGCTTGTTCGCCTGGCGCAGGACTACACGCCGCAGGGGGTGTCGTTCATTGCCATCAGTTCCAACGATCCGGTCCAGTATCCGGAAGACGCGCCCGAGAAGATGCGCGAGGAGGCGTTGCGCGTCGGGTATCCTTTCCCCTATCTGTTCGACGAAACCCAGGATGTGGCACGTGCGTATGGCGCCGCATGCACCCCCGACACCTTCATCTTCGACGGCAACCTGCGCCTGGTCTACCGCGGACAGATCGACGACACCCGTCCAGGCAGCGGCAGAGAGGCGACTGCCGCTGATGTGCGCGCTGCGCTCGATGCCATTCTGTTGAGCCAACCGGTCAATGCGGTGCAGAAGCCGAGCGTCGGGTGCAGCATTAAGTGGAAGCGGTAGCGGTGATGATCAGCATCGTCGTGGAACACGGATGGATCCGTGTCAACGTCCATTGATCGTGCTATGCCGCAGATCTCTGCCATTTCTGCTATACTGAAACCATGACGACTGCCTCGAACAGAGCAATTCCTGTCGCCGACGCGCCCGCCGACGACCCCTTCCGCTACGGCTGGCGCTACGTGCCACGCCCGACCCCTGACGACCCGCACCACCTCGAACAGGTCCCGCTCACGCTGGAAGATGTGCTGCACCCGGAAGTGGGAGACTTCATCGTGCACAGCGACCGCCACGAAACCGACCGGATGTACCTCACCGCCGTGCTGCGCGCGCGGCTGGAGGGGTCCGGCG